>Ga0210059_1013023_pt1 | contig 12486 bp, 7 predicted proteins | sample Ectturendosymbi2_FD_188042 | JGI IMG/M metagenome (GOLD analysis project Ga0210059, IMG submission 188042) | Ecteinascidia turbinata endosymbiont from Florida, USA - Sample 2 (SPAdes) (version 2) | ecosystem: Host-associated > Tunicates > Ascidians > Unclassified | place: Key West, Florida...
TTTTTACCTGTCACGGTGTAGCTTCGAGTTCGTAGGCTAGTATTAACTACAAATGGAACAATAGTCTTCATTGACGACAATAACGTGATCAATAAAAGTGGGAAAAAACTATTTCTGGTCAAATAATGGCACTTAAGTTGGTCAACGAAAGCTTGTGATAGTCCACTAATTAACTCACAAATATAAAGTGATATAACTATTGAAAGAGTCAATGTCAATAAAAAGATGTACAACACTTACTGTACTCTGAATAGGTAACTTAACTGCAAAGTGGAAATTCCTCCCCTGAACTCATGAAATTCCTCCCTGGGGGGGAATTCCTCCCCGGTTGGGAACCACTGGTTTAAAGCGAACTTGTGGCAGGTTTAAATGCGTACCTCAGAGACTTACTGCCCGCACATGGCTTACTATTTTTTCTCTACCGTTGTTAGTCATTTCACGAAGAGTTAGTGTTTAGTTGGAGAAAATTTTTCAGCCATTAGCATCAACTAGTTAGATGTTTTAGTCATTTATTTATTTGAGTAAACGTCTTTTCAATTTTTGAGTAAACACTTATTTCATGAGTCACAGTTTTTTTGTCGCCACTAGTATTCTTGACGTCAGTCAGTTTGTTAAGATGTTATGATTTATGAGCTTGTGTTACGAAATTTTGATTGTAGTCTTGAGTTTGTTTTTTCTCTGCTGTTACTTCAGCCTTTCAACTTTTCACCCGTAAGCTTTGCTTGCAATTTTCAGGACTGAGAATGCGTAATTTTACGTGAAATCGATTTCCTATTAAAAATTTGCTGATCGATTCCTTGCTTACACCCATCGTGGAAAGTACATACTTGTGCGAAAACATTATGCTCTTCTCCTAACAGATCCGGAGTAAATTTTTACGTCCGTGTTTGAAACACCCAGTGTTTACAACTAAATGGCACGATATATCAATGTTCTTATTCCACCCGGAAGAAACTTTGTTCTTTTGAAAGCACGAAGCAACGAACCTATTCTGATCATAGGCTACACGTGTTCCCTTGAGTTTGCTTTGCTGCGTGAGATGACTCTGTGGAGCAGGTAATGGTATCTGATATGTTGTGATATGGTATTTATTCTGCAGTGATTAATGTCTTTTACAATTCTAGGAAGCAACGAATCATTAGAATAACTTCCCTCTCTAACTGCGAAAGTTTCTCCTTGCGCTTCTCTTTGCTGTGAGTATTTAAACGCTTAGCAAATGAACACGTTAGGAACGAGAGATTGATGATCCTATTCTTTGAACCAAAAGGAAGGCAAGCCGGGCGTGGTTGTACAATGCTGCAACAGCAGTTTATTGTTTAAGATTGAAAACAAATTTCGCATCAGTTTTTTGCTTCATTTAATTCTACGTTGAAGCATATGAAAATACCTGGCGTGAGCAACGCCAACAAGGCGAACCCGAAGCGCAGGTGTGGTAAGCATCTGCCATCTGACAGAGGTGCTTTCGTAGCTATTACTAACTTTTTTGAGTCGGAAAGACATCAAGCTACGCGACTGGTTCGACCGAAGTGCTCTCAGATCGGATATCGCGCTCGCCTAGACGAAATAGATCTAGCGTCGTGCTATTTGCACAAGCCGGAATTTACAGCAGAAAATAATTTTGGGAAAAATTGTTGATTAACTGAAGTCGCTTCTACTGGGTTTTACTTGCAGTTGAAAATATATTCCTTGAAAAGTCTCTAAGATTTCACGTATACATTTGGTGGTAGCTTTGAGATACAAGGCATATAAATATAGTCTTATCACAAACAGCTATGAAATTAAAAGAAAACATTATGAATTATCAAATACTATTTTGGATTGCATATTAGAGACCAGGCAAAATCATTAGACTTTAATTAACTTATGTTGCACGTTTCAAAATATCTCTTTTCGGAGCCAAGGACAAGTTTGATTTAATTCTGCTGCTTTTTCATTTTTGCTCCAATAACACTTTCTAAAATGAAAATATTTATTGAGGAGTGCATACTTGTTTTGAAACCAAACTTTGCTGGTCTGCGAACACGATTTTTATGGTGACATATCTTGCAGATCCATCCATTGTGTAAAAACGCAGTCACTGAAAATTGACACTTATTGCATCTACCGTACAGCTTTCTTGTTGTATCTACAAAATACTTATTGGAAAACATGAAGACCTTGATCATTCTTCTACTCGTCTCGGCAACCAGCGGTAAAATTGCGACTGTAGCTTTCAAACGCATGTTTGAGTGGTCACAGGCCAGAGATTTTTTCGCGATTGATGTTAGTGTCAGGTAGATGGGGTCTTAGCGCAAAAAATCTTTACGTATCAAGCAGTAATTTGTTGCATTTCTACTGACAGAAATTTTACATAAAAAAAAACTCCAACTGAAGCATTAGCAGTTTGCGTTAAATGTTGCATTTTTTTGATAAAGAAACAAATCAACTTCAAAACAACATAGGAATTAAATATTGGATGCAATGCCATAGAAAACAGAGCTTATGTGTTCGTTTATAAAAACGCCACTTACAAAATTCACTTGATTGAAAACAATCGCGCCACGTTCTTGCTACGTGAAAGCTCATAGTAATTTTTTAACGCATGATTTCGACCTGACCTCTGCGTCAATCAGAATTTCATGCAAAATTAACGTTCAGGAAGAGCGTTGGCAACACTCCTACGATGAAATGATGTGCAGAGTAGAACTCAGTAAACCGTTTGGGGAGTTTCTTGCAAGACTTTCGAAAATTCGTGCTTGGGTTCATTTTCTTGTTAGGCTTTAGTATCGAGAAAACACTGCTGGCATAAACAACCACCACAAAAGTCAAGAGCACGGGCAGTCGTTGTTGCAGCATTCAGTGCACGAATGCTGAGGTTCACCGTGATGCTTAGCATAATGACCAATCTACCCACAAGTATTGCCGATGATAGAGCGCAAAGCAAAAAGTGAAAGATATATGCCGGGGTGGCCAATCCGCGGCTCGCGAGCCGCGGATTGGCCACCGCCCGGTTTCATGTGGCTCTTTGGTCAATTACCAGAAGTCCCACTAAATAACATACATAAAAATAAATGGCTTGTAAAGTTCTGTCATTGTCACGTTGGTGTGTGATATTTACAGTAAATCTAGCTGAGTGTAGGTATGTGCGTGAGTTAGGAATGGATGGTGTGTTGTGCATGTGTGCCATTTGTACGATGTGGCTCTTTTGCGGTAACACAGTAAGAAATGCTTCTCTTGGTCTCTGACTAGTTGGCCGCGCCTGATACTACTTGGAAAAAAAACTAGATTCTTTTGTCGCATACCCAGAAAAGCAAGAAGTAAACAGTGTACGCGTTGCAACTTCTGGCCAGAAAACTCCCTACAGAATCAATGAAAACCAACTATGACTGCCGGCGAAAGTTCGTGATATCACAATGAGGAAGCCCTGACATGTCGGGACGGATTAGAGAGGTCCATCAGACTGAGTAAAGGCACTAGTGTAACAAGGTTTTGAAAATCCCAGGGTTATCACGCGTGCATGGCAACTACGTGATGTTATAAACTATTTTGCATTGCTATGCCAAAAATATCTTTTCAGCTTGTGGAAGCATAAAATAAATCAAAAAATTAAGTGAATTTCCAATGATTTGATGGTGCACAGCTACGGAATTTTCAATTAATTGGCCGTATACGTAACATTTGTAGAATTCTCAACCCTACCTGCTGGATAAGTGAGTACGATACTAGTTCCTGGTGGGCAAATTGCTGTGCGAAACCGTGGAAGCCCTTTGAGTTAATGCCTTCTGTTGCAAAATCCACCGTATTCCCTGCATGCTAACAAATTACATGTGAATTCAAGCTGATTTTTATGATTTTTTTTGTACTTCTACTTAACGTTTATTTTATCTAAAGCAAGGTTAATTCATTATACTACGTTGTCAACGAATCAAGACAATTGTCTTCACGTTCAGCTGCAACTAACACAGAACATGTGTTTCAAACTTCGCAGCGCTTTTACTTTTTTGTGGAGTTATACGGTTTCTGTCAGCTCGGCTCAGCAGTCTCAATGCTTTAAACCCTTTTCGACTTCCTGCTTGCAAAACATCTGACAAAATTGTACCATGAAGAAAAAATGGTAAAAACGTGATCATCGATACAACATTGCGCTGAGACGAACTCAAAATCTCCCACAACTACGGAGAAGAAAGCCAAGCTGAAGGATAGCTGCCAAGGCAAATGAGTGTCAGGTTGTTGCCCTGGCGAGCAGTGCCATAACGTTTGTGGCTTGGAATTGCTACAGCGGTCGCTTTGAAGTTAGCAATCCGAAAAAACACAAGCACTGCTTGCTGTGCTGCGAAATCGGATTCGATTGCTGGGTTAACGTGCTTGCTTTCAGCAAGTCTTGGGTTTAAGGACAAAGAGATTATTGGAAATCAAGCGAATTACATACATTTTCCCGCGATTTTGTTCCACCTGATCAAATGCACAAACAATGTTGTAGCAGGTGGCTTGCGATCTACATCATCCAATTTCTCATAAGTTACACACGGCGCCATAGCCCGTTATATGCGAGGCCGCCCGCAAAGAATCGAAATGCATTTTGATTCTTTCCCGAGTCCTTCTTCACATCTCAGACTTCCAAGGTTAATTTATTTTCGTATCAGCAAAACCTATGAAAAGAAGCAACTTTTTCTGTTTGGCAATGGATGCAACGCTTTGGAAATCTTTTTTTGTTTCAGTTCAAACTTTGAAATGCTACAGCTGCATTTATTCAACCTTGGTTAAAAGCAACCAAGAGTGCAAAGGACCAGCGGTTGCAAGTAAATATCTCATGACTTGTTCTGTCAACAGCACTAAGTGCACTAAAGTCACTACCAAAACAAGTAAGCATCCGTTCTCATTTGTTGGTCGCTTTGCTTTAATAGTTGCAGAAAATTTACCGTTTCCTCTTGGTCTTCACTGACGAGAAAGAGGAAATAGCAAACAGAATCGCCAGATTAAAATTTCAGCAAACCAAGAAAGAAATTTCTTTCCAATGCAGGCTCTGGTACCTCTTCCGAGACGGTCGCCAGAGCGTGTTCCCCCTCAGCCACAACGGGCGGATGCGTGGACATCCTCAACAACAAAGTTTGTACCTTTTCCTGCTCAACAGGTGAGAAAAAAAAATCGCCAACTTGTTTTGCAAAGAACTGCGAGTGATGGATTGTATGGTCTCCAAAAATGCGCGTGTCCTATTTTGCAACTAGCAACGTACGCCGAAAGAGGTGCCCAATTAAGTATACGCGAGATCATATACGGGGTGCTTCAGGTGGACAACGGCATTTACTGAAGCAGCTAAAGATATCAGAAGAGCACACATTTTTTGTTTCTCTTTTGAAAAGGTAGAAAAGAAGTTTAAACCGTTCGCTGCAGTGGGCCTTTTTCTGTTTGTTTTTCAGTGTATGCGGCATGATTACAATAAACAAAAAATATTTTGGAAGTTATTTTTTCAAACTTCATGTTTTTTGTTGTTGAGAGAACGTAAATATGCTAGTGCAAGCTACATTTCAAATATGCATGGAGTAATTGCGGAAATTAACTGCTCTCTTTGATAAACATCCGACAAACTTTCCTGGGTTCTGATTGACCTAAACCATGTTGAAAAAATACGTTAAAGGGATAAAACCTCAGCATTGCAAATAATTGTGGAACTGGTCGCAAAGCAGTGGTTCAACCTTTTCAGTGTCACGAACCCTTTTGATGATTTGGCTGAAAGTTGTGAACCCCATTTATGAAACCAGTTAATGCTGTTACGTACAAGTGGTCTCTACTAGAAAATACTATCATCCGCTTTGGGCACAATGTTTCATGGAACTTAAAAGTAACAAATTGACATTGTTGCATAACAATCGAAGTGCCTAACGATTGTTTTTTTGTGTAAAAAGCGTTGCCAAAGGCAGGATAATTGCAACTTTCACACCTTTGATGAAATGAATAAACATGTGGTGGTTCACATGAGCCAGATTTGTGTTGCCCTGTAGCCTGGATTCCAGATTTGTGCTCGATTCGTTGTCTTTTGCAAACTAGACCACCACGGCTGGTAGTTTGGTATTTCGCTATTTTCTTTTCATCTTTTACATACAAAGGTCATGAACCCTAAAAATATGTCTGTGAACCCATTTGGGCCTTTGGACCCCCAGTTGGGAACCACTGTCTTAAAGATTTTAATCGATCGTCGTTTTACAAACAAGTTGCCCTTTCATACAGAGCCTTGTTTTAAGCAATTTCTACAAACAAACTTTCCCTTTTTTTGTTCACGACGGTAGGTACTGACTGCAAAATCCACTTCACCAGGACTTGATTTTAACAAATCAAAGAAAACTGTGTTTGGCAAACCAAAAAGACAGTAAGTCATTGTTTGCTGGTTCCCTCCGCAAACTTTTAACCGCGCACACATTCTTTGCAGATGCTTGCAACGTCGGCAGCAGTTTGCTAGCAAGCAAGACTGAAATCACAGCGGCTGTCATCGCAACGTTGACTACTCTATTGCAATTTATCTTTTGAAGGTTGCCTGAACCACGTATTTGGAAATGAGCTCCGTTAGCGTTTGCGCCATTTCTCGTTATCAGAATATACCTCTGATGTGTTCGCAATATACTTGGAAAACATGTTGCGCCGGTGTAATACGCTGCGCGGCCCCCCTAGCAACATAAGTTTCAGGAAGTTCGTGTCGTTTCTTGACAATTGCGATTCTCGCCGGAGTAGGGGCGTAACGATGGGGGGCAAGGGGGGCACAATTCCCCGGAGACCGAATCGCTATGGGGGCGCTGAATCACTGCGGGGGGCGCCGAGTGATTGTGGGGGCGCCGAGTGATTGTGGCGGCGCCGAAAAGTCCCAACAATGTCACAAGTACTTTCTTCAATACAGTGCATTTGGTTCCGAAAGATCTCAGGTTCGAACATAAGGGCGCCAAACTCGCTTTTTGCCCCGGATGCCATCTCACCTCGTTACGCCCCTGCGCCGAAGGGCGTTTGTTCCTGTCCAAACAATGTCACAAGTACTTTCGTCAATACAGTACATTTGCTTATTAAAGATCCCAGTACATTTGCTTATTAAAGCGAAAACGTAAATTTTTATAAATCATTCTAAAGTGTAAGAGTTGGTTAATTTCATATTTTTAAGAAAAGAGCACCACTGAGTGTTTTGTGGGTATATCTGGTAATCTTGTTTGATGAAAGGGGGTAAGATATGTAAAAAAGGTTAAGAACCACTGGGATAGGGGGAAATTGTCCTGATACCACCAGAGTTACGTTGAGCTTATAAGAAGCTAAGGTTGTTGGCCTTAAATGATAAAATATTTTGATCTCAGTTTGAAGTGACAAAACGCCAGGACAACGAAAAAACTGCTGGCCAAGTTTTCCATTCGAGCACGTCAGAAAATTTAGTTAGCTTCATCGGAAAGTTTGAAGTTGATGGCAGAATTGCAATTCATTTGGAGTTGTGAAAAAATTAGATGATGAAAAATTTTGCATGGAGTTTCAGTGTGCTTGATGATCAAGACAATTGCGCATGGATACTGTGTAGGAACCAGTATCTATTACGTTATTGCTGAACTCTGCAAGAAACTGGCGATGTTACGAGGTCTTCAAATTATAAAGCATCGTTTTGTGCTCAAATGAAGGAAACGTCATTGATTTTTAGGGGCTCAGACGTTCGTCTTTGCCACAAGCTGCTAGACGAGGGTGTTTTGCCTGAGGTGGCCTGCAGCCTCTCATCACACGCTGCGTGCATTGCTTTTTTACCTGAAGGAAATGAGAGCCACTGACGAAAACAAGGCACGGGCTAGATAGACCGCAGCAAAATCGTGATGTTGTCGAGTGACACCGGAATAACAGTCATTTCAACTGTGACTCAAACTCAGTGGTCATCGAATCTCTTGCGAGTACGGTAACGTGACACAGACAAACACATCTACGTTTGTTTGCAAACAATCTGCTTGTTGAGCGCTAATAGATCTTTGCGGAAAATGGTGGAGATGCACTGAAAGCAAATAGGCCGATCTATTGTATTTATTGACTAATCGGCTTTCACATATCGACCAATACTGATTAATCAGCCGTTTATTTGCAATGTACTGTACTTATGTACAGTGAGATAGTGATTTGATAACGCTTATTGTTAATGCAATATACTGTCAATAATATATGTGTGTTAGATAATATAACCACCTTTCTTCAGAGGTGCTAATCGCTTTTGCCTGTTGTCGTTTCTCCAGTTGAACTACCCACTGTAACTTCACCAGTTTTTTAAAGGAAAATGCTAAGTACCCGATATGGACCTGTAGAGACCCGATTTCTCTGATTGTAGGGACCAGATTTTTAATTTTAGGGACCCGAATTGGGTCCGTAAAACACCTTAAAAAAACCCTGTTTCACTATAATAAGTAGTTCAACAAATTGCTGTCTGCAAACTAGGCTAAAACACTTGCTGCAACCATCAAAACGCAAATCTTTAGACCAGTGCCTCCTACCTGAACGCGCGGCCAGGGGCGTACCGACGTTATGGCGCCCGGGACAAGAAACAAGTTTGTCACCCCATGTTCGAACCTAAGATCTTTCGGAAGCAAATATAGTATATTGAAGAATTTACTTGCGTCATCGTTGGGACTTTTCGGCGCCTCCCAGTGATTTGGCGCCCGGGGCATTTTGACCCCTCGAACCCGTCGTTACGCCCCTGCGCGCGGCGCCCTGGGGTGTCATTTACAATACTCTGGGGTACCGCGAGCTAATACATTTTTAATAAGTTATTAAAAAATACATTTTCGAAATGACATCAGGCCTCTCAGCAAATTGCTGTGGTTTCGCCACTGGGTGCCGCAAATTGATTATCTCTTCTGTAGGGTGGCGTGAGCCTAGAAAGGTTTGGAAACACTGCCTGAAAATATGTTGTTCTCTGTCTCATTCCTTGGCAAGCACTACAATTGTTTGAAAGAAATGTGTTATTTGATAATTGATAAGCCATTGTACTCATAAAGAAGACATTTGTCTATTATAGTTGCATGATATTCGCAAAGTTTGTTGAATATGATTTGTCAGTGTTTGATGTTGCCAGCACGAGTCGCTTCGTGATCTGTGTTCGGCAACACTCACAAAGTTTGGAATGCTCTTTCCATAAATTTTGCCTGTACAATCTCCGTTCCATCACAGCGCCGCACAGTGGCGTACGCAGAAAATTTTCATGGGGAGGTTTTCATTCAGTGGCATATGGTGGTCATTTGTATTTGGTGTGCGCTGTTTGGGACGTCACAATTTGACGTCATATTCATGTTTCCAAACCAACGTTTTGGCGGAGTTTCTTGACATAATATGAATATTCTTCTGCATGCAGTCCCATTATCTTACAAACTAGCAGTGCTCCAATTTAGGATATCGGAGGGAAATAAACTCAACGCTACAACACAGCAGTTCATAACTGCAAAAATATCAGGCTTCGCGTTAAAACAGGGAAGTAAAACACACTCATCACTGCATCAGAGCAATTTACAACTGCAAAATGAGGCTGTGCTAATGTTTTGTTGATAACGAGCTGTCGAGCATAGAAAGTGGGTGGCTGGACTGGCTGGCGCACACCCCGGTTTGCAAGATTGAATCTTGCTAAACTACACAAGAATTGAAAAAGCGCATAAAGTACTCAAGAAAACTTTCGATTTTTTGTTATGTATTGAAGTCCAGCAAACTTTTAATTTTGTTTTTCCCTGCTGAGACATTATCAAATGCCTGAATCCTATGTTAAAAACTGCTGTATATGAGCTCGTGCAAATGTTTTATCATGCTACTGAAATTGGTAATGTAGCCAATGCGTTCAGCGCGTGCGCTGATCAGCCTTAGCAGACAAAATAAAGACAATTGTTTCGGATAAAGTGTACTATCGCGGAACACAATCTAAAACATGCGTAGTGGACAAAAGGTCTGCAAAAAGTGGTGGAATGGTTTCTGGATGCATACGATAACCCAGATTCCCACCAAAACCTAAATATTACATTTTGGCCCGTTTGCGATGTTTCTTGAAATTTGCATGCAAATTTATTCCTTGGTATTTGCATTAAGTCGACAAATTAACAAGCAAAAAGTATGCGAAAGCAATTAATCTCCTTTGCGCAGGTAATAAAGTTTTGTAAACTATCAAACACAAGGAGGGGGTTTTAACTCCAAAACCCACCCCTTGCGTACGCCCTTGGGGCCGCAGCTTGACGTTCCCTGAGGAATTGCTGTGAAGATATTTGATGGAAAGCGGGATACGGTCTTTGCTTGCAGATTCAGTCAGCAAAAGTCAACCAATGTGCTGAATGCGATTTCAAAACAGTGCGCTCAGCTCTGTTGGTCAGATTTACATTCTTCATCTGAAATGCTCGCTGTTTCGAGTTTCGACTGGTAGAGCTTTGCGATTTAATTACTTAAATTCAAAAACATTAATCAGTGACTATGCTGATGGAAAGAAAATATGCCATTCAGTAGCCCAGCAAAGAATTTTGTTCGGGAGAGGTCAGTCACTGACGTCGTCAGTCATTGACGTCGTTTTGAGTCGGACTGTTCATTCCGTTTATTTTCTAATAGTTGAAAATTGATATAAAGGACCAGAAAAAATCTCAGCAAGTTTGTTTCAGGGAGTATGTGTTTTAGAGGATTTATAGCTGTTAAATGAATTTTTATGGCCTAATTTTAATTTTGAAGGAAGAAAGTAAAATTTTGGTGGCTTCGTTTATTTGTTTTTTCAAATGACAGGCAGCTTGCAAGGAAAGAGTTTTGAAACTGCAACAGACTGAAGATTGATACTGTACACTTTTGTTGTTATGACACATGATGCAAAAATGGCGTCAGAAGGGACCTTTGAACCATGCGAGAACGGGACCAATGACCCGGCGGTTCAAAGGTCCCTAGCATGGGCGCAATTTGGTGGGGGACACGGGAGACGTGTCCCCCCACTTTTTCAGACGGGGGCATAATATGCCATGTCCCTTCCACTTTTTTCTCTTTAGTGTAGCAGCGCAGTGGCTGCTACATGCGACGCGCTAAGCATAACATCCCTAGTAGCACGAAAGCTACAGGAAGCTTCCTTTAGCCTAGTGCGTAAGTGCGCAGGCAAGCCGCTTCTTCATTAGGTTTTGCATTTGGAGAGGTTTCAAAATAAAGGTGGTGTTTGTCACGTTTTGTGTGAAGAGCTTTACCAGTTTGATGGTAGGTCACACATAGGCAAGTTGATGTTGAAACAGAGTTTGGTGTGGTATCACTAATTCTGTTAGTTGATAAATTTTAGCTTCGATAAAACAATTTTTAGAATTTTCCATGTTTCTAGAGACCATGAAAGATGTTTAACAGCTTCTGTCCGAGATTTCACCCTTTGTGGTAGGCTATACTGTTCGAAAGATTATTTTCTTGTAACAGTGAGAGTATTACAGCCGCACATGTGAGAGACCTCTGTGCAGAAATGTAACTGGCTTTGCGGTAACGTTGGTTGTCACGTATTCAGAAACAGACAGCGTATAATTTAATGATGCTAGTGTATATAATGTTAGAAAGTGAGATTTTTAGGCAAATCTCTGCGAAGCTTTTGCCGAAGACAAAAAGCAGTAGTGTTGTGGAGAGTTAGTTTTGGGATGGAGAGATTAGCAAAAGACTGTTTTCAACCATTAGTGAACAGGATTTCAATCAAATCGTTGGAGAAGTAGCCTATAGTATTTACCTAGCTGTATATTGACCCATAGCTCAAAACGCAAGGATTTGACTCGGAAATAAGGATAAAAGATACATTTATTCTAACATCTTGTAATGTCGCGACAATGGTGACCAACAAATCCAAAAGATATTTTTTCCTTTACTCTTACACTTTGTTCTTGTGCTGAATGCATTGGTTCCGTAAGTCATTTGATTTTCTTGCGTTTAACCAAACCCACAATGCAGCAATGTTTTCATCAAAGTGCGAAACATTTGCTTTGCAGATGCATCACACCTAGTTTTGTTGGACATTCTTTTCGTGTTGAAGGTGAAACTTGGTAGGCCTACGTTTTCGCCAATTCACCGTTGTGCATTTCGATTTAATCTAAAATATATTTTTGTGTCTTTATGCAAGTAGAACTCTTAGCATGAAACTTTTGATACGGTGCAGGGTTATGTCTGGCCGGGATTTTCGGGTCGGTCTCGGGCTTAAGTTTGTTTAAATATTTCGGGCTGATTTCGGGCCTGCATACAAAACTTTTTTATAACATTAAGTGTGAAGACTTTTTTCTTTCAGGACGTAGATTTGGTGTGCTCACCGCGGGGAACTTCTGTGAGTGAAGTAATTGTGATTTTTCTTCAGCTAATTCTGTTTGCAAACACAGCTGCGTTATTTTATTCTCTGCTGGGATTAGTCTCACACTGTTATTGAGAAGGCGGCAGCGAGAAAATTAGCACGCAATGGCATTCCACCGAAAAGATCAATCACTCACGCGATTCTTGGCTTGTTTTAAGAAGCCTACAAGCCGGCTTTTCATATCTGTAGAGCTATCCTAG
>Ga0210059_1013024_pt1 | contig 12486 bp, 9 predicted proteins | sample Ectturendosymbi2_FD_188042 | JGI IMG/M metagenome (GOLD analysis project Ga0210059, IMG submission 188042) | Ecteinascidia turbinata endosymbiont from Florida, USA - Sample 2 (SPAdes) (version 2) | ecosystem: Host-associated > Tunicates > Ascidians > Unclassified | place: Key West, Florida...
CAACTATAGCTGCAAACGATCATCCATAGATTCACCTATCACGTCCTGCAACAGAAAAGACATTCGTTAAAAAATGGGTTTTTTATCGAACAAAATATGGGTACGCATCTTTTTGGGTCACCTTGTAAAAGGTATAAAAGCATGCTGCGCGCAAGCGTTTGCCACTGTTTTGGCTATCCCTAGCGAAATCAGTGAAGAACAGTGTCTGAAACGCATTCCCGAACTGGTTAGAAACAGAACGGTTCTCTTAGACATGGAAGTGACAACTCATGTCCCACGATAGGACTCAAATAACAAGCTAAATGACGATCATGTTTCCAAGCCAAGCTTGTGCATTTACATGTACATGAAAGCAGGCCTGTAGCCAGGACTTAGCAGCAGGGGGAGGCCAAAAACCAGAAGGAGGGCCACATTTTTAAAATACTGTATAGGATGTAGGGGACCAAACGTGATATGGGGGGGAACAGATTTCAAATGGGGCGGGCGGGTACCACTGGCCTCCCCGCTGACGACGGCCCTGCATGAAAAACATTTATTGTTAAAACGACAATTCAAAGACGTGAATGAAAGGCATTTGCCAGGAAACTACTCCCATTTTCGGTAGCTTTGCTGACTATCGTAATAACGCTCTTATAATCGCATGATAGATACATACTGGGCCTTAAAGCATATTGCCCTAAAATATAGTTAACGCCACTTATAAAGGTAGATTTTCAATCAAGTCTTTAAATACCGTTTCACATTTTTCGACACTGGATTGCTGATTTGAAGAAAAAAACATCGATCCCACTAGACCAGGTTTTAAAAAGAATTGTGACACTTTTCAACAGAAGTGGAAGCAAGTGGGCTGAGCCCAGTGGCGTAGCCAGCCCAAAAATTTTGGGGTGGCAAAATGTTTGATTTTAGGCGAATAACACTATTTTGTTTGGAAAAACGCCTCCCAAAGCACAAAATGTCTATATTTTATAAAAATTCCGGGGGGGGGCACGGCTCTTTTGGCCCCCCTGGCTACGCCTATGGCTGAGCCCGCCAAATTCACAATCAATACTTCCAAAGTCAAGCTCTAGTCTCCCCGTGAGGTCATTTTTCAATTCATTGTATAATATTACGAAGCCCCAGAAGAAGCTCAAAGCCACCCCCAATGCTGTTGATCTGGCGAACAATCTGCTTCTGTCCAGCCAGACCAGAAAACACAAAGGAGAATCAGCCTGTCACCAATTTAAAACCACGAACCTTCGCCAACACCACGGTCACCAGTAAAAAAGTCAAAGATTTCACCAGAAGATTACCTTTTTGCTCAAATTTATATGATGCAAGCGGAATAATCTAACAACCACCAAGCTAAGCATTTTTCTGTCGGTTGCAAATTTCGCTAACCGTGCCAAATTTGTCTTTTAATGGCCAGCGTGAGTTGTCTACGGGTTTGCAGTTGCAACAAAAGGTTCAAAACCACACAGCCATCAGTAACTGTTGCCTGACGCCTCGCCAGGTGGAGGCAAAAGGTGCCGTCATTCCACCAATTTTGGACTGCAAATATTCAAGTGTTGAGCAAAAATTGTTATGACCACGTAAAACCAATTATTCAATCCATTAAGCTGTAGATAGCTAGTATTTTACCGAAGTTTCTGCGTGAAAGCTATAGGCGTACGAAGTGGGGGGAGATTCGGACAAGATTAAAAAATTCAGGAAAAGCTTCCCGAAATTTTTTGCCAAGTTTCTGAAACAGAAACCTGCAAAATTCTCCTATTCGTTTTTCCTCAAAGTGGCGCACATATTCGGGCGAATTGAAAATTTTGCCTCGCCTAAAGCCCAAGGTTCCCGTATGACTCTGGTTAGAGCTGTGTACCATAATTTGTTGAGGCGCGTCGCTGCGCGCAGTAATCAGGGGCGTAACGACGGGGGCATAGGGCACAATTACCCGGGCGCCGAAAAGTCCTAACAATGTCACAAGAACTTCAGTGCAGTGCATTTGCTTCCGAAAGACTTCAGGTTCGAACATAGGAGCGCCAAACTTGCTTCTTGTCCCGGGCGCCATCTAATTTCGTTGCGCCCCTAACAGTAATTCAATACTCTACTGCGTTGTCCATGTATATTAAGTGAGGAGTTGCACAATTGCATAGTTACGTAGGTCAAACTTACAGACATGGGCGCAATTAGGTGGGAGACACGGGGGAAATGTCAGTAAATAGGGTGCACGAGTTTAAGTGTTTAAGTAAATAGGGTGTATGAGTTCGTCAAAATATCTTTAAGGGAGCACCATATCAAAAAAAGGTTGAAGAGCACTGATGTAAACCATCCTCTGTCGCCCAAAAGTTACCTGAGTAGTAGGGAACTGGGGATTGAGGGGTCCCGCTCTTTTCTTTGTTTGTTTATTATATTCACCGCTCAAAAATGCCCATTTTATCAGTCAAGCATACCATTGAAATGCCCCTACAGTTGATGACGTCGCAAGCACTCTTTCAGGCCTTTGGCCCCTCTGTTTCCCAGGGCTCCTCCGTCTTCCCCAGAGCTCCTCTGTCTGTCCTTGGGTGTTCTTATTTTTAGCTCACACGTCATGGACCGTCGTTGTCGTTGTGAAATGACCGTGGGAAAAAGTTTCTATTTTATTGTCACAAATTTCTCGTTTGTCATCATCAGCAGAAAGGGCGATTTTGTTGACTTGTTCTGTGAAAAGCTCATGCTTTTGATAGTGAATGATGTTATGGTTCGCAGTTGTACTTTTTCACGCTTCAGTGACTCTCCCAACCTTTGGCTTTCTGATGTCAAACCATGAGTCAACGAATTAACAGCCTCATCCAAAACTTTCTTGTTCATGTAGTAGACAAAAATATTGTCTACTACAACTTAGATATTGAACATTGGAAAAGACCATTAGATGTCAAGCTAGAAGCTACAAAGACCAGGACTGTGGAAACCTTCAACAGAAAATCTGAAATCAATGAAGCATGAAAAACGTCATAGACACGCCCACCTGTCAATCCTGTGTTGAATGGACATTCACAAAACAAACATGGTGACGTTTCCTAGCAACACAGGAAGTGCAAACACCTTTAGGTATTATGTAGGGACTTTCCCAATGAAACCATAGATAGAACATGAACTGATCATGCGCTGATCATGCAGCGGTCATACGTGTTGGCCAGAGATATGACTTTTAATTGTTTTAAGTAAGAGCACGACTTGAACGCATGACTTTTGCTTTTAAAAGGGGCTGGTGTCACAGGTCCAAGTCAGAGTAGTGTTTACACTACCCTCCTTCAGTTGTACCAACCACTTTGGTTAGACATCAGAAGTAAAAACTGAAGCTCTGCCTGGCAGCATACTGGGGCTTGGAAGGTATGTTGTGGAGTGCTGTGAAATACCTTTGTGCTGGCCACAGAAGCACCTTCATGGCTTGAGACTTCAACCTGAAAATAAAGTTAGATTTATCTTCAGATTACAAAGTGGCTTGTCCCAACAGGACTCTGTCACTCTGTTCTATAAACGGCTTGTCCGGGATAATCTATGACAAACTGTTTCATAAAAATGCCTTGTCAAATCTCGGTCACTACGAACCATAAGTTCCAGACAACAAATTTACATACAAAAATGCTGGTCACAATAAAACTCTGTCATGCTGTACAAAGAGTTAGTTTTGTTAGAATGAAACTCTATTACACATTTTGAAACATAAATGAAAAGAACATGAAAAACAAGTCAATGATCATACCAAAAATGTTTGCAAGTCTACAGACTTTGCTTGATTGCTAACTAAGGAAAAACCTGAAGTGCTGAATCATCATATCCTGTCAAAAGCTAAAGCCTAAAGACAGGAAATAGAATCTCTGATAGTGCGACTCCAAAAAAGTCGTGCTTCCAAATCGGAAAGCACTCAGTTGACTGTAGGTCTAGATAGAAACAACTTCTCTTAAACAGCCAGATAGTTTGATGTTGCTGATTACCAGGCGTGCCCTTAAATGTGTCTATTGAATTGGTTCGAGAGAGAGATTGTGCATAAACTACGAAGGACTTTAATTGGTAAGTGTTCTTATCTGATTGTGTTACAACGATGTTTTAAAATAAATTATACTTCAAACAATATTATTTGTGCTGAATTTCTTTGTATTAGATGAAGAGGAATGCCAAAAGTTTTAGGGAGATCACCCAGGCTTTGACCTGAAAAAATCCCCCTTCGTATAGCTGCTAAAGCGAACCCATGTCATAGCTATAGTTGTACCTAAAGCATAACATTTGTGAAGTCTCACCAGAGACCAAGCAATTTTGTTGTGTACATTCACACCATCAGTGTACACATGGTTTTTGGGTCTCTAGTGAGACTTTGTAAACCGCATGCTTTAGACTTAACTATTGCTAATACGTGGATTCGCCCTAGCAGTTAAGTCAGGGGGGACACTCATAATTCGCTTATTATTTAGTCTCCCCGAGCTTCTGGTCTGTCCTAAAAACACGTTCAAAACACCATTAGTGTTTTTTTATGTAAGCTTTTATTTCACAAAACTTCACATATGAAAGGTCGATGTACTCACCAATAAATCAGCATTGTGACAGAAAAATAGCCTCTCCCATTCCCGACACAGTCCAACAGAAGCGCAAGGGAACGCCTGACCAACAACAGTTTGACAAGTACTCAAACTAGCTAGATGCTTAAACTGACTGACTTCTCAGCCAGTACCAAGCTTTTATGGTTTCGCCTTGGCTATCATTTTATCTCCCGCTCTTTAGGCTACTGTCTTTAAGACAGGATGTTATGATTGGATAGATGCCTTCTTCAGTTATTTCTTGCGCTAATGCTCGAGAGGATTTTGATCGGCATGACAGGTATAGATGGGACTTTAGTATTTAGAAGTGATTTGCGACATAGTTTGACCGTGATTATGTGCGGGCAATAGTCCATTTATGAAACAATTTGTTAGGGGGGTCCCAGACAGAAATATTTCGTGAAGCAGGGTAACAAGGATTCACCTTATTTTGGTTTTATGGGATAAAATGACGGGGATTCATCATATTCTAATTTCATGGGACAGAGCGACAAAGCTTCGCCTTACTCTGTTTTTATGGAACATAGCGACAGAACTTCGCCTTACGCTGTTTCCATGAGTCAGACTGTCAGAGACTTACCTTGAAGTCAGTGACTAGTCTGATGCGACTTGGAACGCTCGTCAAGCGGTCAAGCCAGGCAACACGTTGCCTCGCGACCCCGAGACTTCCAGGGGAGTACTACAAGTACTGAACAAGGCATCGGCCTTTTGACCATACCAGTCCTTGTAGCGAGCGGCCAATTTGGACAAGCCAAATTTTCGTTTAGTTTCGTTTTTAGGTTGAAGAACTCAAGCCGCTAACCATAACAAGAGACACCTCCTGACATTGGGCGCAGCACTCCTACTTTTCTTCGGAGGCTGAGTCTTCAGAGTTTTATCTCCAATGGCTGACCATAGTGGGCAGACCACCAGAGAGAGAGTGAAACCAGTTGATGCTAGCAGCACTCTGACCTGGGTCTGTGAAATCACCTCTATTTATACCTTTCTTTAGCCAATCAGATCAAAGGGACGTGGTTGTTTTTTCCGGTTTGGTCCCATGATCATTACGTAATTCAGATCCCATGACCATTACATAATTACAGATCCCATGACCATTACGTAATTACAGATCCCATGACCATTACGTAATCACTTGATAAGTGACAAGATGTTTATGCAATCACCTGGTAGATTTCTGCTGCTACTGAAAAAAACCCTATATTTTACCGTAAGGTACTTGCACTTCCCGTGTCGTTAGGAAGCGCTGCATTGTCACTGGGAAAGCCCCTAAAATTTACCCAAAGGTGCTTGCACCTCCTGTGTTGCTGGGAGGGCCTACCATGTTTGTTTATAAGTTTCCAATCCGATTACTTTCGAAGTTCTGGCTTATTGCTAACGTTCCTCATGCTTCATTGTTTTCGGATTTCTTTGGTTAAGACCGCTGTATTTTCAGCCTTTCAGTAGCTGTCCAGCAGCCCTCCAGTAACTGCACGATCTAGCAGTTGTTCAGTAGCTTTTTAATTTAGTCTCCAGCTTGTCCTTCAAGTTCTGTTGTTGTGACTTTAAGTTCTTTTACATGTAGAGAACAATGTAATTGTTCTGCTACATCAGTAGGCCTGACTGCGTCGGCCAGACCGACAAGTTTATGATCGTTCATTTGAAGATCTGAAACCATCCGATTTTCACCATCAAGCCTCAAATATTTTTGGGCTTCCAAGAGGTTATTAGTCCTAATTTCATTCAAAACTTTTCGGTTCAACGTTCTGAGATTGACAGCCTCATGTTCAAGTGTTGGATCTGGAAGTCCAGCAATATGATATTGTTCACCCATGCTGAAATTTTTTGTTGCTGTTCCTTGTGGGTCCAAGTTCAAACTTTTTGTTCTGATGTCTCGATTCAAGATGTTTGCGTGGTTTGTTATTGAATCGCTGACCACTGCGTCAGCTGCACTGGTTGCTTCTTGCAAAACACGTGCTGCTGGAGCTTGAAGTGTTCTTAACTTTACCGCGTCTTGTTCTTCGCGGGGGTCCCTGACATGAATCACTTGAAAACCTCCAGCATGAAGAGACCCTCTATTCCAATTTGTCCCGTCACGTCTCAGACAGGATTCGTTTGCACAACTCAATCTGACTGCGTCATTGCTCTGAACAGGCTCGCCCAAATGTGAAATCCTGTTTCCAGCCATCCCAATCCCTCCCTGCATGTCCCCACCCAAAAGCGACAGCTTCGTATCTGCGTATCCTTTTGTCGCTGCATGGTGATTTTGTTCTGGCGCTCCCAGGTATGAGATATGATGGGTATCCATGTTTAAATCTCTTGCCATAGTCGACGCAGGGCTATTACGATTCAAAAAGTTTTCTTCAATCCACTGTTTCGGAACCGCTTCATCTTCATTTTGTGGATTTGAGTTTATATTTCTTATTAAATGCTGATCCATATCAATTTGCCCTCCATAGTGCCCCCCTCAAGTGAAAGTTTTGCGTTTGCTACAAAATACACATATGCTCGATTCACCGAGTCATGATCTTCTTCTGGCCATCTCACGTTTTTTATCTAATTCCAATTCATATTCAGATCACTTTCGCCAACAATTTTTGAATCTACGTAGCCTTTCATCGCCGCGTCGCCTTCTTCGGTTGGAGGCAATGCGTTTTTTTATTACCTTTTGATTCATATCGATCGGATCACCTTTTTTAAAAAATCTTTCGTTCACATATTTCCGTCTCACTGCGTCCTTTGGTCCTTGTGCCTTGCCAAGATCCACAATGCTTTGACCAGACATGTCAATGGCTTGACCTTTTCGCAAAAAGTCGCTGTTCACATATTCATGTGAAACTCCACTCACATTTGTAACATTTTGTCCCGTTTTTGGACTTCGTCCGAATTTATCTACTGTCATGTTTGTTATATCACCAAAAAGTATTAATTATTTCCTGCAGCCCTTTTCCTTTTTGCATCTCTTTTAAAACAAAAAGACAAAGATGGCCACAAATAACTTCTTGCCTCGGTTGAATTTGCTCTGTCGGATAGAACACATCACCGAGATAGTTCTTCAATTCAGTTGGTGGAGGCAGGCCGAACGAGTCAAAATACCACTTTTTATCACCACATTTAAACCACGGGACCCAGTGCCTCCCATCTCCAGAAGTGTCGTCTAGGTTCATAATTGCGCACTAATTTTGTTTTGGTTTCTTTGGTAAAGTGTCTCTCAAGAAAACACCACAAAAGTTTTTCAAACCAATTTTTTTCACCGCATTTTCAATTTCAAAGTTGCTCAGAGGTTTGTTTGGAAGAACAATATTGTCAACTTGAATTATTTATTCTATTCTAAACAAAACTTTCCGATTTCTTAGGCATTAGTTTATCAATTTCCAAATCCACTTCTTCAAACTTTCTATATGTTTTTGTCATTTGAGAAGTTATTTTTTCAAACTCTGATGCGGAAATTTCATCGTCCGACAACGCCTTTGAAACCATGTTACCAATTGAGTTGAGCTGCATCTCAATCAAAGTTTTTTGTTTCTCATGTCTCTGTATTTTCTTGAAAAGGAATTTTTCAATTACTTTCAGAAAAATTGAAGCATTTACAAAATACACGTTCAATCCATGTAAAACCTTCCCAGAAATAGTTCCGGTGATTTCTTCGAAATCTGACAAAACCCAACGTTCAAAAGAAACATACAAAACTGAAAAATCAAAAGGCAGCCAGTGCAAAAGTTCAGCAAGCAATGATATTTTTTATCATCGCAGAGTGTTTGAGTTTTTCTTCATTCAGCCTCCTTTCAATATTATGAATTTCATGTAGTCTGTATAAATTGGGGTTCATTTTTTATTCAATGGAAAAAACACAGGTCTTCGAAATGAAATCGTCAGCATTTGTGATGAACTTTTGAGGCAAAAAATTTTGTCTCGTGATGCTTACAAAAACTTAATGTTTACATTAAATAAAGATGTTAATAATTAAATGTGGATATCAAAGAAAATACCAAGTCGGTGGCTCTGGGATTTTTTCAAAGCTCAAAGACTTTTTGTCAGGATTCATCAGTAAAAAGCAAGTTGTCGACACCGCCTTGAACATTGCTCGAAGTGCTGGGCAAAAGGCTGGACAAAAAGCTATTGATTTTGCGAGTTCAAAGTTGACTCCCAAATCACAACAAATTTTATCAAAACTTGTGTCTTCAACACACCCGCTTGCACCCAGCTTTTGAAAAACTTGAAGCCCCCAAAAACAATATTGATGAACTAAAAGGAGAAATTGAACAACTCAAATATTTCAACAGGGTATTGAGTTTTAAAGTGAAAACAAAAAAACGCCTATAATAAATAGATATGTTTAACATTACTGAAAAACCTGAAATTGACGAATCGATCGAACGATATGAATATCACAGTTACGAACCAATCACCGGCACTGACCTTAACAGACCTGGGGAAATTAGGATTAATATTGAAACACAAGACTTGTTCACACATCCGAGTGAAAATTATCTGGTTTTCGACGGTAAGTTGGTGAAAAACACTGACGACGCTGTTTACGCCGATGCTGACGTCATCACGCTAACAAACAATGCCATGATGCATCTTTTCAACAACATAAAATACCCACTTTCAGGACAAGAGATTGAAAATCTGTTTCACCCTAGGCAGGCAACAACGATGCTTGGGTTATTGAAATTTCCAGATGATTTTCAGAAAAAGCACATTTTCATTCAGAGTTCCACTGAAACACATCTTTGGATTCTGTGATGACTATGAGAAAGTCGTTTACGGTTTTAAACATCAACTCACTCTCCTAAGCAGAGCCGGATTAAAGGGTAGGGGGGGCCGGGGCAATTTTTACCGGAGGGCCCCTATGACGTAATTCATGACGTCATCGTTTGTAAAAGTTACGTTTTCGCTGATTCGCAAGGTTCCCGTTTTTTTTCCGGTAGTCGAGAATGTGCTTAATCAAATGCACATACAATTAGCTGCGATAGAATTTATGATATGAATACTAGAATGCATTTTTACTAAGAAACAATATTTCACAGGCTGGAGAGTAACTCGGCAAGAAACAACATTCACCCGAACAATAAGCAGAAACCAGAGATTACAAACGAAAACACAGGAAAAGAATATGTCAATGTGGCCGATCGGGCTGAGTGTGAAACTTTTCCAAGCTAAAGTCTGATTTTCACCTTTCTTTTCAGGTGTTATCTATCTAGATAACGCCATTGCTGTAACGTTGCTGCTTGAAAGTTTTGCTAGAAAGAGCGATTCAGTCGCAGCGTTTTAGCTATCACTGCCAGATCCTTACAAGCTTTGCGCTTTTCATAGCTCCTGATCTGATGGCATTACAGGTTTCGGCATCGCGCTAGCTAAACACTGCAATATCGTTTTTTGTTCTTTCGTTCTACAAATCGACTGATTAAAACCTTTTCTGACGGACGACGCAATGCATGTGGCGTAAATGGCTTGAATCGCTTCATATGTTTATGATGTAACGCAACGATAGTAACCATCGGATAAAAGTGCGTTTCCACCACACGTTACCCTTTATGACGAAACAAAGGTGCAGTTCAGCTGCGGCTACCACGAGACTGTACCAGAAGTTCGGGATCATTGATACCTGTGTTGCCACTTCTGATATTTTAACATGACATCAGATGTGATATTCTCAGATAAATTTCTGATGTGTGATGTTTTGGCGACAAATCTAATGTTGGCTGGATTGCTTTTTTTCACATTTTCTCGCATTTTAGGAAGAAAATAAGCTAGATTCATGATTTTTAAGTTCTTTTCATCAATTTCTCACCCTAATGTGTGTTTAGTTATCGTTTCAAACTAAAGAAGCTCTCTTCGCTTCGTCGAGACTAACAGTTTACGCAATTAGAAACGACTTCTCCATTTAATGGCGATATTTCGCTCTGTTTCGGATTCAACGGGGGAACTCGCGGTTTGTTAAAAGAAGCATTTAGCTAAGGCTATATAAAACTGCAGCGTAAAAAATTTGATGTTATCTGATGTAGAATAAGGCAACAATCTGATGTTAACGAGACTGACCCCAGTGGCAACACTGACTGATACTAAACAACAGTCAGCAACCACTAGCTTTAGCACGCAAATAGTAACGTTTTCGTGACATTTGTGCAATAGGCGTGATGCGCGAGTAGAGAGCCATACCCATGCCAAAGGAATGATTGTTAGGAAAGAGTTACCAGCGAAATCAAATAGATTTGTATTGAACGAAACCGAAAGTACTTATAGGCTATTCAGTACAGAGCCGGCGCTAGCTCTTTTTAGTGGTACGGCCAAGATGAGCAGAAATCGTGGATTCAGGGAACTATTGCTCGCTAAGCAAGTGGTTCTTTTGTTACTCTGTACTCTCTAGAAAAAGATGACCTTTTTTAGCCATTCATAGTAAGAGATGTCCCGCAAGCATTTTCTGCCACAGCACAGTTCCAGGTTTAAATCCAAAATCCAACCTGAACTGAAAGCTTGTATATTATCGTAAACTAAACACTCACGACTTTTAAGGGTATCCCTTTCCTCGCAGTTCTAAAAATTTAAGGAAACATTTCTCTCCACTATTCTACATCTTTAATTCTGCAAATTAAACCATTGCCTACAATGCACACTATAAAGTTGTTGCTCTAACTCTTCGCCACTGAGTCAAGAGACAAAATGAAAACGTACCTACCACTCCATTTAAGCAACGTTATCAGCCGACAAAAGTCTTAAACCGTTCACAAAATTCAACCCAACTTTCTTAGTATGTCCTTTCTACCAGAAACATAATTTTCAGCAATTTTGTCCCGATCAAGTCTGTCAACTCGTTCTTTGTGAACATGTGAAATCATCAAATCGTTTAATCGTCTTTAAGTCATAGTTGTACGCAGGGCTTCTGATTTTGCTAGGGAGTACGAAGACCGATACCAGACCACTAGCTTCTGGTTCCCTCGTCGAAACTGGCACAGCGTTTTAGTATAGTAATCAGAATAAAAATAAAACACCTACCATGCTCAGTTTTATGAATACATCAATTGGCAACTGGCTTACACTATAAATTTGTGGCTTGATTACAAAAGAAATTTGGCGTGCATGTTTTCATCTTCCGGGGCCCCAGCAACCAATGTGCCCGGAAAAGATTTTCCTCTTTTATCCTCTCTCGCAGGCCTTGATTGTACGCAAATAAGCTTTTACAGTACCACCTTTAGTGTTGAAAAAGACTTCTCATGTGTCAATCGTGTCAGCGAAAACCAAAAGCAAACCCAAAACTTTCCAGACACAGGAAAATGCAATGCTCTCAGAGATTGACAGTTTCAACAAAATTTTTATGGCATTGTGAATAAAGAAATTAGTAGTCAACTTTTTGCAAACATCTACAGAGGAGTTTGAGAAGTGGGAACTAGTAGCTTACTTTGAGTTCAAGCTTCGAAAGATCGTCTTTTAAATTTCCAACCATGTTTCTAGTCAATAGTACCAAATATCAATGCATGATCAGTGGTGTAGTGCTGCCGGAGCTCCGCTCCACCACCTCTACCAGTGTATTAGTCGTTGCTTACAAATTTAAGTAAAAAGCACGCAGTCTTTGCCTGTACGTTCCGGCACCTGTAAGAGTTCTGGAATCTATAAAATTGCCGCTACACCCCAGAGCATGAACGACGATTTCAGTGCGTAGTGAATTGGCGGAGTACACAAGAGCAGTTTTTTGGGGTTTCCGATTTCTATCAGCAGTTTTGCGACCAAGTTTCTTGAAACTGAAACCTATTGTTGAGTAAGAAAACCGGTACGGCCATGGTCGTACCGGACGAATAGACTGGGCCGGCCTTGCAGTAGCGATTACCAAAACTGGCAGAGAATCAAACATGTAGAGCAGGGGTGGAGAACCTGCGGCCCGCGTGAACATTTGATATGGCCCGATCCAAAATTTCGTTACCCAAGTCGGAGTACAACATCTTGTCAAGACGAAGAAGCATGATAAGCAGGA
>Ga0210059_1013026_pt1 | contig 12486 bp, 7 predicted proteins | sample Ectturendosymbi2_FD_188042 | JGI IMG/M metagenome (GOLD analysis project Ga0210059, IMG submission 188042) | Ecteinascidia turbinata endosymbiont from Florida, USA - Sample 2 (SPAdes) (version 2) | ecosystem: Host-associated > Tunicates > Ascidians > Unclassified | place: Key West, Florida...
AAAGATGTGCTCGTAGGAGACTTGTTTTGGGCACCCTCTATAAATCATAACTGACCAACAGCTTCATTACCTTTTCAATACTATGACTAGAAAAGCAAACGCTTTATTTAAAATATTCATTGTAACCATTTACCGGAGTTATTAGTTAATTTTGAAAATTTTTCCTGATCTCAAACAAATTTTGAAAAAATTTTTGCTAATCTCAAAGAATCCACAGGTATGTCTATTTTTCGCTTCGCTCATAGCCCTACCCCACACGTTTTTTGGGTGCGGACAAATGTTTGTTTTGCAGAGACTAAAATTTTTTGGCATTCAACGAGTTGTTTCATGTCAGATAAGATTGAAAATAAATTCTGATTTGTTGTAAAACCCACGTCTGCACCGGAAACGTTCCAGTAAGCCTGGGTAATGGTGAGAATGCTTTTAGCCAAATAGGCTTGATTTACTGATAGTGTTTGTTTGTAAGTGTTGCCTGAGCAGGGCTTTAACCTTCACAATAATCCTAGCTGATCGCGCTGTTTGCCCCAGTGTTGCGTTTTCATGCCAAGGTTAATCGCCTGTGAACTTTCTAAATCACAAAAACACCTTCTTTAAAACATTTCGTGTCGAATTGACTACAGCTATGACGGCCCGCGCACTGCTAAAAAACTACAGTAGTGAAGCCTTCTACGAAACCCACTTTGCCTATCGGCCGGCACTTATTCACTTTTACTTGCAGTTCAAGCCTACAGTTTAAGTTCTGAATTACCCACAAAAACACACCAATAGCACTATCTAATTTCAAGAACGACATTTTCCAGTACGTTTACGTCACACAGAAAAACACCGGTTCTACGAAAATTCAGTAACTTCACCTTTACAGAGTTATTCACTTCACCCGCCAAAATTTGACGTTGACAAGACCACCTGCTGAACGAGCTAAAGCTTGTGACCCTTTCTTATGGAAAATCGTACATTGAGCAATCTTACATTGTACATTTAAACAGTAGCATGAACCATAATTAGAATTATTTTGACAATGCCGATTAGTGTTAGGTGATGCAATGATGTGCCGCTGAGGCGTTGCTAATAATCGAACGATAGAATAAAATAGATTTCATGGGACAAATGTCATTCCCCGCACCGTCCTACCAAGCCAAGGCCATTTCCTCCACCACAGTCTCAAGCCCTTTGAACAAAGGACAGAGAGGACGTTGGAGCGCAGGGTAGCGAACATTGCTCCTCCCGTAGCGCGAGGTTTGAATTTACGTCGCTCAAAATCGGATAAAATTGACTGCTTGAAATCAAGATACAGTAAGTCAAAGCTAGAATAGTTAAGTCACAGCAGTGACCCACACACATCTACAGTCCTGCGCAGCCAGCAAACAATGGCTAGCAACTTTTATACTGACTGCGCAATGAAGAAGATGTGTGAGACACAAAGCTAGTTTTCTTGTGCAATTAAATTGCGATGGAGTCGCTTGGTGTGGGTCACTGCTTTGACGTTTGATTAATATTGCTAATAGATTGGAAGAATCTTGAATCATCGCAAGAAGATGGAAGAAGGACGAGGCAGGAGATTCCGCAAACTGTTGGCTGTAAAGCTAGAGCTCTTCTTTTTGTTGAAGTCAAAGCTATCTTGACTAATTATGCTAAATTCCGTCATTTCAAGACAAACACAAGTGTATTTTAGCACCCTGGATTTTATACAGTCATTTGAGTAATCATTATGCCAATTTATCCACTCGGCAATACACCTTCTCAAGTTTTTCTGATTAAGCATTTTTATCGTAAAACTGAAGATTTGCAACTACGTTTACGCATTGCTCTTCAGTCAACAACTTCCAGTGCCCTGGAATGTGCCTATCTTCGGAAACTCACATTTTGTTTAATCTGCATTATCAGACGAGACCTGGCAGACACATTGGTTGCAAGCATGCCAAGAACTCAGTGTTTATTGTCAACAAGCACTCTGAAACGGTTTCAGCTGAGCCTATCATGAGAAACTCGTACAAACAAGTGTTTTTGAGAAAATCTTACAAATAGTGTTTTATGATTAAACGTCTGAAGTGTTGGGCACAGCATGTGATTGTGCTTATAACGTAATTACTGTGGACTCACAATCACTGTGGCAAAGGTTCGTTACCTCCTTGCGAGCGTTCACACAACATGCATCAGAATTGAACAAAAGGTTGTTGTTAGAATGAGGGCAGTTCAATGTAAAACAAAAATGTTTGCTCAAAAATGCACCACAAAAAAACGAATATTGATAATTACCTACTTTTGAATAGTACAGGCTCAGTGTTCCTATTGAAAAGAACAGAGTCAGCGTCATCCCTCTTTGCAACTTCAATCTCAAATTTGTTCTGCTCTCCATCTTGCGATATTTACAAACAGATTTGAAATAAATAAAGCTTGAAATATTTCAAACTTATTGCTGGTAACCTGGAAAACGTTGCAATCACTTTAATTTCAAAGAAAAGCGATACATGTTTTGGCAACAGAACTTCCTTGTTATTTTAACACAAATTAATTTAGGCAAAGCATTCCTTGTTAATTTGATCATCAAGCTTATATTAAAATGCAAACTATAAATTTTTGAACACTTTTAATAATATCGTTTCTGAATTATTCAACGACTTTTCTCAAAACTGGTTTTATGTCAAATTGTTTTGAGTAGGAATGCAAATAAAACACATACAGTCCTGCACAACAGTGAAGCAGACTTTTGATTTGGACAAAAAAATCGGAGATTCAGATTCCTTTGAAGGTCAAGAGCCTTGCTACAAACCGCACGAGAAAATGGAAAGTCATGCGATGTGATCATAAACTGAATATATTATCCAAAAATTTAACAGGGTATATGAGATAGTGAACTGTTTACATTGCAACAACTAAAATTATTGGTATTGTCTGCTGAAGATATCATCAGACATTTCTTCAGGCTTCTTTTACAACGTTTCCCAGAATATGGCTCCATGACAACAAATGTCTTTTTAACTAACATTTCTTCAAACGTGTGTAAGAAAAGGTTATTAGTATATCTTCCATTATGACAATGAACAAAAGACGTTTTCTGAAACAGGTTGTTAATTGTCGAAGACAACATTCCAGGGTAAAAAGTTCGCATTGCTTAAGCTAAGTGAAGTTTATATTTGTATCGTAACGTTTCACAAAAGTGAGAGATTTATCAAAAGGCATAATGTGACATCTAAAATCGTTTCTTGCGACTGTTCGTAGAATTTTATTGTGTAATGATTGTAATGATTACGGAACGGATATACCAGGTGCACTCGATGAATCAATGTAGTATTTTGAAATACAGTGTATAAAATAATTTGTAATACGTCTGTTGATACAAGATTTCGAATTTTATGGAACACATACGATGCCCTAAGCCCTTTTTATTTTATAGATTGAACGTAAGACAATCTAACGAGTTGTCTATCAAAACCCAGAAGTACTTTGCATAGGTCTTTTTCATCTCTAAAAGGGCTAATCCTATTTCAGAACGAAGAAGCTTCGGACAGTTTCGTATTATTGTTAAAAGATTTATTAAGTAAAAATCTTAATTTCGAATTATTCAAACACAACAAAATACGTATAGCCAGTTGTCAGCTTTTACCAATTTGATAGTCTGTGCCGCAAATTGTCAGGATTTTCTTATGATGAAAAAAGTTGAATTTCCTCACGTTTTGTCTTTTCCTCACAGTATAACATGTAGAGGATTAAGGAAATAATGACGAAAGCGGTCACAAGACAGACTGCTGGGCATGCTATTTGAAATGGTAACTACACAGGATAGCACGTTTCTATATTTACAAACTACTGATGACTGGAAAACAGCTCAATCCTGTCGCCACGTGGGGCCTTTGGTGGTCTAAGCTCCCCCAAACAATGCTCCAAGTCCCCGAATTTGAAATGTGGAATGCTATGAATTAGTGGAGGTTCGTCAATTGTTATATGTGAAGAAACCCTACGCAAAGTGAAGCCCTCTGTTTAAGACATTCTGGCGACGGTTCGGAAACAGCTGCGAAATGCTTGCAAGGAAGTATATCTACCTAACACCAAAAATACGATCAAATTTGTCAATAATGTTGTTTTATTTACGGTTTCAATCAAGAAATTTGGAGTAAGAAGATAATCCGTTATCAGCATACTCAAGGGAATTTAATAAAAACTCTGATCTTCGTGCGCCAATGCTTTTCAACTTTTGCTACAGCGGAACCGTTAGAAAATGCTTGTGTTGTTCATGGAACCCTATGCAACGATCCAAGTGTCTACATTTCTGTAACCGCATGGAACTGTGGTTGCGAATTTCGTCCCAGGCAATTTCGGTCTGTATCGGCGGAACCCCTGGTAGCCACTCGCAGAACCATGAGGTTCGGCGGAAAAATGGTTGAAAAATACTGCTATATGTAGTGGAAGATTTAGACCTTAAACCATATTGGTATTTGGAAAACAACCTAAATTCTTTCACGTGATTGTACACCCAGCCTGTAGAATCCTTTCAAAAGCATGATTGAATTGCACCCAAATGCATGTTTGTCGACAATTACCGTATTTTTCGGACGATAAGGTACACTTAAAATCCTTCAATTTTCGCAAAAATCGCAAGTGCGCCTTACAATGCAGTGCGCCTAATGTATGAATCTGGTTGTGCTTTCTCATCTTGAAACAATTTCATGTGGCAAACGGTGCTATTTATTTAATTGCTAGTCACGATATCTTGTAAACAGACCATCGTGTACTGCAATAAACCAACAACAATTGCAATGCGCAACGTCCGGGAGTAGCTAGCACGTACCACAGATCATAGTACTCTGCGGGGCTCCAGTCTACATTGGCGCACACCGAATCAAACACGCACAACTTTTATTTTATTCTATTCGTGTCTAGCGTATTAGGCACGTGTGTCAGATTAAACTCCCAGTGGCGACTGGCACTCGGGAGTTATTCTGACAGTGTTGAATGCAGTTTGACTAACCTAAGTTTTCATTTCATGCGCTTTATGGTCCCGAAAATACGGTAGTGCAAATATATGTGGCATCTATCATATTATTTATGTTATGACTATGCTGTGGGTGTCACAACATTGTCTGCATCCTTTTACAGGGGGGCCGGCATTTTACAGGGGGGCCGGAAAGAAATTTGCCCTGTAGCTAACTTTTTTAGTTTAATTCGAATGGAGCCTGAAACCTCTTGCAAATCTGTTCTATGCAGTAGAATGCGTTTATAACAGCTTCATCTGTAACATCAATTCGCCTGTAACGTTACATTTTGTTCGGTCCCGATGTGATCTTTTACATGAATTGCAATTCGCTTATAACGTCAATTCGCCAATAACGTTCTTTATGCAATCCCTAGAGGCGCCGTTATAGGCAAATTCTGTAGTTAGCTTGCGTGCTAACTCAAGGGTTAATTGCTTTTACTGATGCAAATATGAACACGACTTGAATAGTGCAACGCAAAAGTTAAAAGCGACGGTTCCGGATAGAAGAAGGGTCTGACTCCTTGCGCCTGCCTGTGTTATCGCTGCTGTGCGCTTGAGCAAGGTACTTACGACGCGGACGGAGCACTAACAGGGCCAAGCAATCTGCACGTCCGTGCGGCCCGCTTCTACTAAAGATTGTACCTCGCGAAATGAAACACGCACTCAAAATGCATGTGCCAGTGTGCCTATATGTATTGTATCGTATTCATAAACTGTGATTGTACCATGTACAGTATTGTGCGATGTTCCTATAAATGAAGCCTACAAAACACTTTCCAAGTACTTTATACAAGTATTGGCATTTGTAACGCTGGTCCAGATTACACAGACTGCCACCAGGGTTGATCCAAATTGCACACTGCCTTCGCGAAACTAACTTCAAAATTTTCTACCTCAGCCAGTCAGATAAAATTTGATGTTAAGATGAATGCTGTAACAGATGACAGAAAAGTTCTGAAAAAAGCACGAAAAACCTGACATTAAAAAAACGAAGACTTGGTCCAGATCAAAGTTATTATTACCAGTCATGACTTTGGTCTATATTACACACTACACTAACCCAAATTACACGGATCGCACCCAAGTGAATATACACTGAATACATCGTATTGAAAATATTTTCACCGTTCAGGATTTTTCAGCAACTTGCGCTTGCCCTGAAAGAGAAAGTTTCCCCCGAAAATTTTTCACTGTATTGAATATATTTTTTACCATTCAGGATTTTTGATCAACTCTATGCTTACCCTGAAAAACAGAGTTTGCCCAGAAACTTTTAGCTATATTGATTATACTTTTTACATTCAGGATTTTTGAGGAACTTGCGCTTGCCCTGAAAAAACGAGAATGCCCTGGATTCACTGTATTGAATATATATTTTTGCAATGCCGTGCGATGAGGTTCGTGGCTGGGGAGGCACTGTCTCCGTCAAAGTTTCATTTGCGAGTATATGGATTGAACGGATGTAGCATAACTTCACCACTCAACTGGCTGCTTGCACAATGACTACTGCTTATGCTTTCTATCCCATATCAAAATTTGTTACACACTCATAGGTACAGAGGCGATTCTAGATTTGAAAAAAGCAAAATATAGGAGAGCCAAACTGAAGTGACTTGTCACCTACTTGTTTAACGGCTTTACTAAGAAATTGATACAGTCTTATAACTTATGCATTCGTTTACAATGCGCACAGTGAATCAACCTAGACGCAGACCATCAGTATGCTCGGCAGCTGCAAAGAGCTTCATTCAAATATGCAAACTAAAAGCACGACTTCGCGCAGTGCAGCAGATCACTAGTGCGCAACAACACGCACCAAAGCACTTCATTCTCCTCCACCTAAAATTAAATTAAACTGGTGGTTCAACGCACTGGCGAAGGAAGTACAAAACACGTTCGATACGAAGCACAAACAAGGACCCACTCGCTGCAAGGATATGATGCGGCCACAACAAGCAATCAGAAATAACACAGAGCACATTTGCACGACAGTCTTCACCCGAAGGCGTATCTTAAGGGTCCTCCCTTTTGTTACTAGAAGATGACCGCCTCACACGGACAGCATCACCGGGTGCTTCATTCGCCCCCAAAAGCACATCCATACTTGGAGGCTTGAATGAACCAACTACGCAGAGCCGGAAAAAAGGGTAAGGGGGCCCAGAGCAATTTTTACTGGTGGGCCCCTATGACGTATTTCATGACGTCACTGTCTGTAAAGATCTGTTTTCGCTGATTCGAAAGGTTCCCGTTTGTTTTTTCCGGTAGTCCAGGATGTACTTACTCATATCATATAAAGTTAGCTGCGAGAAGAAAATCATAAAGTGTATTTTTTGCTAAGAAAAAATCTTTCACAGACTAGTGAGTGACTCAGCAAGAAACAACCTTCTCCCAAACAATATGCAGAAACCAGAGATTACAAACCAAAAACACTGAAAAAATAACATGTCATTATGGCCAGCCAGGCTGAGTGTGAAAGTTGTTTTCATGCTAATGTCTTGATTTTCACCTTCATTTTCAGGTGCTCTGGTTAACGCCACTGCTTTAACGTTGCTGCTTGAAAGTTTTGCTAGAAAAGGCGATTCAGTCGCGGCGTTTCAGCTAACACTGCCAGATCCTTGCGCATTTTCTTTTTAGAAGCTTTGCGCTTTTCGCTCCTGGTGGCATTACAGATTTCGGCATCGCGCAATCTGTCTTGTTTTCTGCTCTTTCATTCTACGAATCGACTGATTGAAACCTTTTCTGACGGACCACGCAATAACATGTGGTGTAAAGCGGCTTGAATAGCTTCATATGCTTATCATGCAAGACAACGATAATAACTATCGGAAGAAAAGTGCGTTTACATCACACATTACCCTTTATGACGAAATAAAGTTCCGCTGCTTCTGCCTCCAGACTGCACCATAACTTCGGGATCATCGATACTAGTGTTGCCACTTCTGATATTTCAACATGATATCAGCTATGATGTTCTCAGATAAATTTCTAATGTCTGATGTTTTGGCGACAAATCTGATGTTGACTTGGTTGTTGTTTTCGTTTGACATTTCCTTTCATTTTATGACGAAAATAAGTCAGATTCATGTTTTTTAAGTTCCTTTCATCAATTTCACACCCTAATGTGTGTTTGGTTATCCTTTCAAATTAAATAAACTCTCTTTTTTGCGTTGAGACTAATATTTTACGTAAATTATAAATGACTTCTCCAGTTAATGACGATACTTCGCTCTGTTTCGGATTCAACGTGGGTTATTGGGTTTTGTTGGATATCTTAATACAGGGATCCCAACCTGTGGTACGCGTACCACCAGTGGTACGCGAAAGTATTCCAGGTGGTACGCGAGTAACGCCCATTTTTTCACAAAATCTTGAATGTAAATAGCAATCTAGTTTACATGTTGGGCTTTGTTTCAAAATACATAAATTTTCCTGTAGCCTGCTATTCCTATTGTTTCGTAACATTTTGACTTTCGATGCTCTGTTAACAAATTTACGCCACGCATCGACCAATTGGCGGAAGGTAAACAAAAATTTCATTAATTCAGTTGTGGTCTTTTATTGTTATGTTAATGCATATTATTCTTCTTAATAAACTAAGATTCGATAAAATTAGTTGTTCTACAACAGAGGTTACGAACTGTCGGTCCGCAAAAGAATTTCGTGCTGCCCCCGAAGCATTCAGGCGAGACCAGCAGTATTGAACTTTCTTTTATTCTTTTACACGGTTCTAATCTTTGCGATATCGAAAAACCAACAAACGTTTCTTTATTATTTTTTGTTCTTTCATGCTTCAATATTGCGTTAAATAACTTCATCTGTATGGTTCGCATGGGTTTTTGTTACTTTCGTTTGTTGTTTGTTTCTTTTGATGAAAAATTTTTTTCGTTTTTAACAGGTTTCGTAGTATGACTAACAAGTTCTCCGTCCCACTAACTCAGAGGTAGCTGACAAAGTGGCCCGCGATAGCAAGTTGGTTCGTCACCCCTGTTCTAGAAGAAGTGGTACGCGTTGACAATAGACAGAGTCCAAGTGGAACGAGATCATAAAAAGGTTGGGAACCCCTGTGGTCATAGAAGCATTTAACGTATGCAGTATGAAACTGTAGCGCAAAAAATTGATGTCACGTGATGTTGAAAAAGGCAACAATCTGATGTTAAAGAGACTGACCCTAGTGGAAACACTGACTGATACTAAACAGCAGTCAGCAACCACTAGCTTTAGCACGCAAATAGCAACGTTTTCGTGACATCTGTTCAATAGGCGTGATGCACGAGTAAAGAATCATACCCAGGCCAAAAGAACGATAATTAGGAAAAACTTAACAATGCGAAACAGTTTACTTCACAAACTGACTAAATAACGCTGGCTGTATGGCGGGTTGAAATAAACAAACATGAATTAATGAAAAAAAGGACAACTAAAAAATTTTTGCAGCGGCTCGTCTGTCATTACTCACATCATCAAATCCCAGGAAGGCTTCCTTCACTTCACAAGCCACCTCGCTTTTAGCCACATAATGACAGAGATCTGAGCTTTGGTTGTGACATCCGTTGACTTGTCTACTTCTGCAGCAGCAAATGGGGCTGCACTTACCCCCTTTATATCATGTCCAACCGCATCACCTAATGCTTCAATTAAATCGTTCTGAATTATATTTTAGAAGCCAGAAAACACAGTGGATGTCTCTAAATGCCTAGCTAATATTTCATCTTTCGCAGCAAGAGTATGTAAAAGTTCCACATACTTGCCACGATAAGAGGAGGTCGAACTCTTGTCGTTACTGCGAAATGGTAATTGCTGTTTGTCTGGGAAGCAATTTACATTAATGAGGTCTTTCAAAATCTCTGTTTTCCCTTACCTCAACATTGCGAACGCTGATATTTAGTCTCCGCTGTTCGTATAAAATCAAAGTCTATCCTTACGCTTTCAAAAGTTTTTAAAGGAATTTGGTTTTGAATGTGACTTTTTGACCTTGCATGCCTGCTGAGGCTTCTTCGTAGATATTTCATGTCACAAAATCCTGCTGCAGTCCAGACCGTGGTTGCTAGACACTTTCCATAGCTTATGGCCAAAATCCTGATAAAAAATAGCCAAAATGGCTGTTTTTTGAAAATGTTATGGCCAAATTGCGCATTGTTTTAACTATGCTAATTTCCATATCCAATAGGGGTCTCAAATTGTTCGAAAGGTAGTATATTTTTTGCCGAAAAAATTTATTTTTGCCAAAGAAGCAAGTTCTGACCCTAAAACCGCAATTTCTGCCATGAACGTAAATTACGTGTTGCAACTTTTCTTTATTTATCTTTATAAAACTTAGAACGATGTATTAAACACTATTGTAGAGACATGCTTCAATTCTGACCCATTTCTGTGTTAAACAGTTTGAAATTAACTTTTCAGTTCAACGAAAAGGCTAGAATTCTCTTGATCTTGTGCTCCAAGTATGTGAACAACAGGTGAAAGTCATTAACTGCATTGATCATCATAATTAGTAAATAACATGCTGAAAACCATCATTAGCTTTACATATATGCAGAGACAAATTTTCATTTTCGGGGCCCTGGGGGGGTTCACGGCCACCAAATTATATTAATTCCATGATGTGCCTCCCAGTTTGCCAATGTTTCAAAAAGGTTGTACTACAGTTGAGTGGACATGGTGGCGTCATCGAAACGAAAACAATAAGGATTGTCCCCCCCAAACTTTTTTAGCAAACAGTGTCTCTGCTCCAAAGTTAAGGGAAACCACACTGGCCCCTGACTCTCAGGATAACAACGAAACATTGATCATCAAACATCCTTAGCAGTCTAAATTTTAAAGTGTTTCAAAAGCACACTTTTTGGTATAAAACATATGCGACCACCATCGATGAAACGTCCGGTCGCCGGACCGTCCGGGATCGATCATTATGACTTGGTTCTTGTCATTCCACCTTACTGAATTGATTTTTGTTCCGTGAAACTTCAATTAAGCATCAGTCACCTCTTTCAGACTAGCTTTAGTGAAGCAGTCACGTGCAGATTGTGGGTTAGTCTGTCAGTAGCATGTTAGTACTATATTACAGTGTTAATTTGCGCCATTGCACACTGTCTTCTATTCACATTGGTTTATAGTCTAAGTAGCACACAAAGTCTGTCCACTAGTAAAGCACAAATTGTTTATTTAACTTTGAATGAATTGGAGTGGTCAACAGTAGGTTGAAAGATAGGGAAAGGTAATGTCAGATAATACAACCCTCCCTATCAGGGGCGCAACCAGCTCTTCAATTCGGGAGGGGGCAATTTTCATGAAATTTCATTGGATGACGTCATCGTGCTTATTCAACCGTGGTACAACTTTTCGCAAACGGTCACATTAAATAATAATGCATTTTTCCCGTAGGTACGAAGTTCATAGTACAAAGACACACATTCTGCACAACGCTCGTTAGCAGACAAAACAGAACGTTTTACAACAGCGTCGGAGGCTGAATCACCGGTGTCAAGCGACATTTCTGACTTCACGTCATATGCGCATGCATAGAGCAACATTCAACATATCAAGTACGCTGAGAAAACTGGTGATTAAAGCTTAGGATTTGGTGTTCAGGTAAGTGTGTCGGGTTAGGGTTTATCTTAGAAAAAGAAAAATAATTGAAGACTAACATTAAGTCCAATATTTTCACTGGTTTTACTTATTCCCGTGCTGTAGCTTGTTGTGGTATCTCACATCTAACCAAAAAGTTTAATTCACACAACACACATCAGAAAAGTAATCGCCAAACTTTATTCCTTTACTCTCAGAAGCACAATAACTGACAAAAAATAATAGGTAAAAAATTTCGCAGAGGTCAGAAATTTCGATTGACACCGGGCTACAGAAATTTATTAAACAGAACGTTTTGTAACGAAGTTGGAGGTCGAGGCTCAGGTTTACAGGCGCATTCTTAACACTATTTGTTCACTTGGTACAACGCTACTGCAGAGTGGCAGGCTAATTCCTAAACTGGTCAAGCCCAGGTAAAGCACGAATGCATTGTGACATGAACACCCTCAAACGAACATACACTGCAATGTCCAAGCACTCAGTCACTAAGTAAAATGCGGTTGTACTGTTCAAAGAACAAGGAAAAATATAAACAATCTGACAACATCAAAGCAGGCAACCATTACGTTTTTAGACGTTCTGCATCTTTCTAGAAACAAGTGCATATTTGTTCTCAATACAACCTCAAATGTAGGAATGTTACATTGAACCTGATGAGTCATGACTCACTCTGTAACACACAAGCACGGTCGTGTCTCTCACTCTGTAACACACAAGCACGAGCGGTGAATCTGATTCCCGCTATCCTATGCGATGATGAAGGCGTCACTCAGGCTCGCGGCTGTCAAAGACACGAAACAGGCAGGGGAGTTGAGAGGTGACACTGTACATTTTATTGCCTCGAGTTCTGCGCTGGTTTTAATGACGCAAAACAGCAACATCTATCGACCATTAACACAAACAGCGACTTGTCTTTTACGACGATACAG
>Ga0210059_1013027_pt1 | contig 12485 bp, 11 predicted proteins | sample Ectturendosymbi2_FD_188042 | JGI IMG/M metagenome (GOLD analysis project Ga0210059, IMG submission 188042) | Ecteinascidia turbinata endosymbiont from Florida, USA - Sample 2 (SPAdes) (version 2) | ecosystem: Host-associated > Tunicates > Ascidians > Unclassified | place: Key West, Florida...
GAATAACCTCGTTGAAGACCAAGTGTGTGCGGTTGAGAAATGGGCGATCTCTTCAACACCCTAAACAAACCTCTGCCCGGGCGATCGTCGATGCCACTGGAAGGACAATTCTTGTGTTGTGCATTGTCTGTCCTCGCAATTGCATTGTATAAGAACTTTCTGCAAAATGTTCTCGTGTCTTCGTCGTTCTGATCGCCGCGAAAGCGACGGCATGGGCCATGTATGGTCAGGCGATTTAATATAAGTCCTACTTCCAATAGAGACAAGCTACCTAAATAGATAATTGCTATAACTGTTTAAAGATACACCTTAGAAAAAATACTCTGTGTCTGTAAGATGTGAGAGAGCTTGTATGAACTATAAAAGAATCTAATTGGTAAGTACTCCTATTTAACAATGCGACAATGATATTCTGAACAATAAAATACATCTTAACAAGCCTTATTTGTGTCGAATTCTTATGAATTAAATTAGGAAGGTGTCAGAAGCAATACGGGGATCAAACAGGCATTGACCTGCGAATATCTTCCTTGGTGTAGCTGCTAAGACGAACCCATAAATTAGCTATAGATGCACCTAAAGCATCTCTTTTGAGTTCTATTTCAGACCAAAAGTAGTTTGTGCACAGAAGCGGCCTTCAAAATATTCACTAAGTATTCTCAAACTTATCTAACCTCAAAAAAGTAACTTCTTGAATGTCGGAAAAGTTTTATTATTAGCAAAACAAACACAGGTCCACCCTGAAAAAACGCGGGGCAGGATTAGAAGTGACACAAAAAATATACGAAAAAACACGAAATGCGACCAATAACCTTTGTCGGCAGTCTGTGCAAGATCCATGCCGTATTGTGTTCGAAAATTGCAGATGTTCATGGAATAGATTTCATGATGTTCGGACTTGGAAATTTGATTATTTTCGGAACATTTTCCGATTTTTATTGTATAACGCCAGAGTCGTAACGAGGGGGCAAGCAATTCCCCGGGCGCCGAATCACTGCGGGGCTTAAAAAGTCACAACAATGTCATAAGCACTTTTTTCAAAACAGTACATTTGCTTCCGAAAGACCTCAGGTTCAAACATGGGGGCGCCAAACTTGTTTCTTTCCCCAGGCGCCATCTAACCTCGTTACGCCCCTGCACATCAAGATTGTCCAGCCAAAATGGCAAAATTTGTTTACAAAAGTACCTGCCCATCAGTGGCAAACTATCAATCACAACCATTTAAAGCAAAATGCTGTTGATTATCACTTTGATAAGCGATAATCAACAGCATTATAGTCAGCAGAAATCATTTGTCATTTGACCATAGAAAATAACTTGAAGGTCGAAAGAAAGGAATATTATTTCGAAAACAAGCACAACTTTCTTCCCCCCAAAAAAAACGCTTGGGGTACGCGTAGAGACAAACATACTAAAAACTCGAAAGTAATAATTATGCTGGAACTTTGCCCTGGCATGTGTTTATTGCATCATAAGGGCATTGAAAATGATCAGACAATATTTGGAAACGTGACTGCTGAGCAGTATGGCAAATTGATGGAGGGTTGATGAGCACGGTGAGATCATTCGACTGGTTGGTCTCCAGTATATGTAAATTGAACCAGATATTGAAGATAGCTTTGTGGAATTGTTTCATGGAAAATATTTCTTGATAAAAATAAATGAAACAACGTTTAGCTTTCAACACAAAGTTCTGGATGTTATGAGAGTTCGCTTGCTCATTGGGTTGATGAAGTATCTACCAACCCTGCTGCAGCAAATCCACCTTCATTCGTTCGTCTTGCACAAAAAACAGAGAACCAACCAATACGTGTACAAATTACTAGTCTCATAAATCACTATAGGCCTACACTTTGAAGTACTACTACATCAGTACGGAGGAGTGGTAACTTTTACCTTGCACAAAAACTTAACACATCCGTCCTGTTATAAGTATAATTGAATAATGCATGAAGAAAACAAACTAATACTACCAACATTTATTTTCTAAATCTCTGCAGGTATGGGGCAACGGAAACATTAATGGTTCAAAAAAGTAAGGAAAGCTTCCCCAAAATCCCTAAGACATTTAGTTCTGACTCAAAAAGGAACTGAAACTGGTAACATTGCCTTAGCAGCTATTGAAGCATACAGCAGACCGTGCAAGTGCGCACTTATACATTGGTGTTTACAATATGATTATCTCAAGCAAAACCAGTTTCTCACATAACTGTTTGAACAATGGAGTTACCCTAGGGCCAAGTTGAGCTTTGTAAGTACTTATTTATTGTTTTTAGATTTTCATTGTCCAAAAGTACAGATAAACATGCCTTTTATGATTCATCTCCAGTAAATACTCCAGCAAATGCACAGTGGGTGTGTGGTAACTGTTGTGTAGATAGGTATGTGTACATGGGGGACACAGTATTTTGATGTTTTCTAGACTGACTTTTCTGTTGAGTTTGTTAAAGGCATTGTCTGCGTCCATTAATACTAACAGCAGGCATTGACTGTTGTCTTCTTCAAAACTTTTCCCTACAGCATGTATTGCTGCTTCTATGCCCGATTCCAGTCCCACACATGTCTACAGTGTTCCCACTGCATGTATCGTATATCTTCTTTCGGCAGTCCTGTGATTGTTTTGCCAACGATTTGTCGTAAACATTCCCCAACACCTACTGGCCTAATGCCGTTATCTTTTTTCTTTAGCAGAACCAGTCTGCATATGAGGAGGGTTGGTATGTAATCTTGTGGAATGGTGTCCGTCGCGAGACGCTTGGCCAGGGTGGCAATTTCATCAGCTAGCATTTTTGAGTGGGTGCCATATGATTTTGAACAAATCATTTCCTCACCGTTAGGTGGTAGTATTTCGCTGAAGTTTTTACTGGAAACTAGGCTACAATCCGAGTCTTTTGATACTTTGGATGACCTGCTGGGATTTCGGGTTCAAAAGTTGTGATGTAAGTTAGTAAAAATATTTGACTAATTAACTAATTAGATAATTAATTGATCTGTTTCTTTTAGATATTACTTTTCAATCAGAAATGCTAGAAAGTCGATCAAAGGCTCAAAAGACTTGGACTCGAGCCTAGTTTCCCATGAAAACTTTAGCGAAACACTTTGGCCTAGCGGTTGGGCCTTAGGCCAGGCAACATGAGCCAAAATGACCCTAAAACTACTTCACTTATGACGTCAGTCACAAAAAATCTGCACCCCCCAACCAAAAAATTTTTTTCGAGTGCAATCTACTAGACCAGTCGATCCGTTTGAGCCCTTGAACAGCTCTCTAGCGCAATCAGTGGAGGAGCTAGGGCATTGTTAAGGCAACTAAAAACTGCTGTTTTTTAGGCCGAAATTGAAGTACGAATATATCGTAGACCGGTTCTCAAAAGTGTTAATATGTAACATCTGGGATGTCGAAAGTGCAACAGATTAAATTTCAAATTATGTTGTGTACAGCCTATTGAAGCGTGGATTCCGGATCCCTCTTCTGTGTCAGAGTGATGGTGGTTTCTTACTACCTAAGCCTTAAGACGTATATGTTCTGAAAAAAATTATGAGCAAAAAAACATTTATTTGTCTGTCTAGGATTTGTGAATGTTCCTCCAATTGCCTTTTGGACAAAGATATTTGCAAAATACTTTCTACATGTGAACAATCCACATCATGATGATCTTTTATTTTATGTGAAGAAAAGTGGAAATTCAACTATTCAGGTATGTCATTAGTGTTTTTGTTATAGTTCTTGAAAATTTCTAGTGTTGAAAGCTAGATCAACATAGGTTTTGCTTGTTGTTGCAAGATATTGCATTGTTAGATAAATAGACTTTGTCCATGAACCACAGTAGATCAAGTTTATGGATGCAGGCTAATATGGTCCAAATATAAGTCATCATATCACAGATGCTTTTGAAGAGTTGTGTATGGTATTGTTTGTAAAATGAAGAGTCACCAGAAGCAAAAAATTCAAAATACAGCAAGATAAGTGTGAAAATTCATGAATTTTATAATTATAGCTGTGCTTTGTATGTTCACATTTTTTAGTGTTTTTCAAATTTTCATCCCTTTTTTTGACTGCTACATCGAAACACCAAGTATAAATATACCAGTCATTTTTAAGTATGCCATAATTGTTGCTCATTACTAAAGTAGATTATCCCACTGCTTTGCTGTTTGTATCCATCCAGTACAGTCTAATCCCATGAAACAATTGCCTAAATGTATATATAACTTACCCATGTCTTGTTTCCATTATATACATGCATAAGAAAGAAATTCACCCTTGTTGCATTTTGTAATTTGAGATGGAGCGAACATTTTTCTACAACTTTTTCACCAACGTTTAAGCCAGGGGTCAGCAAAGTTTTTTTTCATTACAGACTGGTTTAAGCCTGGAAATAGTTTGTGGACTGACCCCCAATGAATGTTTTGTGATGGAAATTTATTATACAGCTCATAAATAATTGGAAACCTATGTCCTTGCAACAATTTCCTCACACACTGCCATGGCCCAGTCTTATCCAACCACTGCTTTAAGCCATGCTGACAAACACCCGACACATACAGTACTTGCGGCAATCACACTACTACATCACTAAAAGGCTTACACTTTGAGAGCCGGTGTACGTTATATTCGTACTTCGATTTCAGCCTAAAAAACGGCAGTTTTCTGTTGCCTTACAGACGCCCTACCTCCTCTGCCGATTGCGCTAGAGAGCTGTTCAAGGGCTCAAACGGATCGGCCAGTCTAGTAGATTGCACTCAAAAAAATTTTTGTGGGTTGGGCGTGTGGATTTTTTGCGAATGACGTCATAAGTGAAGTAGTTTTAGGGTCATTTTGGTTCATGTTGCCTGGCCTAAGGCCCAACCGCTAGGCCAAAGTGTTTCGCTGAAGTTTTCATTGGAAACTAAGCTCGATCCGAGTCTTTTGAGCCTTTGATCGACTTTCTAGCGTTTCTGATTCAAAAGTGGTGATCTAAAATAAACAAATTAATTATCTAATTAGCTAATTAGTCAAATATTTTTACTAACTTACATCACAACTTTTAAACCCGAAACCCCAGCAGGACATCCAAAGTATCAAAAGACTCGGATTGTACCCTAGTTTCAAGTAAAAACTTCAGCGAAATACTACCACCTAACGGTTGGCGCCCAGGGCCAGGCAAAATGGGCCAAGGTGGCCTAAAAGTCCTCCACTTATGACGTCACTCACAAAAAACTCGCACCCCCCAAGCAAAAAAATTTTTTTTGAGAGCGGACTAGAAGACTTGCCGCGTCTTTTGAGACTTTTACCGGGTCTGTAGAGCATACCGGACCGGAGAAATTCCTGCGCAAAGCCACGTGCATTTAGGCGTTTTTTTTCCGAAAATCCCTGAATCCTAGCGGACGCCAAAGTGTTAACACCATTCCCCTGCAATTGCAAATTAACTTCATTGAACTTCGTGAAGATATCTGTGGACTGTGACAGCCAAGATATTGTATCTGTGGCACCCTTTGACAGCTGCCTTCTGTGTGTGCAGCAACAGGCGTATAAATTCTCTTCATCAATTATCTGAGTGCACCACATTGCCTAAACTTAGCAGAACACTTCTAAACCCTTTGGTGTCCTTTGATCAATCCATTGATACTCCGACACATTTTTAGTAAATTTTGAGTTCGGAGCAGTGCAGGATTGAATTTAATCTACAGGTTTTAAAAGTATTTGAACTTAAACCGTGACACTTGCAGTCGTCCACTGGCTCTACCATCTCTCTCTCTCTGGATTTCCTTGGCGCTGCTCAAGCTAAAGTGCATTCTGAAACACACTTCTGTTTTCCGGAATCTTTTCGATTCCCTTTAGATAACTTATTCTTGTTGCCACCTAACACTATCTGTAAAACATATAAATTGTCTTTCTACTTTCGAATTAAACTCGTACAAGGTTGTTGTTATATTTGTGATCATTAAACCATTCCATCCAAAATTAGCTCACGCTTTTGATTACAGGCTGATGCTAAGTGCAAGCGTGCATTGTCACGCCTGACAGGTGATAGTCACTGTAACAAAACGGGCATTATTAAGTAGCAGTTTACCCGTGCCAAGAAGTACAGATGACGAAAATTCCGATCATAATCATTTCATTATAGATGAGAACAGTTTTACTGTGCAGCTTACCTTTAGTGATGGAAAGTGCAGTTCATCAATTATCTCCTAGCATTTCACCTCTGTTTTGTTTCCAAAACGTGTATGCATACATGTTTGTTGATCATACTGCTTTTTATAACATTTGGTCACTCGAAGTTAGTAAGACATCAGAAATGTAATTATTAACTGGGTTTCCTATCGTCACCCATTTCTGCTTCACCGCCCCCAGGGGGGCACTACCACCCACTGTGGGAACCACTGGTTTATAGGATATCCTTTAGTGCAGGGGCTCAAACTCAAATTGCTCCAAAGGCCAAGTGAGGACTTATATAGTGACCAAGGGCCACAATATGACTACGCGGAGCCGCATCATGACGCTGATGCAACAATGGCAGTACCTGAACTTTAGTAGAAATAGCATTTGCATCTTATTTCTTGTGAAAGGTATATTATGAGTTATTGGCAAATCATTTCTAGCCATCTCTACATTGTTTAAAAGGAACTTGTTCACTCACTGGCTGAGTACTTTCAAACACCAATAAATGATCCAAATGAATTAAATGAAAATTACTCAGAAATTTCCAAAAAGTGTTGCAGGCTGCACAAAATGCTGACCCTCATGTTTGAGATTCCTGCTTTAGTGAGACGAATTTAAAGGAACTACTGAAACTCCATAATAGAAAAGACAGTAATCCTAATACATTAAATACAAAATGGTTTACACTGCAAATCTTACACATAATTGTCAAAATTCTAAATGCTAAAATCTAGTACTGCTTAACCATGTGTTTCAGTGCATTTAGGACATAACATAATACTTTCAATCCCTGCTGGACTTTTATCCAGCCAATTCTCATTTTGGCTGGAGATAAAAACTTTGATACTAGCACAATGTGCTGTGACACTCTGGGTCTTTTTTGGTCATAGATTGAATGTTTTTTTCAAATGACTGAAAAAAATTAAGTCAGTTGGGTGATAAGCCAAAAAAAATAGGTTAGTGGATACTGTTACAGCAGGTTTTAATACTGTTTGGGACAAACGATCGAAATGTCTCAGCAAAAAATTAAAGGCTCCACTGAGTTTAGGTGCTTGAGTACTGTACTGAGGATGTACTGAGTACATCCTTAGTTTAGAGAAGCAATGGGGTTTACGTGCCAATATAATCTAACAGCTCGGTCACCTTTTTTATATGCGTAAATGTCCCAGGTTGTTTCATCTTTGTGTGCTCAGTTCATCTCTGATTTGTTGCACCATGGTGTGTCATATCCAGTCAGCAATATTTATCACATAATGTAGCTCTGTGCTGTTGGAATTTTGCAACATCCATCCTGTTCTGTAAGGAATATTACAGACAGTGATTGTAAACATAAATATTTGTCAAGTTTTCAATATTTTATGTGATTTCCACACCATTTAGGTGATGGATGGGAATAGGACATGTAAACTGATATTTTTTCTTCAGTGACTTGCCATAAATTCAACCAGCTGTTGTTGAAGGTTACACAAATCTTTTTTTCAGAAATAACAAGGAATGAAGGACATTTTTTCTGTTACATGAACATTATTTTTGATTTCAAAAATTGTGGCACGTAGTTTGAAACATTTAGTGACTAGATTCATAAAGTACTGTAAACTGCTTCACATGAAACAAGTTTAATAAAAATCTGTCAGACAATGATGAGGTTTTGGTAAAAACTATGGTTTGTCTGTATTAAGCAAGTGTGTAATGCTTGTAGGTACGCAATGACAGTGAATCAGAGTGAGAATTCGCAAGCTTTGTTTCATCATATTCATAAACTTCAATCTGAAAAACATTGCTCTTTGCGGCTCGATATGAAATTATCTTTTAAGCACAATTAAAATCAGCTTTCTCTTTTGATTAGACATTCTGAAGGAAAATTATAGCATTTCTAATGCTGAATATCTTGTGAATGGCACTAAATTATGTCTATAAACAAAACAGCATTATGTTCACACTTTGCAACGCCATTTGTTGTGTACAGTCTCAGGTGGAAGTTTATCGAAGAGAATCAACAAAATCTCCTGGCCTTGGCGATCCAGCATTTGATTGGACAGAAACTGTGTACTTGAACTTGATTTTGCAGCAGGTTTGTGGTTGAATTATACACATAGAAGTTTGTGCCCTGCGCACGTAGGAATGAAAATGAAGTGTGTAGCTGCAACCTGGGATGTAGTAGGGCGGGAACGTGTTCTCACACTTTTACGTAGTTACCTGACTTTTGAAGATGTGTATCTACACTCAAGTGATTCAGAGTAGTGTTGTCCCACTCGAAAATGGCCTGAATCTCTTAGTTAAAATTGCTTCACTATTTTCTGCACGGTTTAGTGTAGTGCGATAGATTCAAACTTCAGACTCCAATGTTTGTAAATTGGAGTGAAAAACAGCTTCTTTCTTTTTCAGCTCGACTACACTTTGACATGCGCGATATGCTCAAAAGACGACAGTACAAAGCCTGACCTCAACATTCACAAAAAAGTGTCACAGGTTGGTCTTCAAGCTGCCTTGGTCCGGATCGATGTGATAGGTTTCGTTGCCGTTTCAAGGATTTAAAGGCCGGAAATGAAAACCCAATCGCCAAATGGTGTAAATTTTCAAGAAATTACCACACTGACTGCTGAAATTTAGTAACCTATAACATTGCGTATCGCTGAAGTGCTGTTTAGGCAGCACAAAATTGGGCCATGCACGTGCTCATGTTTTTTCTCGAATGTGACACGTTTAAAATGCCTTTTTCTTATCGCGTCAACAATTTCTATTGTTCTTTCTCAGGAAGTTTACGCTTCGCCAATCAAGCACAGCATGGACGAAAAAGGAAAAAGCGCCGAAGTTTGTTACCCTAATATCTTCTTCATTGTGCACAACTTCTCCGAGGTTCGTTCAAGCCAAAATGGGAGGTTGCGTGTGGTCACAAGATTTCGATTTTAGTGAAAAAAAAAACAGTCAAGAGAATTAAACGCTTGGTAATCAGATTTCAGCGACTCACGCGTCACGTGACCAGCTGTGCAGCAGGCTTGGCTGAAACATCCTGAGTATGCTGTGACTCAATGTCCGCCTGACTTTGTGTGGTGAATGTGTTCCGCGCCAACTACGTTCATGCGTTGATACCATTCTGTTCTTGTCTTTTCTTCACTTCTGATGATGGTAAATTCTTGTCGTTCGTAATTTCGGCTGATGCCGCTGCTTATGTGCAGATATGGACAGATCTCTTGCTCGATGAGGGGAAAATGGTCTGCGTAGAAATCGTGGCCAATGACAAAACGAAGGCGTTCAACAGCGTCATATTCCTGGGCTCCATATCGCATTCCACGTTGATTAAAGCGTATGATAAAAAGGTATGTAGTTGGCAAAAGTACTTGACAAACAAAAAGCGATCGGAAACTCTCTGCAACTGTAGCGTTGGTCTAGCTCAGTGGTTTTCCACCGCGACCCATTACAACAACCCACTATAACCCAACGGCCCCCACCTGGAACTCGAATAAAGCAAATATAATGCAGCTCTGTGTACGTAAAATATCTACTCGCTACCCCCAGGTTGAAAACCACCGCCCTAGCTGAATTTATTGGCGATGAAACCAGTCACACTTCGTGACTGTTCTAACGCGGCCCAAGTTTATTTTGTGCATTACTAAACAAGGAATTCGCAACAATGTTTTGCTTTTCAGCGTTGCCATTCGAAGTAACCCATAAGGTTTAAAGAAAATTTTGTTTTATCCACTTATTTCAGCGGAAAACCGTCAAACGATCGTGACCTTAAGCTTGGCAACTTAAATTTCGTTCATTGCATGTTATCCGGAACATACACGTGTATATATAAAGGCGCAAGGCTTGTTTCTTTTTGTCGTCTAACTATGACAAGTTCCTGTGATTCTTGCAGACGAAACAAGCCAGCAAGTGGACGCAAGTTATGACTCTCGGCCTGGGAAAGATCGCCAACAGCACCGAGTTCGTTCGAATGAAGGGGCCCAGCGGCAAAGGCTACGCCGAAATGGCGATACAGCGCGCCGACGCCGAAGACCTCACGCCAAGTCAGGAGGTATCAGCCCTCGATTTATTCGATATCATTTTTCTGGAGTGATTCTCTCACGAAATGATAGTGAAAGTTGCTGCCTTTGCCTGCTTTGAAACCATTAAAATTATTTTCTTGTTGCCAGGCCCGCGGCCTCGGGAGGGGGCAACCGAACATTTGACACCCCCTTCGAAATTTTCAAAAAAATATTTAGTTGTTATTACTACTGCCCTTGCCTACTTTAAAACCATTAAAATATTTGCTTGTTGCTGTTTCATCACAATTGCTAATGTCGGTCTTACTGCATTTCGTGATCTCTCATTGCAAGCAGAAAAAAGATGCACTGAATTTGACTGTAAATTAATTCCAGCTTCGTTAATTATTGCGTTTGTTGTGTTTTACAAAAAGTGACGCTTGCGAATAGGAACTTTAGGTTAACAGACTATATATATAAGAAAATGCATATATCAAAATTAGTTTAAATCTCTTGAAAGGGTCAAAATTTTGATTGTAACGCTGAAATCGCAGAAAGTTTATCTGTGGTATTTCTATGAAAGAAGTTCATAATGTCTGTGAGCTTTTCCAGCTTCTCAGGTAGACTGGCTATGGTTGGCTTTCTACCAGCATCAGCCATTTTCAGATTGATTACAGTTAAAGTTAAGACACTTACCAACTTTAAAATACAGCTGTTTTATGAAAATCCTAATTTATTTTCCGAACCTGATTCAAATAGTTCGGGACTGAATTTGTTTGATCGAAGCAGACGAACTGTTTAACAGCTGCTTCGTTTGATCGCGCGCACGCTTCACATGCGCCGTTGATTGCAGGCTTCTTCGAGTTCGGGTTGTCCTGTCCATGCCGTGACGTCGGCCCGATCCGACCCGGCTTTGTATTCGAACGAAGATGACCCGGATGTTGGTGGTGGGATATTTTCAGTCAGCAGTGGGACGAAACATCTCGGCAAGGCCGTTCCTGCCCAGGGTACTCTTGACTTGTTGCGCGTCGACACAACCGCTAGATACGTCTTCAAAGCACTGATGTTTCTTAAAATCACCCGCCGCTACGTTTTAGTGTTTTGTATTTTAAAGATTGTTTTTCAAGTTTCGGTCTCAACCAGGGTTTTTTTTTTAAAGGAAAATGTTAGGTACCCGGTATCAACCTGTAGGGACCCGAAAAATTTGTATTTCCCTTGATAATTTTCTCTGATTCTAGGGGGACCTGAATCGGGTCCAAAATACCTTTTAAAAAACTCTGGTCTCAACCAGTGGCGTAGCAAGGGGGGGGGCGCGGGCCCCGGGCGGCACTTCGCTGACCAAAAATTAATTCTTGAAAGGAGTTCAAAAGTTCCAGTTTTTCATTATTATTTTAAATACATTTTTTGATGTTCTACCGCTTTTCGAATTTCATGTTTAGAAGCTCCAGACTGGCAGGCTAGCCTGAAAGAGCACGACATGTGGCTTTAGAATGAGTGGATTAATAAAATATTTGGGAGGCAAAGAGTTTTCTGAGAGGGGCCCAAATTTTATAAACTATGTCCAATAGTTTTAAACTACGTTCAAAACATTTTTCCAAGGGGGGCGAAAAAATTTCCTGCGCCCCCTATTTACGGGCATGCTTACTTGGGGGCAATTGTGTCCTAGTCCCTACACCTTCCTCGCTAGACAAAGCCATTTCAGCCATCTGCTGTAAGCCGTAGCCCAATCATTAGGTGGGCCTATCAACATTACGTTTTGGCGGTTGAAGTGAAACACTTTGCAAAGATAACTTTTCTCAGGTTCAATACAACTGCTGTTTTTCTGCATGACGTAATGGTGCTGGAAAAATGACGTTCTTGAAGAGGGGAAGAGCATTTGGTGTATTTTCGTGGGTATCTTTGAGCTCAGATTGTAGTTTTGAACTGCAAGTAGAGTGAATAAGAGCCAGACCATAGGCAACGTGGTTTTCGTGAAGTAGCCTTTGTTCAAGGGTACACTTTAAACATTGGCAGTCATAGAAGAAGTTTTTTCAACAAAAAAAGTTTAAAAAAGGTGTTGCTCTCATTTTGATGAATTTGAGACAAGAACCATAGTCTGAAAACCTATCGCAAAGGTAAACGATATGTTTAAACATGATTGTGGCTAACGCTTTTATTAAAAAGAGCGTTAATCCAAATTGCACAGCTTGGCAGTGGGTGTACTAAATAAAGTTGTTCATCGCAATAACCGTCGAACGTAAGACGTTGTAATCACTGCTGAGCATCCAAAAGGCCTATGTCCCATCTGGCATGGTTTGGTAATACAGTTTTCGAAATAGACGTCTGTGTGTAATCAGTCCCGTCGCCACGGGGGCTTTGGTGGTCTCAGCCCCCCAAAAAAG
>Ga0210059_1013031_pt1 | contig 12483 bp, 5 predicted proteins | sample Ectturendosymbi2_FD_188042 | JGI IMG/M metagenome (GOLD analysis project Ga0210059, IMG submission 188042) | Ecteinascidia turbinata endosymbiont from Florida, USA - Sample 2 (SPAdes) (version 2) | ecosystem: Host-associated > Tunicates > Ascidians > Unclassified | place: Key West, Florida...
CCCCCCGACCCCCGCCTCGTACGCCTATGGTTGGCACCACTATGTGAACTGAAGCTACTTAGTAGTAGACTGCTTTTCGCCCCGCCCCCACTTTTATTTGACCCAACTTTACTTTCCATTTCAGCAAGGGCGATAATCGCTACTGCATGCAAGCTGTTTACTTCGCTCGCACTGAATACTGAGATGAGGCACCGTCCCATGAATAAAATGCACTGTATCTCTTTACAGTGGCGTAGCGAGGCAAAGTGCCGCCCGGGGCCGACCATAAAAGTGCCTCCCTTCCAACCCCTCAAATTTACTTACAAAATTTAAAATGAAAGAAGATTATGTTTCGAGCATATTTAAAGATATAAGGATTAATAAAGTATCTTGAAAATCGCAACCAAACACTCACAAACTGTAATGGGTCTTGTTTTTCAGTGTCAAATATGAGTCTTACTTTTTCTGCTTATCACCACCTTTCTTATTATAAATTTTTGTATTTTTTTGCTTTCTTTACGTATGCATGTACGAACCCGACATCTTTCGTCAAATTTTCTTCCCTGCTGGTTTTTAATCTCCGGTAAGCTCACCGCATGACTCTTTAATAGTTAACTAATTCCAGGGGATCACACGAAACAATTAAGTGATGTGATGGCGGCTCAGCTACTTTACAGATGTAAACATTTATGTATGTTAAAACTTCGTATATTATCCCCATTTTAACTAAAAGGTAGTATATGCACTACATATACCTGGCTAATCTGATAATATGATCTCAGTGATGTAAAGAATGTTTCATTGTTCACTTCACGTTTCAGTAGTAGTTTAATCCTCTTAGTATGTATAAAAGGCCTCTAACGTTAACTCTGTTGGCACTTGCAAAGAGCCCTCTATAGGTGCACGGACCCATTTTGAAAAAATATCTTAAACAGGTTTAAGACTATGGTTGAGAAGCCCTTGCTAGCAGTCTTCATCGTGACCTGCGCACTTGGTCTAACTGTTGGTTTGGACCTCTTCCAGTAAGTGTGTAAAAAAAACTAATTTCAAGGCAACCACTGGGGCACTTTCGTACATTGGATTTTTTACCCAGACTTTTGAATAAACATTTCATCAATTTGCTCACTCCACAGCCACATGACGTGTTTTTATAGGCTAACCTACCAGTCTAGGGCTTCTAAACACAATAATTGAAAAGAGTTGGAACTTTTAAATCTTTTAAAATTTTATTAACAAAAAATAACGAAAAGCTAGAACTTTTAAACTCCTTTCAAAAATTTATTTTTAATAAGCAAAGTGCCGCCCGGGCCCCGCGGCCCCCAGGGCCCCTCCCTTGCTACGGCACTGTCTCTGTATGCTTCAGTGCATGAAAGCTGGTCGAAATGCTTTTAAAATTAAAAGTACTTTTGGTGGTATTTTTTGAAATTTATCTGTGAAGGCTTAGTTAGAAAAAAGACGGATGACTCATAATAGGAATTCTACTTCAACGTGTGAAGAAAAAATTTTTTAATTTTGAAAAAATGGGTTCGTTTCTTCTAAATATTATACAAGAACAAGAATCGATCGAATTCTTGGTTAATTTACTTCTTTAGTTGAAGTATACCGTCTCAAACTAACAGTGTTTTGTTGCAAGAGATGTGGGATGTCGCTACTTACCACACGTATCCTGGTTAAATAAAAATGACTCGTCGTCATTTTATGCTTTATTATGTGTACAGCGTTTTATACCTTTTTTCCTTGCATTGAAACAACTAAGCAATGAAAGAATATTGCAAGCGTTGCGCACAAATGGTTTGACAAACAAGTATCACACGGCTGTGCAGTGGCGCAACCAGGCCTTCATTTCGGGGGGGGGGGCAATTTTCATGAAATTTCATTCAATGACGTCATCGTGCTTGTTCAACCGTGGTGCAACGTTTTTGCAAACGGTCACATATAATAATAATAATGTATTTTTGCCCCTAGACACGAAGTTCATAGTGTAAACACGCACATTCTGCACAATGCTGGTTAATAAAAAAAGACTAAACCGAACGTTTCAAAACAGCGTTGGAGGCTGAATCACCGGTGTCAAGCGAAATTTCTGACTTGCGAAATTTCTGACTTCACGCCATATGCGCATGCGCAGAGCAAATTTCATCATATCAAATAAGCTGAGAAAACTGATGATTCGGACTCAGGAGTTGGTGTTTAGGTTGGGTTAGGGTTCATGCTACAGAAAAAGAAAAATTCTTGAAGTCTAATATTAAGTCCAATATTTTTCACTGGTTTTACCTATTCTTGTACTATAGCTTGTTGTGGTTATATGACATCCAACCAAAAATATTTAATTTACACAACACACATCAAAAATGTAATCGCCAAAATGTAGGCCTATTCCATTACTCTGAGAAGCAAAATAATTGACAAAATATAATAGGTCAGAAATTTCGCTTGACACCGGGCTGCAGAAGCTTACTAAACAGAACGTTTTGCAACGGCGTTGGAGGCCGAGCCTCAGGTTTACAGACGCATTCTTAACACTATTTGTTCACTTGGTACAACACTACTGCAGAGTGGGACGCTAATTCCTAAACTGGTCAAGCCCAGCTAAAGTACGAATGCATTGTGACATGCACACCCTCAAACGAACAAACACTGCAATGTCCGGGCACTCAGTCACAAAGTAAAATGCGGTTGTAGTGTTCAAAGAATAAGGTAGAATATAAACAATCTGACTGCGTCAAAGTAGGCAACCATTACGTTATTAGACCTTCTGTATCTTTTGAGAAACAAGTGCATATTTTTTCTTAATAATGCCTCAAATGTAGGAATGTTACATTGAACCTGATGAGTCACGACTACTAACACTTGCTGTCCAGGGCAGGTTGTATAGAGCTCTGCATCCAAAATTATAGGCCACAGGCAATCTTTGCATGCATGACTTTCTGAAATTACACCATAATCGTGACGCATATATGGACGTACAAAAGGAACGAAAAAGTACATTTTTAACTGCATTTGAACATCGGGAAAAAGAGCCTCGCAGCTTGTTTGCTGCACAATATTTTCATCGCAGTTGTTACTGAATGTCTTTGTCATCTGAGAGCTCAGTATCCAGAACAGCTCCCAGGTATTTGTAGTGGTTAACAGACTTTAGAGTTTGCGGCCCATGTGTCAATAATGAGGTGACTGTGCTTTTTGCACTCTTAGCCTTAAACGTCATACCAACAGTTTTGCTGCAGTTTAAAATATTTCCATGTGATTCTGCATAAGCCTGACACACAGATAAAAGTTCTCTTTGCAACATTTCCGAAAATGAGAACATTTCAGTTTTAATCGAGATGCAGAACGAACGATCAGGACAGAGTAAAAATTGATATTCTCATACAAACACCTGGTTACGTACTCAACTAGTGCAATCATGGCTTTAGTGTGACAGATTTATAGGCTACTACAGTAGTAAACCTGCCTAATTTTCGTCTTGTTTTAGCGAATGCGTTCTAGCCCTATTCTTCTAGCATGTGCTTGAATTTCTATCACAAATAAAGATCCCAAACTTGAAAGATAGCCTATGTCAAGAGTGAGGGGATCTTTGAATGCTACCATTTCGGGCAAAACGGATCAGGTGTCTTGTTCCTTTGGCGCATAACGGATCAGGTGTGTTTGGGGCAAAACGACTTTTTCTGGCATCCATGAGTTATGTGAAAGTTTTTAGAAGCACGTTTAAGGCTATGAATTTTCAGGACTTGCACTGGCTGCAAAAGTTAGGGTCTTGTAAAGCGTCATTTCGAGCCAAAGTGGTCTAGTAGGTAGGTGGGTTCAACACTTGACTAGCACTCATTATGACACTCTACTAAACTTTTTCCCCAAGCCGTGGTACTGGGATCAACCCAGAAAGACACTAAAACGTTAAACAGTCCTCAACCCAAATTTAGTTAAAAACTAAAGGTTTTGAAGCAAAAATGCAGCTAAACAACGTTTTTTTTGAGAAATGTACTACGTTAATAATGGTAATCCGCTTTGCCCCTAACAAAAATAATTAATCAAAAGGTCGTAGAAGAACAAGCGGTTTGACGAGGCACTAACTGTTATGTCAAGATTTCTCTTATCTATTTGAAAGTTTCAGCAATTTGTGCGGTTTAACAGTACCTTAATGTTATACAGTTTCTTGAGGGCAAATCGAGGCTTGTCTTACAAAAAATAGTACACGAACAAATAGATAAAAAATGCCTTAAAAATATGAACCTTTCAAATTATCTCCCAAGTTTTGACACTTCCAGCTTATTTGTGATTAAATGCCAATCATTTACGAAATTTTTTACAGATAAGCTGTCTCAAGATAAATCTTGTAAAGAGATAATTTACCAGTAGGACAAAGAAAACTTGCTATAGGATTTCTTAAAAATGATTAAAATATAAAATTTCATCTTTATTCTTTGAAAGTTTTTGCAATTGTCAAAATTGCTATAGAATGTTTTGAAAATTTCGGAGGGGGGGGGAAATGCCCCAAATGCCCTCCTGGTTGCGCGCCTGATTTAGGGTATGGCAGGCATGGCACGTGCCATGGGCGCCACTTCGACGGGGACGCAAAATTGCTAGGCAAAAATTGTAATTTTTATTTACAGTTTCTTAAACTTCTATTTTGCTCCCCCCCAACCATTAACTGCAATGCTGCATCAACACAGCGCCAGTCTCTAATGCAGGGCAAAAACTGCGCCAGAACCATAAAGTATTATGACAAAACTATGCTATTGTGACTGCCGCGTTTCAGGCAAGAGAATCTTAGTCAGAATCTGGTTGAGACGAGTTTAAGTCCATAGCTGGCTATGGGAATCTGACTGTTACGCAAATTATTGCTTTCAAGCTTTCACAGATTTACAAATAACTTAAAGTGTTGCAGCCGACTCCAACTTTACGAAACTTCTTCGATGGCCACCAGTGGCTGATAATAAGTTAACACAATGCTCCAGTCCCAGTAGTGCAGTCAGAAAATTTTGTTCGGGAGGGGCCAGTCATTGACGTCGTCAGGGTTCATCCTTTAGCTCTTTTTCCACAAACATCATTTCGATGTCGCAGCTTAATTCCTGGTCGATTACAACAGGATATGACGTCAAATATATTTTACCAATTGGCAACGTACAGTTGAAATTGATGTAAAGCGGCAGCAAAAACTCTTGGCAGGGGCCACGGGCTTTTCAGCCTCATTCTGGCTGCGCTACTGTCCAGTCCAGAGACAACGGAAGAGAACCTTAGTTAGTCCTCGAAACATTAACAGTTAATATCGTTATCCTACCAGTTGAACAAAAAATGTTAATTCATGAAAGAAGCGATTTGTTAGTCTTGTTTAGAGTTAGCTTTTTCTGTCAGAATTTGGCTTTCTTGCCTCCGAGTCTCAATGAGTCAAGAAAGATTGCATAATCTACCTTTGATGAGTGTTGAAGAAACTAAACAGAGAAGCTGACTTCGATCAAACCATAGACGAGTTTTCTTCGATAAAGGCACGGAAAGTCTTGTTTTAATTGGCATGTTGTGTTATTTAAACAAAAAAAGTTTGATGTATTGGTGTTTCGATGGAATTGTGTCTTTCGAACACAAGTAATACACCATATACATGTATAGCATTAAGTAACTGATTGTAGCATCCAAATTAAGTCTGTTTCATTTTAAAATAAACTGTCATTTGTAGTTGCAATATGCTGTGCGATTTTTTTGTAAGATTTACGATTTGGTCAGCCAATATAAATCATGATAACATTATTACTTGAATGTTCTGATATCCTTTGTAATAAAAATTAATTATTGTAGAAGTATGTTGTGGTCGTTGTGGATAATTTCTCCTGCGTGTTATTTGCTGACAAGTTTTATTAAAAAATAAGCACATATTTTCTGTTTCAAACCATTCATTTTCTTCATGGTTTATCTTTCGTAAAAATGATGCCCATATCTAATATTAAAATTATTGAAAAGGGCGCACAGTGAAACTTTGCCATGAGCGCCATTTTGCGTAGATACGCCACTGCGGCTGTGGTCATATGTTTCTTTAGAAACAAACTCGAAACAAATCGAATGCATCCGAAAAAAGTGCTTATTCTCTAAATATAAAATAAAAAGCTGATACAAACCATTTTAAAATAAAAACGAAAGCGACTGCATTGGATTTACTTTCTTCCATGCTACTCGAACTTTCCATCATTCCTTAATTTAACAAATTTAAAAAAATGCAATCTTTAATGCGTGCCGTCCACGGAAATTTTTCCAGAGTTGGGCAACGTCGACAGTTTGCTCATGTTTTTCAGGTTGCGGACAATGCAAATGGATGTTCACAAAATCCTTTACCCCTTCTACACCACAAAGAAAATGCCCCAGCATGTTACAACAGTCACAAAAAATGCGCTTAGTTGGCAGCAATAGCCACGTATAGCCTATTACGATAATCTGCACAATAGGCTATCTTCAAATTTTCAAAGCAGGGGATTTGTTTTCAAAGCAACATTGCCTTGGTCTTCAACGAAACCTCAAATTATGACTTTATTTGTCCGCAAAGGAGCGTATATGAGTGAACTGCAAGAGTATCACTGCATGACACCAGAACAGTGAATCTGGCTATTGTGCAGTGTGAGTGCCAAACTGGCAAATAGACTGTCAGTGTAGGAATTAAATCAATAATCAGAATTAAGCTGCTGACTTCAGGTTTCTGCAAATTTTTATTTCTTTGTCTCACTTTCCAGGGGGGGTTGTCTGCTTTCCCCCTGCGGACACCCATGCTTTAATGTTAAACACCATGTACTGCTAAGCCAGCTTTTCAAACACGGTCTCTTCTTGTCGGATGGTTTAGCCCTTTGGTATGATGTCATTTTAATCTTTCGAGAAATTCATCGTTTTCTTTTACTGCTAATTTTCCGAAACGTCTTCAAAAACTAAACTAAGCTCTGCAATGTACCTGAATGAAGTGCATCACCACCTGCAGTTTTCCTCGTGGATGTGTGGTTGATAGGAATCCAAGGGGAGCTGCAAGATTTACGGCGATACATAGAATAGTGAGTGGAAAGATTCAACTCATCCTCTCGCGAAGAAATTTGTGATCTGATTCCGCAATGGTCGCTTAATGTAATTGATGAGTTTTCGAGCTGGTACTCAAATTTTTTTAACCTGTATAAAATTTAAGCCAGCTCAAGCTCTTGCTAAGTGATTGTAACTGATATGCAAAACCGCTTTTGCGGTTGCTTTTGTGGTCACACCCGTCTGTTTCCGGAATTTTCATCCCTTCATTTCTAAGTTTACGTTCGGAACGCTGTTTTGTACACCTTGAAAAATTTGTAAGGCTCGAAATTTTTTTTTATCAGACAAGAACCTGCATTCGATCCGATAAAGTTAACCTAGACATACTGTAGTTTGGTACTGGAATCAATGTTATCCTGCTACAGCTGGACTCCTCTTCTCAAGGGGAAGAATGATCCAAATAAATTCTGCAAAATCTTTTTTCAAGGCTTGACTTGCCATTTATGTTTTAAATGGACGATATTTTGCTGTTGTAATCAGATCTCACTGTATAAATCCACACGACGATACATTAACTGTTTTCTTTTATCTTACACTTTAGCGCGACTAGGTGCACTTGCAACAACAACGCAACTAACGCCTATAGCTCTAGACTTTGACACGGTTTACGATCCAACAAGCGCACGCCTCAGCCGGGTGTTTGGCTACAGCCGCGAGAAATTGCAATAAAGCAAGTAATTCGTTTATGGGTCCATTAAAAGCGAATGGATCGGTCGAAATCGTGTTTTCGTTTCTTGTCTTAACAAACTCCGACAAGTAAAACTCTCCAATGCTTTTGATTTGGCTCTGCGAAGATCAAAGAACCTTCAAGAGTTTTTTTAATCGGTTTGCTTGCGCCACAAACCTGCTAGGTAACTAGCCGGCTACATTGGCGAGTCTTACCGCTAGTTTAGTACCATCTACATGGACTATATTCATAGAAATAGCTTGCAGTTTCTGGCCAGATTAAAATATCGACTTTTGTAATGACTGCTGAAGTAACTAGCGCTCAATTTGCTTTTGGTGTTGCGTTTTTAGAAATAACAAATCTAGAAAAAAATAATAAATCTAATCTCCCGTTTCTAGAAATAACAAACCTAGTCTCCCGCCAATCACTTGCACATCGGTTTGAAAACAGTTTGCTTTGAATTTAGGAGCCATGATCAACAAAAATTTAGAAACTGCAATCAACCAAGACAACCAAGACTTGTTTAGCCTTGGAAAAAAATTTGAGCCGCCGCAAGATTTTCAAAACTTAGAAAACCTGTCACTATCCAAAAAACACGCTTTTACTTTTCCTGTACTCGAGATAATTTTGCTCTTGTATTTCTAAAACACTGTTTTGATTTGTATTAAAGTTTTTCATTTCGACACGTGATCTAATCTGAGTAATTGTTGTTCGAAAAGCTTACCACGAATTCATCTAGATTAGGGGTATCAAATTTATGGAAGGAAAAATGGTCAACTGGGAGAGCTTACAGTTACACACGGCACGTTCCATTTAAATCTGCAGTTGACCTAAACCGGCACTGTGTTTGTATAACTATAAGGACTGCAGTAAACCTCAAAAACGCTTAAAGTCACTCACTGGCAGCAACAAAATAATGATATTTTCATGAATGGAAAGGGCCGACTGTGGTTAGAGATAGCAATCTATCAGGTCTCATTCGACTTGCTCCTTTGAGACTCCTGATCTGGGTCCATGTGCTTTACATGATCTTGTCCAATCTACAGCGTTCACCACAGAACTGTCAGTAAATACAGTTATTACTTTCGTAGGTTTTACGGGGGCGATCGCCCCCCCGGGGCAATCGTGGCCTAGTTTAGAAGAAGTTTCAGTATACTAACTTTTTGTACTCCATTTCAGTGTTGCCAACCCTTCTCACAACGTTTGTACCAAATCTAATCTAAAAATATACCAAATATATATCTATAGCAAAAACATACAACTTAACGCTGTTTTTTCGATGCCTTTTTATTGTTTCACGCAAATGATGAACAGTTGCGTTGTGTAGTGCCACCACAGAGGTGCTGCAAGCTCAATTTCTGCTTTCTTAGTTTAGCAGTGACAGATTTATTAACCTCTAGAAAATTCATCCAACACAATGCATATTCATTTTCTTTGTGGTCCAGAATATTATTATGCTCTATAAGAGTTGGCAATTAGAATCTTTTTGCGCAGTTAGCAGAAGGGATACACAACACCAGTTGAATGCTTCGTTGCAAGCCACTCCAGCTCTACTAGTGACTCTTTGCTAAATCTTCTGCCACTCTCGCACGCAACTTTCCCACATTTGAATGCATTGTCTGTCTAAAATAGCGCATACCTAGAGCTAAATTCAGTTTTTTCAGAACATCTCAGCTCTCTTCCAATCTCGCTTTCCGCTTACCCAAAGTGCATGCTTACTCCCATGTTAAGCAAAATCGCTATACTTTTTAAATGGCTTCAACACCACAGTCGGTTTCTCTGTTTTCGCTTTGTAATAAACCAAATAAACTGGTTTAAAATCTCAAAAAAACCCTCTGAGAAAAATATACCAAATTTGTGCTATATACCAAATCAAAAAATTATATACCAAGCACTTTGAAAATATATTTGGTATATGTATATACCAGTTGGCAACACTGCTCCATTTGGAGTCTCACCAGGGCCTCAACCAGGGGGGCAATCGGGCAACTGCCCCAGTTGGAAATTTTCAAAAACTTGTTTAGTTGTTAAGTAAAACGCCAGATTACAACTTTTGCTCCTCCGAAAACATTAGCTGGTTGTTGTGGTTTGTGGCCGAAAACATCAGCTGGTTCTTACAAATGATCTGCGGTTCCCATCTTCCCTTGACTGGTCACGTGGCTATACTTGAAAAAATCTCAAAAAGACTGACCTCAATCTACTCTGTTCTTAATTTGAATGGCATTTCAGGAAGTATCTGATGTTAAGATGGGTTTTAAGTCTGAAAAGTTGTTCATGTTTTGCACGAACCCCCCTAAACTTGTATTTGTGTGTATGCAGCACGGGAATATGACGCAAAAATGTTTGGCTGCATGTACTGTAGAGTAAAACAATATGACGAGACCTCTGCATCACAGTACACAATTTTTCTAGTAATAGCACCTGTTTCCAGAGATGGTTAGAAAAGTATCACTGTAGCACTGTTTGCAGGCATCGGCGTCGGAAGGATTTTTTCCAGGGGGGGGGCACTAGGGGATTTTTCTAAAATTTGTTTTTTTCCACTCGAAACTGAGGAAACAACGTTTTTTTGCTAAAAGTTTTAAAATCCAGGGGGGCGATGCCGACGCCCACCTTTGCAGAAGACATGGCCGACGCCCATGTTTGCAGGAGAAGACATTTTATTCAGACACAGTATTTACTTCCAGAAGGTCGTTCCGTTCATTCATCAACTTTATAAAAGTTTTATGAGTTTTAAACACATGTTAGGTTTCCATAAAGTTGCTATAAGACAGGCTCGAGACGGGTGAGCATAACCACAGAGAGAGTACTTTTTACATACAGTTTTGCGTTTATGTATCTGAGCAAAAGTTTAAAATGCAGTCTGCTCATCTTGTGTTATGATCAAGTCCTCTGTGGAGGGTGTGCATTCACCAGCTTCAGTGGCAAAAACGAGATTCTTGATGGGTAAAATACGGCGCCTTTTGTCTTAGGAAATAAGTCTTGGAAAACGGGGCCAAAATTCTCAACACATCTTAAAGCCCAGCACATTTCTCCGTCCATGATCAACGCTGCATTGCCTAAACACTTCGTCAGTGTTTTAGAAAAACTCGCAGGGTGATGCCATGCGCTTGTTGGTTACTCTCTTGCGACTCTCAGAGGAACAAGAAAATGGAGAAGGAAGACAATCGTCGCCAGACCATCACCACTCTTTCAATGTTTTTTTTCTAATTGGTTTCCAAAGCTCTGACACGCAACAAACAGTAAACGATGTAGTGAAAGGAGTTCGTTCAAACAAATAAACATTATTTGCTGGTAACCTGTTCGAGCACACTAGAGGTGGGACGGTCCAAGACTTTTTGAGCCCGACCGCCCATAGCCCGAAAAATCTAGCCCATTAACGGCCTGTGGAACAAGGACATTTTTTCTTTTTCAATCTGGCCCGCTAAACAATTATACGGTTTAGTTGCAAGTATCAAGAAAAACAATTTAACTGTTAAAGTGATAGTGATTTGATAAAAAAAACGCTTATTCATTTTCAAGTATCTGCTATAGTCTGTGGTTTCACTCACTTTTCACGACACCGAGTGGTTCTCCTAACTCAAAAATTTTCTTGGAAGTTTTTTTTATCATTAGCGGGCGTAAGCGGCCCCGTAAAATCCAACCACTAAAAATATCGTCAACGGCCCGCACAAAAACCGGACCATTAGGGGCCTGTGCCATCTCTAGAGCACACTGCATTCCATGCAGCGAAACCGTAAATGAATAACAGGAAAGAATGCAAGCAACTTCACAGCAATGCAGCAGTCAGAGCAGTGAAGCACTGGGGGGGAGGCTGATCAGAACAGAAGTATGACATGTGCAAAACACCGAATGTTTTGCATTTACAAAACACCGAATGTTTTGCGTTTACAAAACACCGAATGTTTTGCGTTCACAAAACACCGAATGTTTTGCGTGTCCCGTGAAGTAAGTTCGTAACATCACGCATCTTGAAAGACAAAAATGAATCTTACATCGAACGCGTGTAGGAATGAAACTTCAAGCAGTGTCGAATATATCGATTAAATTAAGACCAAAACCGAACATATCGACAGGAAAGCCACCATAGGGAAATTCAACGCATTGCACTGTAACAATGTACCTAGAGCCACGAGGCTTTCAGGGTTGCACATAATTTCAATTTAGCAATGTTGAGTTTGTAAAATGTACCGGGATTGCTGGAAAAATTTCGCAGGGCCATCGAAAATAGACAGCAATAGAGACAACCTTGGAAAAATGCGACTAATTTTAATGGGAAAAAAAATTTGCAAAACAATCGGGAGCAGTTTTTGTTCGAAATTTGGTACATTGCAAAAAAAGATTAAGAATATGTCAAAAAAATTCTTTAAACAAAGCTTAAATGTTTTTGGCATTTTATACGTTTTGATATTTTTAAGCAAGAAATTTCAGAAGACATTACATGATCACAGAAAAGCTCGTGATCGTCTAAGGTTATTCTGGCAGCTGAGTTGAGTTGATTTTATTTGGCGATAATTAATATTCAGCTAGAAAAAACACAAATTCGTGCAAGGACGCCAGGGCATTGAAGGAACCGGAAGGTTGTCGAGTCGATGCCCCTCGGCAGTTAAATTAGTTTTGTTACTGTCTAGTTTCAACTCGTGGTGGTGCATATATGTGGGAAGGAGCTGCGAGATGATCAACACAGTTGCGCAGGGGGTGCTGGGTCGCAACCGGTCTCTCTCGGTGGATGGGTTGCTCAGATCCGCAAGGATCTGGGCGTGGCAGAGAAAGTATAAACCCAGCTGAAATGAAACTCT
>Ga0210059_1013032_pt1 | contig 12482 bp, 8 predicted proteins | sample Ectturendosymbi2_FD_188042 | JGI IMG/M metagenome (GOLD analysis project Ga0210059, IMG submission 188042) | Ecteinascidia turbinata endosymbiont from Florida, USA - Sample 2 (SPAdes) (version 2) | ecosystem: Host-associated > Tunicates > Ascidians > Unclassified | place: Key West, Florida...
ATTAACTCATTTAGCAGTCGGAAACTGTTAGAGTTAATGATTTGGAAACTGTTAGAGTTCATGAAGGGCTCGATTTCGTTTGAACAGCATTAAACTTGGACAAGAATGTGAAGATTGCTGATTTGGCTGCAATTGCAAATTAACTTCATTGAACTTCGTGAAGATATCTGTGGACTGTGACAGCCAAGATGCTGTATCTGTGACACCCTTTGACAGTCACCTGTGTGCAGCAACAGCGTACAAACTCTCTTCATCATTATCCGAGTGCACCACATTGCCTAAACTTAGCAGATCACTTCTAAACACTTTGGTGTCCTTTGATCAATCAATCCATTAATACCCTGCCACATTTTTAGTAAATTTTGAGTTAGGAGCAGTGCAGGATTGAATTTGATCTGCATATTTTAAAAGTTTTTGAACTTAGCCGTGACACTTGCAGTCGTCCACTGGCTCTACCATCTCTCTCACCCTGGATTTCCTTGGCGCTGCTCAAGCTGAAGTGCGTTCTGAAACACACTTCTGTTTTCCAGAATCTTTTCGATTCCCTTTAGGTAACTTATTCTTGTTGACACCTAACACTATCTGTAAAAAAATATAAATTGCCTTTCTACTTTCGAATTGAACTCGTACAAGGTTATTATTATAATTGTGATTATTAAACCACTCCATCCAAAATTAGCCCACGCTTTTGGTTACAGGAGCAGCGGAGTCTAAGTGCAAGCGTGCATTCTCAAACCTGACCGGTGATAGTCACTGCAGTAACGAAAAGGGCATTGTTAAGTAGCAGTTACCCGTGCCAAGAAGTACAGCTGACGAAAATTCCAATCATAATCATTTCATTATAGAGAACAGTTTTGCTGTGCAGCATGCCTTTAGTGATGGAAACTGCAGTTCATCAATTTGTCTCCTAGCATTTCACCTCTGTTTTGTTTCCAGAACGCTAAGTTTTTGTTTACAGATTACATGCATACATGTTTGTTGGTCATACTGTTTTTTATGACATTTGGTCACTCAAAGTTAGTAAGACAACAGAAATGTAATTATTAACTGGGTCTCCTATCGCCCACCAACCGCCCATTTCTGCTTCACCGCCCCCCAATCGCCCATTTTCTGCTTCACCTCCCCCCTAGAGTTTCTCACCGCTCCCAGGGGGGCGATACCGCCCACTTTAGGAACCATTGCCCTAGGCTAATCTACTTGTGAGGCCATCTCCCATTGTTGCGTGGGAAAAATGGAAAAACGTTAAATCAATTTGCGCCAAGCCGAAAATGACGCTCTAAAACAGGCCTGCACAACATACGGGCCGCGAGAGCTTTCTCAATTGTAGAAAATGTTGCAAAAGCTCGGCCTCGAATTGTCATTCCAGAATTTCTTACATATTACAACCGAAATGAAATAAACTTGCGGCCCGCGCCAAATTTATGTTGATAATTTGGCCCTCCGAGCTTTCTGAGTTGTGCAGGCCTGTTTTAAAAGTACGGTCAATAAAAAAATTATAAATCTTACTAGAGTACCCAACGATCACTGCGCTTGGTGCCTTCAACGCATAAGCGTTCAATTACAAGGAATTGTGGGAATCGTGCTTGGTTGGCCGAAACAGGATTGTTAATTTCCACAGGTGAACCAACCGAAAACGTCACGGTTAAATATTTGATAAAACACAGGGCCTACGTTTTTTATAAGCTTCACATCTATATTTTTCTTATCTGTGCTCAACAGTAGCGTCCAAAATATACAATTTCCTAAAAACCAAACACACTGCACATGTGTGGCGGCAGGGTCTATGGGAGAAATTTTACCTAGGGTACGAGGACCGATAACTGGCAACTGGCCCCCTAGCTTCATGGGTTTCTCGTTGAAACTTGTATAGCTTGTTTCTATAGCAATTAAAACATAGATAAAACAGCTATCATGCCAAGATTTAGAAATCTATTAATTGTGTTACTGGAAACTAGATACATTAGTAATTTTGGGCTTGATTACAGGAAACCTTAGCGTGCGTACTTTAATCCTCCCGGGCCCTAGTACCTCTCGGGCCTGGGTACGATTTACTTCTTCTCGTAGACCCTATGTGGCGGCATAAAGACGTTAAAGCAGAACGTGAGGACCATATTGCCACTCGCTTACCACGGCTGTAAAAATCTCGCACACACGAGCAAAACACGTCAAGTAAAACGCACCGAAATGAATGCAACTTCTACAATCTAGATTCACGATTCCCGTGTTTCTTACTTTTTCAGACTGCAAAGAATCGAACGCAACAATACCGTCGTGTGAAAGGATGTGAGGTCTAAACCAGAACCGTCGCCAGAAAGTCGTCGATAGGGGGGCTTTACGTTTGTGCAGGGGGCCTTGACATTCAAATTTAATAAAAATTCCTAAGATTATTCCTAATCCATCTTCAGTCAAAAAAAATGGTCAGGGGATCTAATAATTCATTTTTTATAATCATAACTCATAATTAATTTTATTATTTTTTTATTTATTTATTTTTTTTTGACAAAAATGGATTAAGAATAATCCGAAACGTCTCAAAATAAAACATGTATAGTTTTTTGAAGGCTTTTTTAGTGTTAAAAAAACAAAAATTTTGCACCTCTAAAATGAAATTTTACCCCCACAAATCTTAAAACCTGGCTACGGGCCTGGAGCTAAGCCCACCAATGACCACCCTGACGACGGGACTGGTTAAAACTTCCCTTACGCTGTCATTATTGAAATACGTAATCAAAAGCTACAATCATTTTAATCAAGTGAGGCTGAACATAGCACAGCAAATAAATAAAAAGGTTTTGTCCTGGTCTTCATAATAAAATCGTCTATGAATTCATTAAAATTTGTTTGTCTAATTTGTCACTTTAAATGGACCGAATGCTTAGTGTGGACAACCTCTCCTGGAATATGCGACCATTAAATTCATTTTTAATTCTTTTTGATCTTGAAAAACACCTTTTTCCTGAGCAGTCAGTCACCATCAGCTAAGAAATAAAGGTCCGCGTGGTTGGATAAACTGTAAGAACGACTAATCTATCAGACCCAAACGCGCTTTTGTCATTTCTTGCTATTTCCTTATTTTTTGTCTCCTTGGAGTAGAGTCTGTGTTTGCCATTGGGCAAAGTGACTTTTGCTTGCTGTTCAAGCTCAGCAAAATCTTCTCTGATTTGCTTAGTATGGGAGCGGTACAAACTTGCGCAAGTATTCAATAGCAATTTGATTTCTGATGATTTTGTTAAAGAAAATTAAAATGGAAAAAATCACATCTAAAAATCCTAAACTCGCTTCAACGCTGACAAAACTACTGTATTTCTCAGAAGAAGCAACTGTGTTTTTATTGTGGGATACTGCTGCTAGTCCTACATGTATCTCTTATTTGCAGTATAGGCTAACCTTAAGCCTTGATTAGGTGCATAATCAGGAAAATTACTGACTGTCGATCTCATAATAAATACGTTGCAAAGCATACGAAACCTTGATCGGAACAGTTTGTATGCCTTTGTGCGCCAATGTGCACCTCCATCTGACTTATCTCTTGCTGTTTTTTTCTCGGTTAGCTGTTTACCTCAAAGTTTTGATGATAGAATGCCTTTTTTCTCTCACACTACTGGATCCCTGTATTATGATGGTAGAAGGACGCTACTACAGTTGGGGCGCTGTTAAAGTTTTTTATTCCTGTCAGTATTGGTCGTGTGCATTGCAAACGCCTACGGTACTCTGTAAGGCGCTATGGTTAACCATTTTTGTACTCTTGTGTTGTTTGATTGTGCCTGTGATATGGACCACGTGTCTGTATCAAATGAATTATTATATTATTATTATAATGGAAAAATAGTGCTTTTGCATAATGAGGCAAATTAGACACTGCCTTCTTTATGGGCCGGGCTGGGTACGGGCCAAAATTTAGGAGAGGTTACGGGTTGGGTTACAGATTTGTTGTGATGGGTATGGGCCAGTCCGGGTCATAAAAATTTGAGCCCCTGACCATGAGCGTCGGAAGGATTTTTTCCAAGCGGGGGCCATCAGGGGATTTTTCCAAATTTTTTCCAGGGAGTAAAAATTGGTGAAGTTTGTTTTTTTCCACTCGAAACTAAGAAAACAACCGTTTTTGCTGAAATTTTCAAAATCCAGGGGGTGCCTTGCCCCCTCTGTCCCCCCTTCCGACGCCCATGCCCCTGACATCTCCAGTGCATATCAAACACGAACAACTACAAGTTCTTTCGCCTGGTTCACACGTAACAATCGGTACGATTCAGCAAACGCAGGACACAGCCAACGTGCTTTGAGTATGTCCACATCCACACTATAGTTGGCATGCGGCTTGCCCAACGGTTATATTGAGATTTATGGAAACTCTAAGATCTTGGCATTATCAACACGAAAGTTGATAAGGTGAATAAAACTAAATTTCATGAATAATTAAGACATAAATTGTTGACAAATATTTATCGAATTGACAGTATTACCGGCAATTGACTCTATGCGTACCACAGTTTGCTGGAGGCCCCCACGGATATCGAGGCCTTAGGCTTAAGCCTACTAAGCCTATTGGTAAATCCGGCCCTGTGTGAGACCATAGGAGGTGTTTGGCATTATTTGGCAGTCACTGTTGTTAAATTGGCATCTCGTGGAAATGATGCATCATGCATCGAATCTTTACAATGTTTGCAAACATGTGTCTTCGATCTTAGTTTCTGCTCGTAGCGCTTTCTAGAGTCCTATGTTTTAGCACTTCCTGTGGTCTAGTACACACAAGATCAGTTGTTCTTCCCACTCTGTGGCGTGACCACGCAAGCATTTAGAATTGCGTGCTGCAAGTGCAGACACACTACGAACTAGTACTGTAGTGTAACAAAACTTGCAGTTTTAGTAATGCTAAAGTCTAGCAGGTGGAAGTGACAGCTGACACCAAGTATAAAATCTAGGTAAATGAGTTTAAACACTTACATACATTGGCAGTACTCCTGCTGTATCAATTTGAAAGGTGATAAAAACTAAAAACTCCTATGCTTTTGTCATCTAATTCAAAGAGGTCTCATGTCGTTTGTAATGAGTTGAGCTGACCTTATTTGGTGATAATTAGCACTGCAGCAAGAAAAACAAATCATTGCAAGGACGCCAGGGCATCGAAAGAACCGGAAGGTTATCGAGTCGATGCTGCACAGGATTTTTTAGTTTTAACAACATGCGCCTTTGGTTTTGTGGTAATATATGGACACGGAATCAGCATGTTTAGCATACTTAAATATTAATGAGTACTATTATCACATCACACACCTTGCAGTGCAGGTTAGAATTTGTGGGGTAGTGCAGCAGCCAAAATTTATTGTGCAATATTGGTCATTTACAATAGTTATGGACAGGGACGGGTTTAGGGTGCGTGGGGCCCTCGATCATCTTAGTTTTTGGGGCCCCACGCAGGTGTGACCTATTTGGCCGTTTGTCTGAAAAGCGTGAAGATATGCCCCTCTTATGTGTGGTGCCCCCTAAAAAATATATCTTTTGTGGTGCCGACTTTGGTTCTACGATTGCCTTAGACCAGTGTTTCCCAAACTTTTCTCATCACGTACCATTTGTGGGACCCATAATATCCCCACGTAACACCTTTCTCCAGGAAAACTCAATATACAAAATATCATTCGATCACAAGTTTGGAAAACCAGAGTTGACACATAGGCCTATGTCAGGGCTGCCGTGCCGGAGCCCGGAGCGCCAGAGCTGAGCATTTTGCCTGGAGCCGGAGATCGAATTAAAAACCAGGAACCGGAACTCAGTTTAAAATTTAGGACCGGAGCTGGAGCTATGGCCTTTGAGAGGTAGCTCCGCGTCCCTTCCTACATACTAACGGTTTTGCCAAATAGACTTACGTGCAAGGGCGTACGCAAGGGGGGGTTGGGGTTAAAACCTCCCCCTTGAGCTTGATATTCTACAAAAACTTTATTACCTTCGCAAGGAGATTAAGTGTTTTCGCATACTTTTGCTTGTTAGTTTGTCGACTTAATGCAAATACCACGGAATAAATTTGCATGCAAATTTCAAGGAGCATTGTAAATGGGCTAAAAAAGTAATAATTAGGTTTTGGTGGAAATCTGGGTTATCGTCTCCATCCAGAAACCATCCCACCACATTTTGCAGACCTTTCGTCCACTACGCATGTTTAAGGTCGTGTTCCGCGACAGTTCACTTTATCCGAAACCACTGTCTTTATATTGTCTGCCAAGGGCGTACGCAAGGGTGGTGGGTGGGGTTAACCCTCCTTTAGTTTGACATGTTGCAAAAAGTTTATTACCTGCGAAAAGGAAATTAATTGTTTCCGCATACTTTTTGCTTGATTTGTCGATTTCATGCAAAAATTGTAGTTGTAAATGCTCTGACATAGTGATGAGCGTTTTTTACTCCCCTGTTTGAACGCTCAGCCTGATAGTTTTGCAGTTATGAACTGCTGTGTCGTAGCGTTGAGTGTATTTTCCTCCGATAACCTAACTTGGGGCGCTGATATTTTAGCTTATATTCAGTGCCAAGGGCGTACGCAAGGGGGGGGTTTGGGGTTAAACTTCCCGCTTAAGCTTGATATTTTACAAAAACTTGATTACCTGTGCAAAGGACATTAATTGTTTTCGCATACTTTCTGCTTGTTAATTTGTCGACTTAATGCAAATAACACGGAATGAATTTGCATGCAAATTTCAAGGAGCATTGTAAATGGGCCAGAAAGTAATGATTAGGTTTCGGTGGGAATCTGGGTTATCGTCTGGGTACAGAAACCATCTCACCACTTTTTGCAGACCTTTCGTCTACTAGGCTCTACATGTTTACGATTGTGTTCGGCGATAGTTCACTTTATCCGAAACAATTGCATTTATTTTGTCTGCTATGGCTGATCAGGGCAAGCGCTGACCGCATTGGCTGCATTAGGCCTGCCAATTTCTGTAGCATGATAGAACTGTTGCACGAGCTCAAAAACATCAGTTGTTAACATAGAAGCATTCAGGCATTTATTGTGTCTCAGCAGGAAAAAAGGAAAACTAAGTTTGCTGGACTTCTATAAATAACAACAAAATCGAAAGTTTTCTTGCATACTTTATGCGCATTCTCAATTCTTGTGTAGTTTAGCAAGATTCGATTTTTTAAACCGGGGTGTGCGCCAGCCAGTCCATCCCCACTTAGTCTATGCTCGACTGCTCGTATTCGACAAGACATTAGCGCAGCTTCATTTTTCCGTTGTAAATTGCTCTGACGAATTGATGAGTGTGTTTTCCTCCCCTGTTTTAATGCGCCGCCTGATATTTTTTGCAGTTACGAACTGCGGTATCGTAGCGTTGGGTGTACGTATTTTCCTCGGATAGCCTAACTTGGAGCTCTAATAACTTATATTCAGTGCATTGACACATAAAATAAGAAGAGTGGATGTATAGAAAAATGTGTATATTATGTCAACAAACTTCGCCAAAACGTCGGTTTGGAAACAGGACTATGACGTCATTTTGTGACGTCACAAACAGCGCACACCAAATACAAATGACTACCCTATGCCACTGAATGAACGCCCCCCTTGAAAAGTTTCTGCGTACGCCACTGCTTACGTGTGCTCTTTATAGAACACTAAACGCGATTGTTACGAGTTACGACACCAGACTGCAGCAATGGATCTGCAAGCCTTTGATGCTCCTGGTTTAATAATCGCTAAGGCTGTGACATCGTAGCTGGCAGGCGTGGTGTTACTTGTCGAACAATTGTTCTCAAACACTGTTGTAATAACCGCTTACAGTTTCCAAGCATACTTTGTGTGGCTCTTAGCAATTTTTCAGTAACAGATTCTATTTGAATAACAGCTGATGATGCCTTCTTCGTAGTAGAAATATATATTCTGTAAGAGCATAATGTCTGATTCTTTGCTGGTGTAGTGGTCACACAAGTGCCACTACAAGAAATTCGATTAAGTCCAAGGGGACAGCACCAGAGGAAAGTACCTGTTCCTCGGTTGGAAGTTCGAACGGCAAGCGGGGCAGACCGGGTGTTCTGCTTCACTGGGAAAGGATTCCTTTCAATAGACAGTGTGTTTCAGTAACAACTCTAATATTTTGTGTTACAGATTTCGTTAATGCAGTAAAACAAAACGTGTCAATTGACTTGCGGTAAAATTTTTTGTGCGGATCTGTAACAAAATCGTAGGTCTGTATTTGGCTCTCTTCAGCAAAATGGTAGAGAACCACTGTTGTAGAAGTAAGAAAAACGTTAACTGCCACAACATCTTACTTTCTGGTCAAAGTAATCAAACCAGGTCTGTAGTAGTGTAGCGATCTAAAAAGAACTGAGCTATAATGAGTAGGTGTGAAATATAATATCCATAGCTTTTGTAGCTGTGAAACCATGCTGTTAGCATGGAGTATGATATGATACCATTGCAGATATAAGCATGAAATGCACCGCATGCTATTGTAAAGCATGAATTTTTATTAGAAGCCTGACTAACAAGGTTTGTTAGGTTACTGGCAAAGTTCACTACGAAAAATTACGTTTACTAGCAGGAGCATAACATCAAAATTATAAACAATTGGTAGCGAACAAGCAATGCTTTCCATAGCAGTACATTGTCAGGTGGGTATAAAAAATCAATGTAAACAAATATCGACTTTCATTGAGGTTTTCTTCCATGGAAAAAAAAACTGTTTTCAGCACGGTAACCAGACTTATTTTCTCCTAAGTTTTGCAGGTTGAATTGTGCTTTGCTTTGCGATTCATCACTGCTTAGTATGAGTGCAAAAGATAGGAAATCAGAAATTTTCAGCCATTTTAAAAAAGTCAAAGGTGAATTTCTTACTAGAAATCATGCTATTTCATTGAAAAAAGGGGCTTCTTTATAGACACAACTTCGCATTTGTGTTAATGCATATGTGTGCAGGTTTGAAAGAACACATGAGGGAGGTAATCGACTATGTATTTTGCGCTCTTTGCATGGCTTGCCTGGGCAGCGCTGTTAGCTGGAGATTTTTTGAGAGGGGCCCAGATTTTTTAAACTATGTCAAATAGTTTTAAACTATGTCCAACACATTTTTCGAGAGGGGAACAATTTTTCTGCCCCTCCCCCGCAGTTACGGGTTTGTGCAAAACACTTGGTCAGTTGGGACTGGTCTGTGTTTAAACGCTCGGACACAAACTGTAGTTTTCTAAACAACCATTTTCCTTATTCTGGTCGTAAGAAATAACAAAACCTCGTCAAGAATGGACCGCAAAACCAGCGACTGACTTTGTAGTATTGTTTATATCAGGGGTGGCCAACCTGTTGATTCCATGCGCCAATCTTTTTCACACTTAATTCAGATGCGCCACACAAACATTTAATTCCTTTCAGTCCTTTGAAACGTGTAGACTTATGGATATATTGTGAAGTTATCATAACGTATTTTTATTTGAAAAATATATGCTTTGTTTTATGTAACAAACATATAAACAAGCATTACCAAATTTATTTAATAATAATGATGACAGATGTAGCAGTTGTAGAGAAAGAGATCTCACACAACACTTTTTACTTTTAAATGATTATTTTACTTCAGAAAGTACTAACAGTAGTATATGAACACGATTAGCGGTTTGAATAAAAATCATTTTATACACAGGCAAAACAAACAAATGATTTTAATGTGGCTTTTGACTCTGCTTTGCTTTCACCAAACCAGTAATATTAGGAGTTAAATTCGTAACTGAAAGCAACAGAGTCCTTCAAGCTGGAATCGGACCGTCGCGACCTCAATTTGTTTTTGATTATTTTCACGACAGAAAATGACTGCTCGCATTTGTACGTAGTTCCGAAGAGACAGGCATGACTCTGGGCAAATTCTCATTTTTGGAAAATGGTCACATGGTAATTATCGCCATAAACCAATCATTTCCGACGCATTTGCCAATGAGGAAACTTCATCAAATTTCATTTTCAATACTGAATTTGCTATTAGTGCAAACAAGTTTCATTTGCATATTACTAGGCATCTTAGAATGTTATGTGAAGTGAAAATGGGTTTATAAATGCAAGCATGCGGTTTTCTTCAGAAAAATCACTAAAACGACTATCAAAGACCTCTTGTAGTAATTTCATTTTTTCAACGTATTTTGCAAGTTGACAAGATTTTCAACACATCCACCTTGTTCTTTTAAATTTCTTTTTTAGCTGAGAGATAAACAGTTTCAATCTTCATCTTGAATGCATTGATGCACTGATATCATTACTAAGCTAGGAAACAGTTTGCCTTTGCCCTGCAGTTTCAAATTGAGGCAATTGACAAGGCTGGTAACATCAACGAAAAATGCTAAATCTAACAACCAGTTCTCATTACACAAAAGGGCCGTTTTCTTGGGCAGCTCATCTTTCTCTTCTAGCAAATCATGCACAATGTGTTTCAGATTCCAAAGTCGTTTTAGAACATGTCCTCTAGAAAGACAAAGCACCTCACAGTGAAGGATGAGATCACCATATTCCTCATCTGGCAGTTCACAATATACTCTGAATTGTTTTCTGTTTAATGCTTTTGCTCTAATTTTGTTCACACACTTTACAACTGGTACCATAACATGCTGCAAATTCAAAACTTTTCCACACAGATAATCTTGGTGAATAATGCAATGATATTTTAGAAGAGGACGACCAAAAAACTTTCCAGCAAGGCTACAACTACAGCAGCTTTGCCAATTATTTACCAAAATCAACGATTAGATTTAAGTAAACGTTTAAGTGTATGCACTGATGGAGCAAGGCGTTTGGCTCTCACCATTTGATAGCAGTGATGTGCCCGAGTCATTTTTGTCGAGTCAGAGTCACGAGGCCCTCGAGTCAGAGTCATCTGAAATTTTGTCGAGTCAGAGTCGAGTCATGACTTGGTCGAGTCGAGTCAGAGTAGAGCCACAAGAATGGTCGAGTCACTTCGAATCATTGGTTTACAAGCTCGATTCAATGTCGAGTCATACAAAATTTCAAACTTTTCCTATATATTTTTGGCTATAGGTCCACCAGTGGACCTTCAGTGGCTATAGGTCCGCCAGTGGACCTTCAGTGGCTATAGGTCCGCCAGTGGACCCTCCGTGGCTATAGGTCCGCCAGTGGACCGCCAGTGGCTATAGGTCCGTCAGAGGACCTTCAGTGGCTGCAGGTCCGTCAGAGGATCTTCAGTGGCTATAGGTCCGTCAGTTGACCTTCAGTGGCTATAGGTCCACCAGTGGATCTTCAGTAGCTATAGTCTGGCAGAGGGTCTTCAGTGGCTGTAGATCTGCCAGAGGATCTTCAGTGGCTGTAGGTCCGTCAGAGGATCTTCAGTGGCTGTAGGTCCGCCAGTGGATCTTCTGTGGCTATAGGTCCGTCAGTGGACCTTCAGTGGCTATAGGTCCACCAGTGGATCTTCAGTGGCTATTGGTCCGCCAGTGGATCTTCAGTGGCTATACGTCCGCCAATGGACCTTCTGTGGCTGTAGGTCCGCCAGTAGACTTTCAATTTAATAAACATATTTGTCCATGATGTGATGCTAACCCCCAAACCTCAAACCCTAAACCTAACCCCTATCTTAAAGTTTGCCCCTAAGTTTAACCTTAAACCCAACTCCTAAATCTAAATATGACCTCTAAACTTAACCCTCAACATAAACCTAACCCTAAACCTGAACTGTAAGCCTAAAACCTAAGCCGTAAATCTGAACACAAAACTGTGGAATCTTTCAAAGAAACGAAAAAAAGCAGGTCGCATGAAGTGTGCAACCAACAGGCTTTTACCAAAATCAAATGCACCTGATCACCGTGAGAGTTGAACTGAAAAGCATTTGCACAGTGAACGTAAACCTACATGCAGAACTACCACGATAGTGCCATTAAAGTGGCAAACACAGCATTTTATTCGAACCATGTTACCACCTGCGGACCTATTGCAGCTTCCTTTTTTTGCTATAAATCGATGACCAGCATGCTGATATGTTGCCCAATAGGTGACAAAATGGTGCTCAGTGTTGTTCCAGCATGTTTGATTGCAGATTATTTATATCCAAATTTTTGTGAAAGCAGTTTCATTTTTCTTGCCTCTTTCAGTCTCATTCATTTCCACAAGTCTAGCCCAACCTTACTGCATGGTATATACTTCCTTGTCTTTCGCATGCCCAATAAATGAAAATAACCAGAGACGAACATGCAACATGTACATGCATATGCATTTGGATTTAAATCTTCCAGCATTCTAGCATTTTTATAGATTTGTGAATTTTATCATTCTTTCTTAACCAGATTTGGATTGCTATCCATGATATTCTTTTGAACTTCTTTGCAACTTTTGATTCATATTGGGGAGTGTAGGTTAAGCTACTGCATTGATAAGGTTTTCTCAAATTCGTTGCAATTCTTCATTGTGTTTTTTTAATGTTGAGCCTTGACAATGACCAGCAAAAAGTCAGCTCTATTGTGCATCCTCATCATGTCATCAGAGTTACAGAATTGCTTGAACAGTCCTTGATCCA
>Ga0210059_1013033_pt1 | contig 12482 bp, 10 predicted proteins | sample Ectturendosymbi2_FD_188042 | JGI IMG/M metagenome (GOLD analysis project Ga0210059, IMG submission 188042) | Ecteinascidia turbinata endosymbiont from Florida, USA - Sample 2 (SPAdes) (version 2) | ecosystem: Host-associated > Tunicates > Ascidians > Unclassified | place: Key West, Florida...
GTTAGTAGCCACCAAGTTCAATGTAACATTCCTACCTTTGAGGCTCTGCTACGTAAATACAAGTACCTGTTTCTCGAAAGATGCAGAAAATCTAACAACGTATGGTTACGTGCTTTGATGCAGTCAAATTGTTTGTACTCGTCACTATTCTTTGAGCACTATAATCGTATTTTACTCTGTGATTGAGTGATCGAACTTTGCAGTGTCCGTTTGATCGATGGCGTGTCAAGCCACAATGCTTTCGCATTTTACCTAGACTAGACCAAGTTAGGAATTGGTGCCCTACTCCGCAGTAGTGCTGTAACAAATGTTACGTGTTAGCTAACAATAGTGTTAAGGCTGTGCCTGTAACCCTATGGTTCTGTCTTCAATGCAGTTGCAAAAAGTGTCTGTAACCCTGTGATTCCGCCGGCTTCAATGCCTTGTACTACGTTCTGTTTTGTCTGTTTTTATCAACCTGTGTTCTGCAGAGTGTGTGTGTTCATACTACGGACTTCGTGTCTGCTCATAAACAAATAAACTAAATTAAATTAAAATATGAAAGTTATTACTGAAACAATTGGATAATGTACCTCTTTTTTCTTTTTCGGAAATATTTGTTTTGCTTTAGATCTGAAACCATCGTCGTATTTTCTGATTAGCCCGCTGATACTCTGATCGTATACAACGGCTATATCTGCCAAATTTTTAAATCTTCTATTTTGTAACCTCGTCCTTTTCAGCTCTTGTTGCGACTTCTCCATATCGCCTTGGGTGCGGTTGTTGTGGCTAAAGGTCTAGAAGCGTAACTGCTTGCAAAGTTTGCAATAAAAAGGAAGTGTAACACAAAACATAGGAAATATCTGAGTTTATCATCTCAACTTACACGAAGACGATTTTTGCTGACCATAGCGTAGTGCTTTGAGTATTCGTGATAAAATTTCGATTGTCCATGTCGACCAAGATCTCCTGTCAGTTAAAATTTAACGGTGAACCGCCAGTAACGGTTTCAAAGAAACTTATCAAAAAATCAAATATTTACAGAGCAAAATGCTGGACCAGAAAAGGCAATACGGGAAACATCGACTTTTTATAACATCAATGAAGGCAGGGGAAAAGAATTTGTTTTCGCGGATCCATCTGTCGGTTGTTTTGCTAGTTCCAATCCTTCATTAATGAAACTAATGAAGAATTTGGATGAGGGCATTACTCCCTTCGGTAAGACAATATGTTCGTCACTGCCGCAGTCAATTTCCTTTTCATTCTGAAATATTCCGGGCATAGTAAATGCAAGCCTTACGACATGTTAAGTAGAAAGCTATACGACGTCAAAGCTACGCATTTATGCAGAGTCGAACTCTCGTTAATAGTGTCAAAACGTACATTTTCGTATAAAATTTCCTGTGCATCTTGTCGGGCAGTAAACACAGCGTTTAAAAAATTAAAGCTTTCTCTCGCTCTATTTTCGTAGGTTGTAGTACACAGCACTGCAACGTTTTGTAAAATTTCTCCAAGCTCGGCGAGACTTTGGGTTTGCAACATTGAACCTAAAACGTGCATTCCAAGTCTGTGATTTTTCTTGAAACTGCAACAAAAAAAGTTTAATTGGTACGCGACATACGTCATTTATTGGAACCTTATGGTTTTATGGCTATAGTTTAGTCTGAAAACAGTAACTCGCCCCTCTCACCTTGTTTGGGTGAGAATAGAATGGTTGTTTACAATATTCGTATGCGCCGCTTGTCTACCCAGCACGTGTAAGTTTCTCCTGAAACAGTAGGAATTTTACACGGCATATCATAATTATCATTTACTGTACATTCTATTGTTACAAGAAATCAGTAGCCTGATTAATAACGTTTGCCTCAGAAAACATAAAATCCCCATTGGTAATAAGCATCTTTGTGACTTACTTTTCCTCTACAATAGTCCGAGCATTTTTCATAAAATGACTTGTACACATGTGTAGAAATGGGATTTCAGTCAACGAATGGGTGTTGTTGAGTTCGCGTTGCAATCTTTTTTAAAACATCTTTGCTTGGACACGCACCACGGCAACCGCTGGAAACTTCCTCGGGAGACAGAGACGAGATGTTTTGCAAATAAACCTGTCGAGGCAATTTGCTCTCGAGAACTTAGCTCAATGTTTGCCTTTCCTCGCCTTGCGCAGGGCCTCCGCAGAGCTCATCCATGCGATGTTGTGCATTCCCTGGTCAAATAAAAGAAATCGCGTTGTAACATTAAAGCATACGGGAATTGGCTTACTGGCAGTCTTGCCGTCAGTGAAATGATTATACTAATTCATTACTACTCTGACAGTTAGCTTACAGTTCCCTTTAAATATGACATTACTGACAAAACCACTATTACCGGATGTAGGTATGATAAAAGAAAAAAGCATACTCATGAGTTATATCACAAGAGATTTCGTTACTGAAAGTATCAGGTTAAACTACATTACTGCAATAACTTCACTCTGGTAGGATTTATGTAAATATGAAATTTGGAGTTAAGAATACTTCAGAAAGGAAGCACAATCTCTTCTATTTCATTTCATAAAGACGAAATGTTAGCAACAAATTTGAAAGATATAGGCGATTGAGAAAATTGTTTGTTACACACTTTGTGTTATAGGAAAGTTATCTTTAAAATATATAGCTAACCTTGGAAACGAACTTCTCCTTGCATATCATCGTTTAACAGTATACACGAAACTAACAGGACGCGTCGAAAAATTGCAACGGCCTTCGCATGCAGGCACATTTTCTCTTGTACTCATCAAAGGTTCCACTATATGTCGCTTGAACACAAACGAGCAGAAGTTGTTGTGCTGCTTTAGGGTGCTTACAACTTCCTTACGCCAAGATGCGTCTGTAAACGGACGACGTTTCTGGCTCAATCTGCATTTGTTCCACACTGTGTGGTCAAATGAACAGTTTACCAATAATGGCACGTTTTTTTCGGAACCGCGATGTGCTCCTGGTAATTTCAGCATCTTCAGTCAAAGCCAACACTTTCTGGCGTAGGCATCATCATGCTTACATTTCTGTAGCAACGAAGACACATTCTTGTCAACGTGGCTGCAATGAGTACGCTGCAAATATGTTTTATCAGCTGCATAACTTAAAGACTACTTTTCTCAAAGACTCAAAGACTTCTTTACGTGTTCCGGAAAGTTGTTTAAAATTAGGAGGAAGAACAGGTTGTCAGCCAAGATTTCTCTGTCTCAGACCCTATCTGTGCGTAACAGCGTACTTAACATTTTGGACGAAATCTCTCGATTCCGAATAGTGTAGTTCAAATTTTTGACAGGCATGGAATCTGCATGAAATTTCAAAGACAGTGATATAAAATATGTGTACGCATGTGTTCCGGAAAGTTGTTTGAAATTTGTTTGAAGACTCTCTTTTATCTTGTCTCTGGACTAAAAACTCTGAGCTGATTTTTTTAATTTTGATAATTGTTTTGCATTGCAATGGTTTGTTTTGCAGCCTACGTCTTCAGTAGTGATGGAAGATTGAATCCCTTTCATTTCCTGTAAAGAAACCAACTTGTTTTTTGCTAATTTGTGAATAAAATTTTTTTCTCCGAACCTCGCATTCCACAAAAAGTGCGGCTGAGAAAAGTGCGGCTAACTTCACCTTGGTGCCGGAATCGTAGTCACAACCTTGCACTGATGGTTCCCATTGCAGCTACAATTTACTATAATGCAGAGTTTTGCATCCTGCTAAGTACATCAACATCTTTATTATTCCTGCACTGTCGGGTTAAGGGTTCCAGCTTCAGGGGTCGCTTGCGGTCCTGCAATAGCATGGATGGATTCCGTGGCAAAACCATGCACGATTTTTTTATTTGGACTTCATGATCATGCAGCAAAATTTGGATCAAGGACATTTTCACAGTTCTGCGTAAATCGTCACGCATGGTTTATTTTTCAACACAGGAAAGCATCTTTTTATGTTAACGCTTTTTAGCAGCTAGATAATAGCTATGTAATATGTCCCAGTGATAGCGTGATTCGAGTCAATTACTCGACTTGACTCGAGTCACGATTTTTGGTGACTCGGACTCGACTCGAGTCACGTTGTGAAAAATGGTGACTCGACTCGACTCACGTTTTTCACAGAATGACTCCAGTCAGAGTCATTTCTACAAAATCTCTGAGCTTCTGATGGACAAACCCAGAATTCTTGCAGACAAAGAAATCAACTTTTTTGCTTCAGTGATGATCAAGATTGGCTCAAATTTTCTGTTTTGACGGTCTAATCGTGTTATGCTAGTTTTGACGATAAAGTGTTCCCAACTTACACAGAGGCAGACCTGAGATTTGCTTTTCACTGAGGAGGCAGCAGGGCACAATATATTGACACATTATAGTGGTCAGTGGTGTGTTTAGGGTTGGGGGGCGAAGCAAGACTAAAAAGGGTGCCCTCTGATGACGTCATCATAATCAGCCAACCGTGATAATCACTTTTGATTTGCCTAAGATACGGCCATCTAAGGATATGTTCCTGAGACTTCAGCATTACTGAAATAGCAGAAGGAGAAAATGCAAAAGGGTGTTCATGATACACAACTTTGAAAATACTGAAAGTTGGGAAGACACGGCTGGCAACACATAAAAGTCAGGCAATAGCAAGTCGGCATCGCCCCCACTTTATTTTTGCGCTCCATTTCTCTGCATTCACCATCAATAAACTACAAAGTTTACCCCTTTGAAAGTTTCGCACCTTGCCCTTTGAAAAAGTGCTTGGTAGTTTAGTGTCCTGAATTTGTTCACATTCATGTCTTTGTGAGAATACATGAAACTATAAAAAACAACCAAGAAGATTTGAAACACTAAATTTGTTTTAAATTTCATCCTTTTAACTGCAAGAACATAGCATACAAAAGCATCCAACCTGATACTTTTCTTGGAAAGCTTTAAAGATGGATGAGTCAAGGCTGCCCTCATCTTACATTGACACTGGTTGTTTGAAAAATGTGCAAAAGTAGGAAATAATTCACCATACACCTTATCGAAAACATTTCTACTGCAGCAAGTAGCCTACACAATTGATTAAATCTGTGCTAAGAAAACGGTTCAAGTTATACTGGCTAAGAGCTGACAAAAGAGCTTAAACATCACCTACCAAGTCTACCTTAAACCAACCATGTACTAGTCAAGCTTCAAATAACCTGCGACTTCAAGCATAGGCTAAATCAACCCATCTATAATATCTGAAGTATCTGTAGAAAAAATGAGTATTCATAATACTCAAAGACTGCCATTTCTGCTACGTGATAAGAAGCATGAATATAGCCTTGCTGATTAACACTCTTTGCAGTGGAACAGCAATAATACAAAATTACTTTGTAAATTAAAGAAAATGTCCTATAAATTAAAAGATGTAGTGTGGTCCCTGCTATAACAATTGCATGTTATCTTATTACTGATGGAAATGTGCACTAAGGTACAACATCACAAGAAATGAGACATTTGTCTAACCTTTTCAACTCAGAGACATAAAAAAGACTACTTTTTGTTCATCTGTGGCATTTTCATAAAATTACCAATATAGCAAATACTTCAATCTCTAAAAATCATCATTTGGTATAAAAAATTATCATTTCGTATAAAAAGTTACCATTTGGTATAAATTTAAGTAGGCCTATTTGCTCTTATTTGATAGTGTCTTTCCAGAACTTTTTGGAAGAAATTTTAATGCACAATTTTTTAGATATAGAAGTTGGTTTGAAGCTTTTCTTTATTGGCTCATTGGAGATGGTGGTGGGGTCGCTTTGAAAGGATGGTACTTACACATTACAGTTGCTGTCAGGTCCCCCTTGAAAGCATATTACTTGCACAGTTGTCTACAGTTGCTGTTGGTGGTCACTCTGAAAGCAAAGTACAGTACTTGCACAGTGAAGTTGCTGCTGGGGGCCTCTTTGAAGGCATGGAATTTTACATTATAATTGCTCTTGGGGGCCCCTTTGAAAGCAAGGTGCTTACATTTACAGTTGTTGGGGGCCTCTTTGCAAGTAGAGTACTTACTTATTACAGTTTCTTTAAGGCCCCTTCAATAAAGTTTAAAAGCAGAATAGGCCTACTTACAGATTTCAGTGGCTGTTGGGGGCCCTTTGAAAGCAGATTACCTTCAAATTGCAGTTGCTGTTGGGGGCCCCTTTGAAAGCAAAGTGCCTGCACATTACAGTTGCTGTAGGGGGCCCTTTGAAAGCAGAGTACTTACATATTACAGTTTCTTTTAGGGGCCCCTTCAATGAAGTTTAAAAACAGAGTGCCCACACATTTCGGAGGCTGTTGGGGGCCCCTTTGAAAGAAAATTACCTTAAATTGCGGTTGCTGTTGGGGCCCCTTTGAAAGCAAAGTACCTGCACATTACAATTTCTGTAGGGGCCCCTTTGAAAGTAAAGTACTTACTTATGATCTGCTTTGTAGTACATTATATGAGTGAATAAAAATTTTTCATCAAAAATAAGGAAATTTTAAGCGAGTAGCACCTTAAGGGGGGGCACCCAAAAAGGGGGGCCCGAGGCCAGTGCCTCGCTCGCCTCCCCTTAGACACACCACTGATCGCGGTTTAATGTAGCATGTGCATATCGTGGTCATGGTAGTCGGCCTCATACCGTTACTTTGCTGGTTTCTGTTCCAGATAAAGCAATTTAAGTTTTTTTAAATCCAAATCCAATCCAAAGATTATATTGCAAAATATAATGCAAGTTCGAAAACCAAATCTTGTTCAAGTTCATATTCCTGTCATTGTTAAACAGATTTGGATTGGAATTGATTATTTTCTTTTGAACTTCTTCGCAACTTTCGCTTCAGTTCTGGGACTGCAGATTACTGTAACTTTCGTTCCAGATTTGGGCCTGCAGGTTACTGTAGGACTGCAGGTTAACACTGGATTGCAGCCACCGACACGCTGGGAGCCGTTAGTTGCAGGCAAAATGCGGCGTCGGCCTGAGGCAACCAAAGAAAGAGTCGAACCGACAATCCTCAGCATAGTAGCAATTGAGATTAGACATTCGACCAGGTTCGCCCTTCTGTTGCTGCTACGAATTCTACGCTATATGTGCCGTAAACACGTCGCCACATGGCCTTAGGCTAATAAAAGTGGCAAAAATTTGGATTTAAACAAGATTCGGTTTTCGTATTTGGTTTATATTTTGCAATATTATTTTTGGTTTGGATTTGAATCTGAAAAACTTAAATTACTTTACTGGTATCTGGAAAAGACTCAAGGTCACAGTATGAGACCCGCTGCCATGATCACGATATGCAAATACTACATGAAACCACAATGAGGTTTGAACATATTGCACCCTGCGGACCCCTCAGTGAAAGCAAAGTCTTAGGTCTTGCTCTATGCAAGTTGGCGAAACTTGAACTTTGAAATGCAGTATAGCACGACAAGACAGGCAAAACAGAAAATTTCCGTCAAGCTTGATCATCACTCAAGCAAGAAATGCTTCTTTCTTTGTGTCCAAACGAACTGGGATTGTGCATCAGGAACTCAGAGATTTTGTAAAAATGACTCTGACTCGAGTATAGAGTCATTGACTGTGACTCGAGTCGAGACGAGTCATTATGTGAAAAAGGTGACTCGAGTCGAGTCACCATTTTTCTCAACGTGACTCGAGTCGAGTCCGAGTCACCAAAATAATGACTCGAGTCGTGTCGAATTGAGTCATTGACTCATGTCACGCTATCATTCTTGTATATACAATACATGCTGTACACTATTGCAGCATGAACTGGTAAATGTCAGGGAACAAATCCAACCTTTTTTCATTCATTGTGTGCTCATGCTTATTTTCCAATGTGAAAATAGGGTCATGCTTATTTTCAAATGTGTTAAAATGATTTGGTCCGACTTGCAAACGCGGTATAACGTTAAACCTTCCAATCGGAAATGTTGGAAAAAATGCTTGCAAAACTTCCACACTAGAATTTGCGCAAAACCTTTGGCTATCTTGTTTTCGCTTTTGTTATGCTGCTTCAACGGAATTTGCAAGATTGGAAATAATATGCACATCTCGGATCTACGAGTAAGTTTGTTACGCCGAAAAGTTTCACCATTAATGAACCAAATTTGTTGAATTGCATTCCCGATAAATTTGATGGTGTGAGTTGAAGAAATTGGAATAGGCCTACTCGTAACTGCAAAACTGCTTTAGTCCAACGCTTTTACGATGTTTGCTATCAATTACTTGGCAGTCACCAAATGAAAATTGGTCATTGCGACAATCATTTGTTTGTTTTCATTGATTAATGTGAATGCGGTGATAATACTTGAATGAACTATCTTTGTCAGGCCGTCAAAGCGATATCTTGTGCAAACGTGCAGTAATTTTGACATAAGCTTGCAATAGGTTATGCACACAGCCAAATGCACTGAAGTTAAACCAAGCAGAATAAACTGTTATACTTCAAAACAAAAACCGTAGTAACAATTGTAGCAAAATATTGAGTTCAGAGCGATATTTATTCCAAGCATTTAACTCATTTATATGCAGCTTTATTGGTAGCCTATAGTTCCGCATCCCAACTGCTTTAAGTTTTTCGCTGATGCTGACTTTCTTTCGAACTAATATGGAACCGATCGATCAGGTCAAAAGCAACCTGAACTAAATCTTTCCTATTCCTGGTATCTTCCCACAAACAAATCATTAAAACCAGCGCAAAACAGTGAGAAGAGCAATCACTATCAATGTGTGCGGACGCCGAACGAAAGAGCTCTTGCGAATTTTTTCCTTTGGCCACCACTCACACAAAAGTAGAGAATAGCGCTAGCGGTATAAAGGTGATAGCTCACTTCCTCGTCCGTTATTTTTTCAAAAAATAGCGGCGCTCCGCTATCGCTACTGGAAAATAAGCTCGTTAAAGTAGCTCACTACTGCCCACCTCTGCGTGTAGTAAGTGTCTTCCGGTCCTACCACGGGTCCACATGCGGCAACAGGGTTGTCAGGTTGACCCTTTTGGGGCCAAATGTCACTAATTTGGTTCCAAATAACACTTGCTGGCCACAAAATTTTCGTTTGGCCCTTTGGCTCTTTTCTAGGATTGACTGGCCCCTCGCAAAAATTGGATCTGACTACCCTGGGACCTGTCTGAGAAACCACATTTTACCACTTTTTTGACTAGTTGCGGCAGATTTTAACCAAATTCCTATATTTTGAAGATATTTGATTGTAAAATTTGGCTAGGATCCTTACAGTTTCTGAGTTAATGTGAAAGTAGGTTCATCAGAATACCTGTCACTTGGTGCAGTTGGAGAGGTAGCAGTGAGAACTGTTAAGTTACCTAACTTACTGTTATTCAGGTGGTGCGCGCATTTGTTGATTTTGTTCATATTGTTGTCGATCGCTTTAGCACTTATCGAGGATGATAAATTTATCTCAGTTTATGGCTACTAAACTGGGGTTGGTTGACCCCAGTTTAGTACTGGGGTTGACCCCATACGGGGTTGGTTTGACCAGATGACCGCCACGGTCTTTCGCCAATCCTATGTGACACAGCGCCCTCTTTGTTTACACTGATCAGCTATTGTGCCATTGTATTCTCATTTGCTCTAATGTTCGCTAATGGTTGGTTTACTACATGCGATGGCTTTTATGGTGCTTCTGCTTATTGGCTGAGTCATATGAAACAATAAACCATTACCATTACCATTACACATGGAAATTAAGTTGTTCTCTTACGATCTTTCATCATGTACGTGTTTTGCTGTTGCACTACGACTGTGATTGAGGAACAATACCATTTAATAAATTGCTAAGCATTGGTTCATATGACCTTGTAACTGCTGATAAGTTAGGAAAAAAAGGATGGCCCTTTTTTAAACCCCTTTCTTAGACGATGGCTCTTTTTTGGCTCCTTTCTGGACTAGATTTGGCCCCTTGACAAAAAGTAGATCTGGCAACCCTGTGTAGCAGTAAGGCCTTCCTTAACATCATCGAGTTTATGGCCGACTGCCTTTGTTGTATCGCCTGTCCTTTTAGGCTTGATTGAACGCAAGTATAATGTGCGATCCGTCAAATGGGCTCCAGACTGTAATTTCGCTTTGTCTTTGAAGGCATTTACTTCACAGCATATGCCTATAGTGAGCCACATGGAAGACGCATGCTCTATGCTGTGCACCACTGAAGCATTATGTGCATAGTTTGAATTTTTTGAGTTGGTATAGGAATCAGACAATACAGATGAAGCAGGAACGTCTCTCTCAGAACACTTTGCGAACTAGGGCTCTCGTTTTATTCGTTGTTTACCTCATTTAACTCTGAGTTCAGCTTTGCTCAACCACAGCAGGATGCAGGCCCGCAACCATGGCAAACCGGCCAATTGCCTCCTCCCAAAATTTTAAAATCATTTAGAAATCGGCAATACTTTTCAATTGTTAGGTTCAACAACAAGTTACAACAATTTTCCCCTCCACGAAAATGTCAACTAGTTGCGGCCCTGGCAGGAAGCAGTATTGCACTGTGGTAAATTTCGATGTGAATCATCTATTGTTTGCTGATAATAATAGATGTGTGTCTGCTTGGTTTCAAGCACTCTCCACAATGGGCCCATGTAAAACCATGTGGTTTTTATGCAGTGCCTATTTTACCTCATGGGGCAAAAGCACTGCTGGAGTCATTTTGCCTTCAGCCAAGATTGAAGGCAAAATAGCTCCAACAATGCTTTTGTCTCATGAAGTAAAATAAACACTCGATTTCACGTAACACTACGCATCGTCAGTCCTATCATCTTTTTCACATTACGTGAAATCGATTTCCCATTAAAAATTTGCGATTGATTCCTTGATTGTTTCACCTGTCGAGTGAAGTTACTTGAATACAGATATGCGCAAGTTTGAATCATCGCAAAAAGATGAAGGCAGAGCCCAGTCGGCTGATTCCTTGAAAGCCTACAGAAAATCTAGAGTTTTTATTTGCGTTATTTGACATTTCCAAAATTTGTGAAATCTGTAAAATCGGATCACAACTTAAAATTTTTATATGATTACAATAATCACATTCCAACAACAAACATTTTTCGGTCCAATCCAGTCCAGATCGGTCAATTTTCAAAAACGTTGCTTGGTGAAGTACTTGTTTGCCAGTTGACTAACGTAACTGAATGCGATTCCACATTCAGGAACTTTTCATCGACTTCCAAAGCGACAATGAAAGCAGTGCCATATTTCATTGACACGGATGGTCAGACTTTTGGATCAAATGTTTTCCGGAAGTTTGGGTAAAGTTAAACTATTATCATGATGACTGGAGTTTTCCACGACGTATGTAGCTGAGAAAGGTTTCAACTAAGTACTGCACATGCGTAATGCATACCACAATCGTCTTGACATGAATAAAATTGGTGGAAACGCCATACGACTTAAGCTTACCCGCTAGCAACCTGCTTTAAAAAAACGACAGATAAAATCCAGGGGCAAGGTTCGCAGTGATTGGAACCAACTGGTTTTGGAAATAATTATATTTTTTCTACAAATTCCATTGCATTCGTTTTGTTTGTTCGTTTTTTTGTGCTAACTATATCGCCAGTTTATTACATTAGCATTGAAATACTTTGAAGTTAAAACAATATTTTAGCCAACACTAAAATCATAAGTGGGGGTGATTTTTAAGCAAAGTTCCTGTAGGGGGCGATTGAACAGAAAAGGTTGAAGACCAATGATCTATGCTATGCCGCCTGAAATGCCAGCATGTCATTAAGTATTTTTAATTTTCGCAGGGAACAATGCAACACAAGATTTCATGGTGTTGCTGGGGTGCACAACAAGGGGAATTACCATTAGTAGGGCGTATCTGAGCGAATTACTCTGTATGGGGTAATGAATGTACCCTACATTAATAACCCAGCTGTTCACGCAGTTAGTAGGTGATGTATCGTAGGTAGGACAATATGACAATTTACCTTTGTGCTTGAAAGTATCAAAATGGTGCCCTAGGTTTTTGGCTAAAAATTTTTGTATTGTGGTTGAAATCACCCTTTTAGTATTGCAGTGTGAGTTTTCACTTTCTCTGTCATGCTCAGCTCCTTGCGGAACCGGGAAAATCACCATAGCAGGCCCGCAACCAGGTGCTGGGCAATTGGGCAATTGCCGAAATTTTCAAAAACATGTATATTTGTTGGGTATAACAACAAGTTACAATCATTCCCCCCCGAAAATATCAGCTGATTGCTGCCCTGCACGGTGGATACCCTACTGGTTGCGGCCCAGCACTCCTGCGGAACTATATGTTGATTATCCAGCAGACTGCGACTCCTTTCAAAAATGTAACCCCATCATGACTCTAAGCTCGCCTACAATTCGGCCATCGATTCTAAACCATGATAGAAAATTACGAAACTATTGAGGGGTGTCCGACGTATAACGGAAATGTTTAGGGGTTATGCTAAACAATGCCGCATTTAGCTACATCCGAATTTCCTACGTGAGTTCGATCATAGACATAGCAAGGACGGTATTCACAAAAGCCAAGTTTGCTTGACCTCC
>Ga0210059_1013034_pt1 | contig 12482 bp, 11 predicted proteins | sample Ectturendosymbi2_FD_188042 | JGI IMG/M metagenome (GOLD analysis project Ga0210059, IMG submission 188042) | Ecteinascidia turbinata endosymbiont from Florida, USA - Sample 2 (SPAdes) (version 2) | ecosystem: Host-associated > Tunicates > Ascidians > Unclassified | place: Key West, Florida...
CCCCCCCCAGCGAAAAGGTTGAGAACCACTGATCTTCAACGATGACGTGGCAAACGAGGTCCAACAAAAACTTTTAAAGACGCAAAGCTTTTATGACATCACAGAGAAGCCTCGTTGAAATCTTAAACGTCAGTCTGCAAGAGCTTTTCCTTAAAAGCAAATTTTCCATAGTTTCTTTTGCTTGCAGCATTAACCAGCATGCAACTTACACAGGGCTACACATTACCTGGGGTGGGGGAGGGGCTGTGGGCCAGAAAGATTCAACTTCGCTACTCTGCGTCTCGGACTCCGACGTTGCTGTGACGACACAGTAATCAAGTGTTATCATTACGTCACACGCTCTTATCACAAATACACACATCAGCACCTTACAACATGGTTTGCGCGCGGCCAGGTAAAAAAGCATAAATACTGTTGCTCGTGCATAAAAAGGTCTGAAGAATTATGTTCGGAATCAAGTATTTTTTATGGCAAAGAAACGAATTTCTTCAATTTCACAGTTTAATCAAGTCAGCGTTACCCAATTAAATAAAGGAGGTATCTAGTCTTATGCAATTCATTCCCAAACCACACTGCGCGCTACGTCCGCCATTGCAACGTACACGTCCGCCCGCTCCTCCGACGATGCTCCCTCGACGGGCGTCTCCTCCCCTGGTGGGGCTGAGGGCGGCTGAAGCTCTTCTCGAGTTTCTCGATACACATCGTGGCCGGTCCTTCCACAGTGCAGCGCAGAGACTCGTGGGCACCCTGTGCAAGTGAGGCAGCATTTTCTTGCAAGCGTAACATCAGCCACAGAGCAGGCAGTTCGTGTCGAAACGTGCACATCCGCAAGCATGGAGACCGAGAAGGCCCGTGGTGGCCTTAAACAGCTAGCAGATTGAGTGTTTCATTTTGCTCGTTTTGTACTCCCTGAGTGATACCAGCGCCCGCCTCCGCTTACTTGCGACGTGCCCCACGCGGCTACTTTCGCAGTGAATGCTGCACTGGTGGCGAGTCAATGTCAGCACCGCGCGTCAACTGTTCCCATCAACGCCGAGCACGAGGCTGGACAAGTCGCAAGTAAAGAACCCAGCCTGCCAGACTTGATGGCGCGCGCTCAATCCACTGGAGCAACTACGTCCAACCGAAACACCTCACTGGGCCAAAAATTATCCATTAACTCAATGAGGGCCGGACATGAAATGACCAGCTTTTTTCCCAGCAAATGAACATTTTATTCTAAGCTATTTAAGGCGTTCGAATCCTAACTGCAATGATGACTGCTGATTGGCACCTCTAATCACTCCCTAACTTTGACGTCAAAAGTTTCACGCGAGTTTAGTGCCAATGGAACGACAGGGGCAGCAGTCAGGAAAGTAGAAATAAGTTTGTCGAGGTGTCAATGGACACATGGAAATCTACCTGTACGCAGTATGGACGTGAGGAAGTGGCATCGAGGTTAGTGCATCAAAAGGGTCAGCTTCAAATTTTATCAGAATAAGGCCAGGTTATCATGATATTGTACAAGCACAACCAAAACCTTCAACTGGGCCGCATGCGGTCAGCAGGTTCGACATGGCCATTTCGGCCGGTGACTCGTCTAGTAGCGAAAAAATGCAAACTGGAAACGCCAGTTTCTTCCAGCAGTTGTTATCACATGCAACAGCGGGAAGCGTTGTTCACTGTAAACTCGAAGTGCGGATTTTCAGGTTTGACCCGTGCTTTCAACTTGGACGATGAACTCCAGAGTTTTGTCACAGTAAGCAGCGAACCACTTCACACAATGGTCAACCATGCATAACGGTGATCATTGACACTGTTGCTTTATGAACAACACAACACAGTATGTCAACAGGTTAGTGAAGCATTTTTTAAACATGTTTTGATTTATTAGTCCTTTGATTTTAATTGAGCAAATAACCAGGTTCAAGCACCACAAACCACCAGCAACAGCGAACTTGTTAATGGTTGCCGTCCCACGTGACGGCAATTAATGGCGAAACGACAAAGGCACACGTGCAGTACATATCAAAAATGCATACCAGCACAAAGCTCTGGTCACTGTCAAGTGCATTCAGGTAACTCTGGCTGTGCGCGGCTGAAGCCCGGGGTGCATGCTGAGGATACAAACACATGTCACCGTTAACTCTCATGTTGTGCAGCCAAACGTGTCGCGACAACATGCTGTGTATGATGCGAAACACCAGCTCGCAAGTACAATGTCGCAAATGGAAACGAGCTCAACGACATGCAGCAAACTTACAGCCTCCGTTCGCAGTCGCTTCACCACAGTCTCATCGTCGTCGATGAGGCCTCGCTGCAAAACACGCGAAAAAGTTCGGGTCACATGTAAGTGTGTGATCGTTCACAAACCAAAGTCAGGTTTAAAACCCAAACGCTTTCGGTCAAAGTCATTTGTGCTTGACAGTTGCCATATTCCTCGAAATCGAAGCCGGCACTCAACACAATCGAGTCGAATCGACTCCCCAACCCCCACCACTCACCCTGGCAGCCATCCTCCCCCGCTTCCATTTCTTGCCGTTGCGAAGGTGCGAGCCGTCCAAGTCATCCTCAGTGACGTCGAACGAGATGTCAGAGTAGTCGGACAGCATGGAGCCCGTCTCGTCGATCGGGCCCAGTTTCCGGCGACTGCTTCTTGCCCCCCCTCTGGGGGACTGGAAACGACTGAACAAACAATTACGTGACGTCAAAGGCGGACAAGCTTGTCCTGGCCGGACAAGGAGACCCGGGTAATCGCAATGGGTTCATGAATAGAAAAAAAGATAAAGGCGGATGGCGAAAAAGCTAGAAAAGGTGCAAATTGCGAGGTTTAAGTCAAGGTAAGAAGAATCTCTCTCCACAATCGTTGCTATGACGATATGCTTTGAGGCCGATCTTTGCCGATACAAGCTTACGTTACAATTCACATGCTTCGTCACAAAACGGAAGATTTACTTCAAATATTGCAAAACAAAAGCCGTTTCTTGCGACAATTGCGATCTTCTCTATCAACTTTTTCCAAGCCGCGACCGGGGTTTGCGATGGCCCTGCGGTGCAGTATCCACCTTTTCAACGCAGAGGTTGACCGTTCGATTCACGGCCAGTGGGTTCGCGTAGTAACTTTGTCTTAACAACGCTGTAGGCAACATCAAACGTACAAACCACAATACTGGTCTTGGCAGGTTTGCCTGCGACGCTTGATCAAAACCGCAAGGAGGGTCCCTTTTACGCCCTCCTGTGATAAAATATGACAAGGCAACGGCAAAATATCACTGCTGATATATAACAAGGAATTGTGGTTTGTGCGTTTGATGCTGGTCACGGAGTTGTTACCGTCTAAAGTGCTTCCTTGAACCACGCATTGGCAGACTGCAGACGCTGGTAAAGCTCGGGAAGACCTTTTCGTTTACGAGCAGCGTTTCCAGCGTTTCAACACATGTTGCTTTTAACGAATCACAGCAGCAAATGTCGCTTCAGCCAAGCCGCTCAGTTACTGACCTCGCGTTTAGGAAGTCGAGCTTTCGTTGTTGTTCTTCGCTCAGAGTCCCGGTCGAGGACGAGTCGTTCAAGAGCAGCTCTCGCACAAGCATGATTTGATGATCCTGGTGAAGAAATGCAACGGTTGTGGTTGAATTGGTGATCGCGCATGAGCGTCTTGAGAGTTGTGCATCTGTATCTAGCTGTGATGCTCAACGTGGGGTCCACTGCCCAACCGGTGGAATATTTGCAAAATATAACTTTGAACGTGTAATAAGAGGTTTTCAGCCAATCACAGCGCGGATAACGTTCCGGATCATTGATGAAGCCTGTCTAGCAATGAGTTACTTGTATGAAGCTGGCTTGGTGCAAAGCAGTGGCCTTTAGAGAAATGCTTTTAGCGCGGTCACGGTTGAAATCAACTTATAAGGCCAATATCACTGCATTTTACCCCTGGGCGGCACCGAAACTTTGCACTGCACTTTTGAACTTTTCTAAATTTCTGGGTCAAACCTGAAAACCTTTGTACGTGTGCTAGTCCAGAAGTCACGCATTCCTTCAAACTGAGACCAACACTTGGGCATTACATGTTTAGTGATGCAACAAAGAGCACTGTCTGTCTTCAAAAAAGGGGCCACACTGAGATATTGACAGTTTGATTGCGCAGGGATAATCGGTAGCAAGCTGCATTTGCTTCAGCTCTCGAGCGTAAGATGTCTCACAAATAGCAAAACAAAAAAACACTAGTGCTTTTTTTGAAAGGTACCACGAATAAATTGTGGAAGCAGTATGGAAGGGTAAACATTGCAGAGCAATACTTGTGTTTCCAGGCTGCTACTACAATTAAAAGTAGGCATCACTCATTCCCAGTGATGCCACTGGGCTCAGTCATTTCAATGTCAAGTTTTTCAGTATTCACTATCATTTCTCAACTTTTTTATTATTGTTGGCTAGTGGCCTTCCTACGGTGGCCAATGGGTCCCATTCAGCTATGCTTCATCTCCCTGGCTCAAACTTCTGTTTACGCCACTAGTTAAGGAAACGCAGTGGGCTTGTTCATTGTGCAAGGAGCGAGACAGTGTGGAGGAAGTGACTTGAGCTGCTAAAGAAGTCAGTGAGAGGATCAGTTCGCAACAAGCTTGCTCACTGCAGTTTGATTTCGTGTCCTCATGATTGCAGAACGAGCTGTCAAGGTAAACCGTTAAGTAGTAAACCAAAGACTTCGAATAATGCAGCCCTCGCTTCTTAGGAAGGTTTTGATCATTCAATCCATCTACGTGTATTTTTAATCACTGAGATATCTTGTATTATAGCGACACCACGCGTCCACAATCTTTCATAGATTTTAGCATATTGGCGGGTACTTTCCCTCAAACGATATTTAGTAAAAGCCTTTGATTAAAAGAAAAACTCAACCTGGAAAATATAAATTCTTTGATGCTGAATAGAATTTCCAAGAGAAAGCCAATACAATATTCACCAATTACTTTGTTATTCCAACTCGCTTACTTTGCAGTTCATTGAGAGGAACGTTTCTTATACAGATCTTTTCTAACAGGCCTACATGAAGAAAATTTTGTGCTTTGCATTGGAAAAACAGCACAGTAACACAGCCAGCATTGAAAACAACACTGGCAATAACAAACATACATGTCACCACACAATCATAAGCGTTTAAACAATCGTTCTAATCTCATGACATCTATGATAATCACACAGTTTACTGGAGAAAAACATACTACAGTAGAATTGCCCAATAACGTCACTTCATGGGACCGAAAAAAAGCGCCATTTTAGGCGAACTGTCGTTATAGCCGAACTACAACATATCGTTCCTCAAATGGCCTTTTAGTTCAATGACAAAGTCTGGCAAGGGTTAAAAATGTTCTTTGCTTAAGGATTGCCACTTCATTTTGTTTTCGCGCATAGTCTGATAAGTGACTTATTTTTCGAAACTGTAGTCAAGGCCGTTGTTGGAATATCGAAATTATTTCCAAGTTCTGCCACTTTCGTATCATTTTCGGTATTGAGCGAAACAGTGATGTCATACTTTTTCCATAATTGGATACAGCTTCCTTCGTTCAACACCTCACGCATTGCTCCACCAAATCTATTGATCAAACTGACTGCAGTCGCAACAACCCCTTTACAATAAAACTCATTTAACAATTTGCCCCCATTGCTGCTCACGGCGCAAACCTTGATGTCATTCTCACATTTATTCTGTCACGGCTCAACGATTGGTCACTTAACTTTGTCCCTAATCGGTCATGAAAGATTTGTGTGGTGGCTCCATGGAGGCGAGCTTACACTTCAAACTGGAAAGAAAACTTGCAACTGTCGTTACAAACGAACAAAATATTTTGCGGGGTGCCGACACAAAGCGTCGCTTAGACGAAGTGACGATATAACCCGAACTCGAATGCACGTAAATGATAGGAATCCTACCGGGATCGACGAAAAAGCGTCGTTGTAGGCGAATTCAACTGCATTTACTATATGCGAAACTTGTTTTACCTTTACTTGCAGTTTCGTTCAAGCAACAGCAATTTTGTGATGTGGTTACTCATAAGAGCCTGTTTCAGAAATTATGCTATTACTGATTCAGTACATCTTTCCTAAATTTTTTCATAAAAATAGAGAGACAACCATATTTTTGCGTTTTTATGTACAGGATTTTCTAGGTTTTGCGACCTGAATACAAAAAAGTTAAATCTTCAAATGAAACATCCTTGAAAGACGCTATTTTAGCCAGTGAGAAAACATTGTCATTGCCAGCTCCTCATCTTGTAAGCACGGTCAAAGAAAAGTTTTTACAGATCGCAAGTTCCTGTGTAGTTGGCAAGGATTCGCTACATCTCACAATGCAACAGACGCCAAACAAAATTTTTAAAAGTGATAAATCAGATAGTTGCAGTATGTTTACAATGCCACTGCAATCATGCAAGACGTTTTAATTGTGGAAGGGTGTGTCAAAATATCAAAAACCCATTAAAAATTATGGAAAAAAAATTTTTGTAAATCAACACACATTCTGCAGAACTTTACCAATTCATCTCTGTCTTGCTCAGCTTTCTGGCGCCCTTGCATCTCCACATCAATTTGCCTCCTGGCATGCTTCAACTTGATGAGTAATGCGTTCTTTTCTGCCTCAGTCTAGGACAAATCAAAGCACACTGGAATCAAGTGAACAGGCAGGAAACCAGTGACAGATAACGTGACTTTCAAACTGCAAAAGGCAGCAATGGTCTGCACGCTTCTGACAGTAAAACTAAGTCTACATATTCTAGAACTCATAGTAGTATAAAGTTTCACAATAATATATAGTAATGAATGCAACATGTTAACAACTTTGTCCAATGTTGATTATAATTTTCTGACTGTAAACGAAAACAAAAACTTCAAGTTCGCATTTAGTGAAACCAAGACTTCACCCCATTTAGATGTATTTCAAATAATTCTATAATCTTTTAAGCCACAGCTCTGTAGCATGTAAACAAATCAAATTGGCACTTTTAAAAACAAAACGAACTCATGAGAAGGATTGAGACTCCTGTTGGACACGACAGGGTAAATGGGCTTTGATACAAACTTACTTTGGTGAGTTTTTCTTGCAAGTCCATGCACCTTTGCTCAGCTGCATTCCACTTCTGACGACATTCTTCGAAATGCATGGCAAACTGAAGAAATTCTGAATTGCATAATAAGCTGTACCATCAATACCATATCAATGCATACGTTTCTAACACACAGCATGTAAGTTTTAGAAGCAGCACTGCCTTTCACCACTGATACTTATCTTGCAATGGCCAGCTCACTTTTTCTGCAGGTTATGTTTATGGCCCACTGTAGTTGTTACATGCCATTGGTTTGTTCATATTCTGTCGTAGTGGAATAGACCTGGTGTTTTTTCGCTGAGACATTTCGGCCGTTTGTCCCATAGTAGTATTGAAAGTTGCCGTGCCATAACAGTATGTATTGGTGTATATTTTCAGACATTGTGACTGAATTTACTTAATTTTTCAGTTATCCAAAAAAATTTGATCTATGACCGAAAAAAAAACTAGGAACAGGCCGTTTCTAAACATGTACACATCTGTTCATAAACGAGGGAGTAGAAAAGGTCCTTGCGCATAATTTTCCACCAGATACACATGAATGAAGTTTTTGCAAGATAAATAAGGCTGTAAACATCCTCTACAATCTTTCAATGTTTTTCATTTATACTTGAGCCATCAACAATGAGAAAACTATTGAAATAGTTTTCCCAATCTTTCCTACATTAAGTACTAGTGTTGCTCATAATGGCTTAAACTGAAATATACTTCCAGTTACTATGGATGCAATTTATGTGTTTCACCAGGAATGCTTTGGAATGCAAAATCAACACGTGGCTCTTCGAGTTCAGAAAACCCATTAGGGCAACCTGTTTTAGTTTTGCAGATGACAAATAGCCAGTAGTTTGTCCAAAAATGTTCAACGTAAATTGTTCTTAAAGTTTATCAATCCACGTATGCATGAGTTTCACAAATTATTTCACCATTTCAATTTACCACTTTAGTGCTTGTTTCAAACATGAAAACGAAGAACTGCGAAGTCATCTCAGCTATTTCACAATACATGACATGGTGAGACTGTTCATAAAGCCCTGATAATTAATGATGCACATGTAACCTGGGTTTAGTTTTTTGCTGAGACGTTTCGGTCATTTTTTGCTGTGACAAATTGGTCACTGAAACATTTCGGTCATTTGTCTCACAGTTGTATTTAAACCTGCTGTAACAGTGTTCATTAGCCTATATTTTTGGACATTCTGATCGAAATGACTGAATCATTTTGGTCATTTCAAAAACATATTCGGTCTATGACTGAAAAACAAACAGCTTGGAACTAATTATGGTTAACATGTTGGGTGTACAGTAGTTAAATGATGAACACAGCTTTTCAGTCAAGATGACCAGCTGCTCATCATCTGATGCAGTTGTACACTGCCAAAAACCATCTAATCTTTGTGTAACATTTTGCAATTAACAGCATGGCACCAAAGATCCAAGGAACAGTGCTAAATATCCTTTTAAATGCATCATATTTTTATGTGGAAGAACCTGTCTTTCCTTCTATTAAATGCATGAAACAACAAGATGTAAAAATATAGACCCACATCTTTAGATTATTGTGACATTGAACTCAATTGTCTCAACTTGAATTGAACAATGGCAGAGTCTACTGTTACATTAGAAAGGTAAAACATAATACCTTTATCACAGCTTCCTTCAATCAAAGTGTTGTATATCCGGACAAGCTCATCAAATTGATTAATTAAAGACAATTTGCTGAAACCTTTATCACCAGCCATCTTGGTGGGCATACTGCACTACATTTACAATGCAATCACAGGGAAAATCTACAAACAGAGACACTTTTGTGCAAGCAACATACATCAAAGATCATGTCAGAAATGCCACTCTCAGAATAATGAGAATTGTGAACAAAGTGCACTGTTTCAAAAGCATGGTATGTATTGCAAGATCACCAACGTACTAGTGTGCAGATCGCAATGGTCATCAATAAACTGAACATGTTGAAAATAGTTGATACTGCTGCTCAAAGGAAGGCACAGAATGTCAGGCTCATTAAAGAAAATGAGATCAATTTCTGAGGCATAACATCAAGTGAAGCAGACTGTCAAAGAACAATTTAAAACTAATCATGAAAAGACAGTAAGTGATCAATGTTGACTGACACACACCAAACACACCCAAAAACTGTTTCATACGTTGAAACGATTGGCAGCATATTACAGTCGGTAATTTTGACAATTTTCCCAATATTTTGCTTCTAAATTGTAATTGGTTGGATGGACTTTTATATACATGTTGTGACACCAGGCAGATTTAAAATGATGAGCTGTAGCAATTATTTATAGCAGTAAACCATCCATCCCAGAGATGTAAGATGTCCATACAATATCCTTGTTGTTTGTGCAAAAGTTCAGTATCTACAAAAATCATGAACCCATGCAAGGTAAAATCTATAATACCTCAGGTATTATAGAAGCAATTAAAAAGTCATGAAGGTCTAAGCTCTTTCACCCCTTATTCTTCGAGCAAGTTGGATATCCTTAGGCATGATGGTGACACGCTTGGCATGAATGGCACAGAGATTTGTGTCTTCGAACAAACCAACAAGGTATGCCTCACTGGCTTCTTGCAAGGCACCAATAGCTGCACTTTGGAAACGCAAATCCGTCTTAAAATCTTGTGCAATTTCACGGACCAACCTCTGAAACGGTAATTTTCTTATTAGTAACTCAGTAGATTTTTGATATCTTCGAATCTCTCTCAGTGCAACAGTTCCAGGTCGATAGCGATGTGGTTTCTTGACACCTCCAGTTGACGGAGCACTTTTTCTAGCTGCTTTAGTAGCCAGCTGCTTTCTTGGTGCTTTGCCTCCAGTAGACTTTCTTGCTGTTTGCTTGGTCCTTGCCATTTTTAGTAAAAGCTTAAAACAATTTATTATACATACAAAATCCTAACTGAAAATACAGGAAAAAGGTCTTAGTTAATATAATAAATGCAGTATACATTGCAGTATGAATGAAACGTTTGTCACAAAGTGTAATATTCTAGCAGGTAAATAATGCTTCAAAATACAAAAGTATAACCAATTAATAAAATATTTCCACTACTTATGCCGCACAATTTTCTTCAGACACAGACCTGCGTAAAGTAACACCAATTTTTATTACAGGTTTGAAAAGGTTTTGCATCAAAAAAACGATCGCATTTGGCTTTGCGCAAGCGTAATTCTGTCCTCCACTTATGACGTCACTCATAAAAGACCCGAACCCCCCAAGCAAAAAATTTTTTCGAGTGCAGACTAGAAGACTTTCCGCATCTTTTGAGACTTTTACCGGGTCTGTAGAGCATACCGGACCGGAAAATTCCCGCGCAAAGCCGCGTGCGTTTAGGCGGTTGTTTTTTTAAATCCCCGAAACCAAGCGGACGCCAAAGAGTTAACATAAAGGGAATGCAATTTGACTGTAAAAATCAATGGAAATCATGGTGCACAGCAAGAAATCCTTGTTTCAACATAAGTTTCAAAAGAAATTATACCATTTCAACAGGAATTCCCATTTAGGAGTGTGATGTAAAATATGATCCAATTGGACATCCAGGGTCAGAGTCAGACAAAAAATTTGATTCCGACTCTAAGTGTTGTTAGGAATCCAACTCCAGCTCCACCCAAAAATCTCCAACTCCTTACAACTCCGCAACCCTGAGACATATGGTCCATCTCACAGGGGTTACTCAAAGAACTGAAGGATACAAAATTTCTTAGACACAACACATCTTAAGTTTGGTGTTAGGTGATACACAGAGACAACACTGAAGGTGAACAAACACCGAAACAATGTAGCAGCACTACTTCATTTGGTCATTCTCATACAGAAGGGTTCCATACTAGGAGAAAATAAAGATTTGCAACGGGCATCAAACATTTGAAGTGAGTGGATAAAAAAATTTAGCCATGAAGAAGTGCTTATTGAACAAAAGTATAGAAATTGATATGGGCTTACATATTAATTTTTGGGATGTGATTTAAAATATGTTGCACGCAGCTCAGAGGTGTTTAATAATACCATACTGTGTGCATGTGTGCTGGGTTGGCAAGCTTACATTAGCATATAGTAGGTAGGCTACAAAAGAATGCTTTTAAACTGCAGTAGAACACTGAGCAAAGGTGCCTTTTGAATTTATTAACACAAGAATGGTTTCACTAGTCTGACGATATTCATTATCTTTTGATAAGGCATGAAGAAATAAGCCAAGGTATTTGATCTGGTCAGCAAACTTAATACTTGTAGAATTTAATTTGCGTTTTTGTGTGGTTTCTTCTTTGGCTTACTTATTCTTCCTTTGGTTTGGGCGCCAGGCCAGCTTTTTATTGTGAATACCTTTTCATGATGAGACGCTGTGCTACGTTGATTGATCATTGTGTGTTTGGGCCGATCGGTTGCGATTACAGCATTTTGTTGGTGAAGCGCAGTGTAGTACGGATGCGCCTGAAGTTAACTTGTGTGGTCAGTTGTGACCTAATTGCTGTAGCCTATTTGTTAGTCAGAACTGACAATTCCGTACATCAGATTCATTGTAGTTGTTAGGCTTGGTTCCCTCATATTTCGGTGAGTTTCTAGATATTCTTTTCTGTACTTTCGTTAGTTAATAGTTATTGAACCTGTTTTTGTTTATTTAATAGAAACACTTGTCTTGATCGTCCTGGCTGTAGTCTTGATCGTCCTGGCTGTATTGTTTACCTCTTTGGCGTCTGGGTGGTTTTGGCAATTTTCACAAAAAAAACAGCAGTTTTCGGTTGCCTTACCAACGCCCTATCTCCTCCGCCGATTGCGCCAGAGAGCTGTCCAACGGCTCAAACGGATCGGCCAGTCTAGTAGATTACACTCGAAAAAAAATTGTTTGGTTGGAGGGTGCGGATTGTTTGTGAGTGACGTCATAAGTTAAGTAGTTTTAGGGTCATTTTGGCTCATGTTGTCTGGCCTAAGGCCCAACCACTAAGCCAAAGTGTTTCGCTGAAGTTTTCATTGGAAACTAGACTCGAGTCAGAGTCTTTTGAGTCTTTGATCGACTTTCTAGCGTTTCTGGTTCAAAAGTTATGATCTAAAATAAACAAATTAACACTTTGAGAACCGGGTTAATTCAAGCGGTTCGCAAAAAACAGCTGATTCGCACGTGGCTTTGCGTGGGAATTTCTCTGCTCCTGTATGCTCTACAGACCCGGTAAAAGTATCAAAAAACGCGGCCAGTCTAGTAGATTAGACTCGAAAAAAAATTTTGTGTGGGGGATGGGTTGTCTGTGAGTGATGTCATAAGTGAAGGACCTTTAGGCCACCTTGACCCACTTTGCCTGGCCCTGGGCGCCAACCGTTAGGTGGTAGTATTTCGCTGAAGTTTTTATTGGAAACTAGGCTACAATCCGAGTCTTTTGATACTTTTGGCGACCTGCTG
>Ga0210059_1013035_pt1 | contig 12480 bp, 11 predicted proteins | sample Ectturendosymbi2_FD_188042 | JGI IMG/M metagenome (GOLD analysis project Ga0210059, IMG submission 188042) | Ecteinascidia turbinata endosymbiont from Florida, USA - Sample 2 (SPAdes) (version 2) | ecosystem: Host-associated > Tunicates > Ascidians > Unclassified | place: Key West, Florida...
GGGGGGGGGGGGGTCAGAAGAGCGAATTGCCCCTGGGAAGCAAACTGTAAAAACTGGGTCCCAACTTAGCATACAGTTAGGTTTTAGTATTCTTTTGGATCTCAGTACGTTGTTGTATTTTGCGTTTTTCGGGATATTTTCCTGTGATTTAAGGTTTTAGTATATAGCCATCCACATCCGGATTCACCATCATTTCCCAAGTTTTTCTGAGTGTTGGCTAGTGGGCCCCTTTCAGCTACGTTTCCCCCCTAGCTCGAATCTCTATAGTTACGCCAATACATATATACGCAACTCTGACTTCGATATTCAAGTAAGTACTCTACACAATGTGCGTAGATATGTGCAAGTTTGGATCATCGCAAAAAGATGAAAATAGAGTACACTCGGCTGGTTCCTCGAAACCTCACAGCAGACCTAGAGCTTTTAATTATATCGTCTAATTTAATTTCAATAATTGCTATTCCTTTGAAACTGACCAAAGTAGGATTTTGCCAGCAAGCGACTCAACTTAAGTAACGCAACTGGCTATATAGAAAGTCAGCTCTGATTTTCAAGGGCATGAAGTCTAACGACAAGTCCACTTGCTATTCAAGTGTATATTTTTCTACGGGCAAGGATCGCACAACATCGAAAGCCTATATCAACGAAATGCATTGATCGGCTTTAAGAGCGCGGGCGCCGAACAACGCGCCTACAAACACGCGCGTAAGAACATGACCTGTTTTTGCAGGGTTTAGTGAAAGTTACGCAAACACCCCAATTTTCCTGCATTTCAATAGAATGCGCATTATATTCGGTGGTGCAGTCAGCAGCAATATTTTTATTCGCTGCGGATTTTTAAAACTTCCGCAAATTTCAAGATATTGTTTTTAACTCACTAAAATTTACGCACCATGCATCGGCATCGAAGGGACACCCCGGCCCAAGAAAATAACTAAATTGAGGTACTTCCCTGTTCACAACTTTCAAGGAGCAACAATGGCGATAAAACTTCCGGGATATCGCGTTTTCAGGCGACTCCTATTCATAAGCAAATTTAGGCAGCTTAGCGCTCGAGACATTGTTCTTTTTTCCTACCAAAAGTTTTTGCAGCGAAAATTCACCCAAATTCAGCTGCGGCGGTGTTTGTCCAGTGATGAGGTGCGCCACCAAAAGGCTTTTATTTTGTGCCAAAACTTTTGCCCGGTCAGTTGATGAGACGAAAGAAATTGTTGACATTTTGACTTTCCCATTCCAGTTTTTCACAGCTAAATTTCTGTCAATTGTGGGTTCTTAAGTAGGATTTAGCAGTGAATGTTTGCAAAATCCAATTGCGGAGTTTGATTTAGCTGGCAAAAGTTAAAATTCTGACAGCTGACAACAAGCCTGGATTGTTGGAAACCCGCTGCATTCTGATAGTTTTGCTGTTGTTACATTCGCTTACTTTACCAACACCTTCTGTTTGACTGGGATCCTGGCAGTCAGTGCAAAAAACGCCATTTTTACATTGTATTTTAAGTCACTTCGTGATAGCTTGGGGAAAAACTGTTCTCCACATTCCGAAATTTATTTTTGGCTATACTTTTCTATCAGTGGAGTACTGAGTGTGTTGTGATAGGAGAAAAGTGATTGGTTATGGTTTGTTGATGCATTTTTGCGACTCAAATCACGAAATTAATGTACACAAATGCAACAAAAGGAAAAAGTATAACATCAAAGAGCAGGAATTATTGCATGCTGATGAAAATACCAAAACACCAAAACTTCAGGTTTAGTAAATTCTGATTTAGCATATTGAAAATGTTTAGCATATATTGAAAACGTAATTCTTGAAAGTAAGGAAAACTTACCACATTTGAAGTGCTCTTTGCGTAATTTAATACAACTTTGCGTTTGTGCATGCTTGTCCCATTTCACCAACGGAAACCTTTGCTTATGAGAATAAGCGCAATCACGTCAAAACTCAAATATCCGCACTCATTTACTTTCTTTTGGACCAGAGCTTCCCAACCGGTTTGCCGCGAGATTGCCCCAGGTGTGGAGTGAATCATAAAAGGTCCCCTTTCCACCCCTCAAATTTGCTTACAAGGATTTAAAATAAAAAAAGATGACGTTTCGTGCTCATAAAAGGTGAAAGGGGTAAGCAAACACTCACAAACTGCAATGGGTCTTGTTTTTGATTTTAGATTTATGATTCCTGCTTTTTCTGCTTGTGGTCACCTTTCTCATAATTACTCTTGCTGTTTTTCTGCTTGCTTATACGCATACGAGTATATGGAGCCGGCATATCTCGTCAAATTCTTTCTCTGTTTGCTTTTAGTCTCCGGTAAGCCGCACCACTCGGCTTTAATGGTTTAGTCCAGGGTCTGTTAAACTTTGGACCACGGAAGAATTTTTGGTGGCTCACATCCAGGTAATATTGAAATTGAGTATGTTTTGTAAGTTGAACCCTTAAACGTTGGTAACTCATGAGCTGCAAATGACATAATATGCTCTTTTTTGTCATTATGCGTTAGAGATTATTGCAACACGGAAATTTCAGCGTAGCCTACCACGTTGTACACAATACACAATGTGCAGTTATTGAAGACATTTTGAGGCAGACAGGCGGCTTATGTTGCCATGAAAACGAAATCTGGAAGCAGGTTTAATGTGCAATATATGATCTGTTCATCACCATGTATTGAGTCTCGAATATCTATACTTTCTAACAGGAACGCATTGCCGCAACCAGCTGATGATATTTTAGGGAGGAGCAAATTGATTGTAAGTTGATGTTGTACCTCATAACTAAATATATATTTGAAAATTTCAACGGGAGCAATTGCCCGGCTGTTCCCCTCGTTGCGGCTCTGCTTTCTAACAACAAACAGGCACGGCTTTCGCATTGATTGTAGCGAACGTTGTGTTATTAAAATTTGTTCTTACTTCCAAGCTGTGCATGTGCAACAGTTATCGCAATGGAGAAGTGGTACTGTCGGTGAGCCGCGGACCCTGTGCTCATTGATTAATTGGGCCACATGCTTGAAAAAGTTGAGAATGCCTGGTTTACGCATTCCAGGGAATTAAACAAAAATGTTAAGAGCAGTGACAGCAGCATACCTACTTTATAGATGTAAACATTTATCTGTGGTAATATTTCATGCAGTAGCCTATCCCCGTCTTTCAAAATAAAAGTGTATATGCTGCATATAGCAGGCTATAAAAATAAATTTATTAATATTATATCAATGATGTAAAAATGTTTCATTGCAATTTCTCGTTTCAGTAGTGGTTTCTTTCTCTTAGAATAAATGAAAGGCTTCAAACATTAACTCCGTCAGCACTTACGCTGGGCCTTCTTAAGGTGTGGAACCCATCTTGATAAAATGCAATAGGTCAAATAGGCTTGAAACCGGCACTGGTTGAGAAGCGCTGGCTTGCAGCCATCATCATGACCTGCAAGCGGTACGTTGTCTGGCTGTTGGGTTTGGCTCCTTTCAAATACGCTTGCATGGTGTTCTTTCTTGCCTTCGTTCGTTACAAATAGACGTCTATTTCGAAAACTGTATTAATATTACCAAACCCCATGCCAGGTAGGACATCTGCCTTGTTAATGCTCAGCAGTGATTGCAACGTCTGAAATTCGATTGAAGTCGCTTTGAATAACTTAATTCAGCAGAGCCATTGCCAAGTTACGCAACTGTGTTAATAAAACCCTTCACCACAATCATGCCCAAACATACTGTAGCTTTTGCGTTAGGATTTCAGACTAAGGTGCATCCCTCTAAGTCTAAATTCATCAAAATGAGTGCAACACCTTTTGCAAGCTTTTCTTTGTTGAAATGACTTTTTGTATGATTGCAAACATTATCTGTAACGTTGAACAAAGAGTCAAAGTCTCTATACGTAACCTACGTTGCGTATCAGTTGGTTCTGATTCACTTTACTTGCAGTTCAAGTCTATACAATCTGATCTCTAAATTACCCCGCAAACACACCAAGTTCACTATCTTGTTTCAAGAGCGTAATCTTTCGGCACCATTGGCGGTTTGCAGAAAAACAGCAGTTCTATTGAAACTGAGCAACGTTACCTTTGCAGAGTCCTTCACTTCAACCGCCAAACCAAATTTAATGTTGATTAGCGCACCTAATGACTAGGCTACAGCATATGGCACTTATTGAAAATATCCCACTGAACACTAAAAATTAGCACGAGATATGCCAAGAAATGTTCGTCGCCATTGTCTAGGTGGCAGGTGATGTGATGATGCGCCGTTAAGGATGTTGCTAAGGATCGAACGATAGAAGAAAAAGGGCTAAGCTAGCCTTGACTATTTACCGTGATTTCATGCAGTTTTTTTTAAACAGATTTTGAGTGTATGGGCAATATTAACTTCGAACTATCAGACCAGTAATGTTTGCTACTCTGCAGCCGAATGTTATCTTTATCCTTTGTTCAAAGGACTTTTAACTGGGGAGGGGAAATGGTTTTTGTTGTAGAGGAAACTGCGGGATTGGGCGACAATTGCCCCCCAACGAAAGTATGTTAAAAAACCCTGATTTCAAGACAAACACTGCAGTACTTTAGCACAGTTGATTTGACCCAAACTTTTGAGTGAACATTTAATCAATTTGGTCACCCCACAGCCACATTTCCTGGTTTCTTAGTTAGCCTACCAGTCGTGGGCATCTGAACATAAAAACTGAATAAGTTAGAACTATAAAATTCTGTAAAATAATGAAGAAGAATTGGAACTTTTGAAATACTTTAAAAAACTAATTTTTAATCAAAAAATTGCGGGCCCATGAAAGTGCCGCCCGGGGCCTTGAGCCCTCCCTTGCTGCACGTAATAATGACGAGAGGATGTATGACTTACGTTTCAGTCATTACCAGAGGTGGCCATGGATCCGGAGTGCCGGAGGATTCTGCGTTTTTCTTTGGATCGCGGAGCCGGGGTCAAAAATTTGTGAAAAACCACACCCGGAGTCACTTTTAAATTTCGGCAGTAGTAGGACTCTGCGTGGTCATTTCTTAAGTAAAAACATGGGTAAATTGCGGTTGGATTGATGGCAGCCGGAGTCTGAACAGAAGTCGGATTCTAAAATTTGAAAAATTTCCGGACCCGGATCCGGATTCAAAAATTTTGGAACAGGGTCGAGGTCGGAGTCTGAAAAAGTGATTCCGGCCACCTCTAGTCATTACCTTTGGTGTGTCGCTTGAAGAAAACTGAGTTGCAAAGTGTGTCGCGGCCCAAAATGGTTGGGAACCTTTTGTTTTGGGCGTCTTTTATAGGACTCTAACACTTGTGTTTTTTTAAACAGTTCAGTAAGTTAAGTGTTTAACACAAATAATTTTGTAGAGGTATGCAAATCACCAAGTTATGTTTGCATCGGGTTTTGATAAATAGGGAAAATGCGGGAAAATGATAGAGAGGGCCCAAGAAGATTTCTATTTTTTTGACCGTTAGAAGCATGGGCGCAATTTGGTGGGGGACGTGTCTCCCCACTTTTTTAGGTGGGGGTATATAATATGCCATGTCCCCCCAACTTTTTCTCTTCGGGTTTTGTATTTGGAGAGGTTCCAAAAATAAAAGTGACGTTTGCCACGTTGTACGTGAAATGCTTTTCATGTTAGATGTTACACATAGCCAAGTTGATGTTGAAACAGAGTTTCAAGTATCACTGGATACTTGCAGCATCACTGTCAGTGATATCATTGGATTCTGTTAGTTTATCAATGTTAGCTTCAATGAAATCATATTTAGCATTTTTCAAATTTCTAGAGACCGCGAAAGATGGTTTACTGCTTCTGTCCGACATTTTACCCTGTGTAGTATACTGTTAGAAAAGTTATTTTCTTGAAACAGTGATAGTTTTGCGGCTGCACATGTGAAAGACCACAGTATAGTATGGATTTTGTTCGCGTAGAAATGTATCTGGTTTTGCTGTAACGTTGGTTGTCACGTATACGGAAACAGACAACGTAAAATTTAATGATGCTAGTGTATATAGGCATACCATAGTTTTGTGATTGAAAACCGGGACGCTTCAGAACGAGCCCTAGACGGAAACCAAACAAGTTCCGGTACGAAATAAGTCCTTTCGATAACCTATAATTGCAAAAAGAACACTCCCTCCTACTAACCAACTTTACTGAACTAGCCAATGCGCTAACAATCAACCCATTACTGGACCAGTAACCCACTACAATGACGTATCAATTACCTTTACATCTAAAACAACGAAACAAGATCACACATCATCCTTCAGCAAGTTAGTTAAACAGACTAATCATAGCATGCTACTATTCGTGTAGGGCTATGCTGCCTGACTAAATACCTAACAGGGACATTTTGGTTGACCAACCGGGGGACGCCGGGACAAAGAAACCGGGTCTGGCCCAGTTCAAACAGGACGTCTGGTAAACCTAAGTGTATATAATGTTAGACAGCTACATTTTCAGGCAAATATCTGCAAAGGTTTTGCCGAAGACAAAAGCAGCACTATTGTGGAGACTTAGTTTTAGGATGGGCAGTTTTGCAAAAGCTTTTCTTCAACCATTAGTAAATAAGATTTCACTCAAATGTTGGAGAACTTTTTATCTACCTATATATTGACCTATAGCTCTAAACATAAGGACTTCGCTAGGAATCAAAGATAAAATATACATTTATCCTCACTACTTGTAATGTCGCGACACTGGTGACCAACAAAGCCAAAATATATTTTTTCGTGACTCTTACACTTTGTGCTTGTGCTGAGTGCATTAGTTCGTAAGTCATCTGATTTACTTGAGTTTAACCAAAAACATAATGCAGCAATATTTTCACCCAAGTGCGAAACATTTTTTTTGCAGGCAGGTGCGTAGCCAAGGGGAGCATTCGGGGGCAGTGCTTCCCAATCATATTGTGCCCAGAAAAAGTTGTTTTAAACATATAGTAAAAACTAAAATCTTGTCCCCGTAAAAGCGTATTCCCTTCCAAACTTAATACCTGGTCACACCTAGTTTTGCTGGACGTTCTTTTCATGTTAATCAGGTGAAACTTGTACATTTTTACCAATTCACCGTTGTGCGTTTTTATTTCTGTTTAATCTCAAATCTATTTTCGTGTCGTTATCAGGGGCGTAACGAGGTTAGATGGCGCCCGGGGCAAGAAACAAGTTTGGCGCCCCCATGTTCGAACCTGAGGTCTTTTGGAAGCAAATGTGCTGTTGAGAAAAGTACTTGCGACATTGTTGGGACTTTTCGGCGCCCCCGCAGTGATTCGGCGCCCAGGGAATTGCGCCCCCCTTGCCCCCTCCTCGTTACGCCTCTGGTCGTTATGCAAGTAGAACTCTTAGAATTAAACTTTTGACATTAATTTCATCCACTAAAATATAAAGTTCAACCTGAAAAATTGATTGTGGAAAGACTGAGCTAAGTTGCATCACATAAAAAAGTCACAAGACAACAGTCACCAAATGATCAGGTATGCAGAAATGACATTGTAGGTTTGATGGGTATGTATGCAGGGGCCAAAAAGGGGAGATTGAAGGATGCATCCACCACCTGTTAGGATATCAATGGAGATTTTGGTAGAGGTGGGGCTGCAGGCATGATGCATAGTAGAATTGAAAAGATTTGTAGCATTCACAAAGAGCGGAAATGTAACAAAACCCAATTGAAGTATTAGCATGATTAGTCTTGCTTTTAAAACACCTCTGTAAACAAGATTGGAAATCTGTATTTATAAAACTTCTGCATCGACCCGATGACTTCACTGATTTCACACTAAACTGCCCTCCCCATATTTCACAACAAAATTGCGCCCATGGTTAGAAGACACATGTTTACGTAGTCGTAGTTAGCTGAGATCTGAGTTCTTCTTCCTTGTCTGAATAACAAACCACTGTTTGATCGTAATCGAAATTCAAGAAGAGTTTGATTGTTTTTGAAGCATAAAAATAAACTTTGATTATCACGTGTTCAATTACTTTTGATGTTCTCCAATTTAGAAACGATCATTGTAAATCGTTCCTAACCAGGGCCGCAACCAGGAACGGGCAAATTACCTCCACCTCTACGTGAACTTCTCAAGACAACTGTTTCGCATATGTTTGTGCTGCGTCATATAGGATAAAATAATTAACCAATCAATGCACCATGCCTGATGCTTCCGAAAACTCCCAACACAGAAACGGAGATAAGCTTTGAGGCGCTAGTTGTGAAGTAAAACTATCCGTTTCGTGAAAGTGACGTTGTGATTGCAAATGTGACCTCACAGAGCAGGAATCCATAGGCTACCAGTCGAGGCTACTGCTACGTACTTACAAAGTGCTGCCATTTCAGCTGATTTGTTGCTGAATCTAGCAGGATTTTCTCACTGTTAGCTGTTAAATTTCAATCTAGCAATTAGCTGATTTTCTAGCAGGACTTTGCCAAACGTTTAGCTTTAGCAGGCAACAATATTCCAGACCAAAATCTGTTTCAACAGTTTTTCAAGATGAAATATTTGCACCTTCTTCATCAAAAAAAAAGATTTTCTTTATGACGCTTTAACTTGAGCCACAAAAGGAGCAGGCACATCCAACAGCTTCTAGATTTGCCACTGTAATCACGTGCAATTTTTTGGTCTGCATGAATGTTGTACTCTGTATTATTCATATAATGTGTCATTTATTCTTCTGTACCTTTTTATATTTTAACTGATGTCTAAGATTGATTGATTTATTGGTTTTACATCTGAAAACTTCAAAAAGACTACCGCTAAATCTTTGCTCGATTACAATCGAGTAAATGCGGTATATACCAAATTTCAAAATTTTTGTATATTTTCCAAGTGTTTGGTATATAAATTTTTAATTTGGTATATAAGAATTTTTTTATGTATTTGGTATATCTTTTTGGAGGATTTTATTAAGAGTTTGCACCAAATTTATTGTTCATTGCAAAGCACGAACAGAGAAATCATAGTGGTGTTAAACTGTTAAAACTATACTGCGGCCTATATGAAAAATTCAGTGATTTTGCTTGGCGTGTGAGTAAACATGCACTTTGAGTAAGCGGAAAGCGAGACTGGAAGAGAGCTGAGAAGTTCCGCTGAACTTAGCTCTTGCCATTTGTTTTTAGTCAGCCAATGCATCAGTGCCGGATTAACAATAGTAGCAAATGTAGCAATTGCTACGTTCCCTGCGCTTTTGTGGGTCTCGCGGTCCTTGTGTGAAATTTGTTCATTTTATATGCAAGGGTGAATATTAAAATTTAGGTGTCCGAGGCTGACTCTCATAAAGGGGGCCCTATATTTTACACATGATATACAAAACTTTATTCGCTGAAAGTTAAATTTTTCATTTTGTCTGGGAATTTGTTTCTGCGTGAAAGTGCATTTCACCCTGTGAATTGTTTGAAGTCATTTGATTTTAAAGTGTTCATTCTCTACATATTGAAGTTGTTGAGGAGCCCTTTTTTGGCACATTTAAACATGCATTTGATTTTTTTTACAAATATAAGACTTGCTTCAAAGCTTATCAAATGTAGCTCTAGAGCAGGGGTTCCCAACATGGGGTAAATGCACCCCTAGAAATACATTAAATGTTAGAAATGGAAGGAAAACATATATTGATATATTTTTTGTTTTTAAATATTTATTTATATATCAGTGGATATTATTTAAAAAAATCATTTCATGCTTATTGTTAAACATATTACCTTTGAGACATAAAAACGTAGTCTACCTGTACAGTTCTAAAAATCTAAAAGTCCTAAAATTTTATTGCATTTTCGTTATTTTACTCCGCCTTTTTGTCATAAGAATTTGAAGGTACAACAGGGGTTCCCAACGTTTTGCTGACCATGTACCTCTTCAGCATTTCGACAAATGAACATGCACCCCTAAAATTTATTATGATAAAATCTTCTATGATTAACCATAGATATATTTACAATAAGCATGTAATGATTTTTGAAAAGTATATTTCCTGAAATGTGTATAAATATTTGGAAATAAGTAATACATAAACATATTTGTGCCAACCTTAAATGTACCCCTTCAGATAGGCAATGATATCCCTAGGGGTACATGCAGGTTACCCCGGGTTGAGAACCTCTGCTCTAGAGCGATTACTAAGTTTTTCAACAAACAATGCAAAAACTAAGTGCAAAACTCTCAAAAGAAGGGCCTCCCGGTATCTGTGAAAAAGGGAGGCCCGAGGCGACTGCCTCGTTCGCCTCCCCTAAAATCAGTGATGTTGTCGAGACCGTAACCTTCGAGACCTATTTTGGTTGTTTCTTACCTGCAAATACAACTGAGAAAAATTGGTTGAATTTGCTTCAAGAGTCATCAGTAAACATTGCCATATCTAAACAGTGTAGTCTCGGCATGTGTCTACAAGGGCGTACGCAAAGGGGGAGGGTTTGGGGTTAAAACCCAGTGGCGTAACTAGAAGTTTGAGCCAGGGAGGGCAAAGCTTAGCTGAAGAGGGCCCACTGGTCACCGTAGGGGGCCCACTGGACAAAACTCAGAAAAAAGTTAAAAAATGATAGTGAACCTCTGGATGTCGTGGATATCTATACTAGCTAAGACAAAGGAAAACACCTCGAAAAACGTACAAAATGTCAACTTGAGGGGGCCCAGTTTATGCTTTTGGCTTGCCAGGGGAGCGGATCACCCCCATCAGATACACCACTGTTAAAACGTCCCCTTAAGCTTGACATTTTACACAAATTTCATTACCTGCTCAAAGAATTTGATTGTTTTCGCATACTTTTTGCTTGTTAATTTGTCGACTTTAATGTAAATACTACGGAATGAATTTGCATGCAAATTTCAAGGAACATTGCCAGTGGGCCAAAAAGTAATAGGTTTTGGTGGGATTCTGGTTTATTGTTTGCGTACAGAAAGCATCTCACCACTTTTTGCAGACCTTTTGTCCTCCACGCATGTTTAAGATTGTGTTCCGCGATTGTTCACTTTATACAAAACAATTGTCTTTATTTTGTCTGCTATGGGTGAACAGCGCATGCGCTCACCGCACTGACTACATTACCAATTTCTGTATCATGATAGAACTGTTGCACGAGCTCAAAAACAGCAGTTGTTACCATAGAAGCATTCAGGCATTTGATAATGTCTCAGCAGGGAAAAAGGGACACTAAATATTTGCTTGGCTTCTATACATAACAAAAAATCGCAAGTTTTCTTGCGTACTTTATGCGCATTCTCAATTCTTGTGTAGTTTAGTAAGATTCGATCTTGCAAACCGGGGTGTGTGCTAGCCACTACAGCCGCACACCTATGCTCGACTGCTCGTATTCGACAAGACATTAGCGCAGCCTCATTTTGCAGTTGTAAATTGCTCTGACGCAATGGTGAGCGGAATGGGACAGTTCGGCGCCGCCGTTTCGGCGATGGGCGTTTCGGTGATGAAATGTGAAATGTATTTTCCTTTGGAATGTCACCAAAGTGCAACAGTTCGCACTGCCGTCGTGAAGCGTGTAGGCGCAAGATTCGGTCTAGCACTTGTCCCAATCGTACAGCAAGGAGAGCTGTTTATCCAAACGTACATACACTTTTAAAGTCGATGCTGACAACCAGCTGCACAACTGCGTCCTTGGAGCGCGCTGTCTATCAAGATGGCGGTGTTATAAATATACTTGCAAAATCATTGCGGAGAACAACGATTGAATTGCAATTTCTCTGATTGCTTTGCATCGTAATGTAAAAGAGAATTACTCGAAATCAATATAGGACTTCGTGCGCAGCAAACAACATCGTCAACTGCTTAATTCTAAAAAGGATATTTTCGAAATACAGTACGGCGCTTGACTGATATTTTGTTCAGATAATCCGGCCACAATGTTTGAGGCTAGCAGTCGTGCCTTTCAATATGAGAAGTTGCTTATAAAGATATAGTTTCGGTGGAAACGAACTCACGTTACTTGGGGTGACGTTGAGGAAAGCCTAAACTTATTTAATTTTGTCATCACCTAGTAGGTGTAAACAGCAGAAAAAATTAGCCGGAAACTACAAAACGAAACGATCGTGATTGGAGACTGTCCTCTCGCCATGAAGCGAAATTTCTCTAAACAGCACCTGCGTGTACGTGGCAGTGTATGAGATTTTGACAGCATTAGAGCCGGCACTGCCGGAAGAGGAAATTCAGAAACACGTGCGTTCGACGTAATATAAATTTCGAGTGTTCAAAAACGTGGATTTTTTTTTCATGTCACTGCACAGGCGCTATTTGGACAACGCAGTAACGTTGTTGTTTCATGATAGTACTATGCAACGTTACAAGGGAAATGTAGGATGTTGCCTGCTTCAAAATACCCGCATTTGAGACCTGCAGTGACAGCGTTTGATATTTCATCGGCTTTAATGCTGAGTACCTGCGGTGCAAAGGGGTCTGTCATGGCAGTCAAACAGACCCCATAGATGCGCCTCTGCCTACGTGAAAGATCAAGCAATAGATGCTGTCCAGGCTTAAATTTTGCATAAACTCACAAACGCCTCATGCCAGCAAAAGCAAACGTCACAAGCC
>Ga0210059_1013036_pt1 | contig 12479 bp, 8 predicted proteins | sample Ectturendosymbi2_FD_188042 | JGI IMG/M metagenome (GOLD analysis project Ga0210059, IMG submission 188042) | Ecteinascidia turbinata endosymbiont from Florida, USA - Sample 2 (SPAdes) (version 2) | ecosystem: Host-associated > Tunicates > Ascidians > Unclassified | place: Key West, Florida...
TGTTGTACCTGGATTGGGAGAAGTGTTTCACGATTAAAAAAAATAAAAAAGGCGAAACGGATAAATATACAGAACCAGGGTCGCAACCAGCGGTTATTTCCCGGGGTGGATGGGGTAAAATGATTGCAACTTGCTATATTTTTCAAGAATCAAAAACGTTTTTGAAAACTTCGGGGAAGTGCAATTGCCCGGTTGCTCCTCCCCTGGTTGGGGGCCTGTAAAGAACATGCAACACTCGACTACTCCAGTCTGGCAGTCGACAATGGTGGCCAATGTTAACATTATTATGTTCGAGCAGATGAAGACCATCAGGTGAATTTCTATCCATCGCTGAGCAACGCTATAGTCCAGTGGCCGGCAAACTGTGTGTCTCGGCCCAACTGTGTGTCTTTTAGCACTTTTTATTGGGCCTCGCAACATTTATTGCGTCGGTTGTGTGGGCTGACTAAGCCATTAATTATTGTAACGGCCAGGGGCGGCTCGTCTAGAGGGGCTGCCGGGCTGCAGCCCTACCTGAAAAATGTAAGGCAAAAGATTCTGCCAAACGGCCAAACTCGTCTTAAGTCTGGATTTAGTTACGAAATTTCACAACACAATCATTTTCGGTACTTCCGACACCATTTTTGCTCAACGTTTCCTAGGAATGCAACAAAACCAATGTCTCGCTCTTTTCCAACGACGCCGCTCATGCGATGACGTTTTCAGCACACTTGCCGATGAATTTGGCGATTTCGGGGCTATCTTCGTCACAGCTCTGAAGAAACCAAGCAATTGGCTGCAAAAAACATGGCGGTATATCCGCCTATCACAAAGCGTTTTTGTTATTTTTGACGATGAATTTTTAAAGAAAAAACGGAGGAAATACGATCTTGACTGTTTTTTACTACCTGATTTTCTTGGATATCGAATTTTATAATTAAGTTCAACAATGGTTTTACTAGTACTTTGGCGATATTGGCGGCATTGGATTCAAATCTGGTCGCCAATCTCGGGCTGCGAAAATACAACCCTTCGTTTATCTGCACTAGTGCAGCTTGCAACAATAGGCTAAACTGATGAGCTTTCTAGGGTTGGCGTTTGAAGATGTACGGCAGTAGTTGGTGGATATCATTCTTGGACAACAAAAGGTGTGACTGATTTGAAACATTGAAATGTGAAAATTTTGAAGAATGAGAAATCTGGCAAGCATATAACAAGCATTCAGGTAGACCTTTAATTTTTGGTAAGGTGAACATTGCAGCTGTAACTGATGCAGGATACAAACTTTTACTGGAAAAGCATAACAATCCAGTGACAAACTAGAAATTTTGTGTAAAATCATAAACTGTTTGAAATTTTTTGGAAAATCTAAACTTCATTTCAAAGAACATGATTAAAGTACCAGCTCAAAGAAAGTGGCTCTATCCTAGGTCTGCTGCCATGACACAGTTTGAATAAAATGCTAAGCTTTGTCTTGTGAACAAAAACGCCTTAGTAGTCGAGAGGAATGCTCCAAGTTTGGTATGCGAGTGGTGCTGGGTTCGATTCTCGCTTTTGCAGCTTTGGTGACGCCATTTACCCAGGAACTTTGCGACATCATGACTTATCACTAGAAGGCATTGCTGCAGGCACGTTTCTTTGGGAGAGGCTTTGCATTGCGTCTACTGCAAACGAAGGCATGTGGCAATCGTTAAACACAGAAAGGAGAGACCATGTTTTGCCCTACCTCTTTCTTTATGGGACAGGGACGATGACGTTTAGGTCCTATTTTGCCACAAAATAAACCGGAATATTTCTGATTTCTGTTAAACTCTGTGAACGAATCGATTTAGAGAAATTGCCTGGCATCTGGTATGCTTGTGATCGCATTGATTTCAACCGTGATGCTGAAGACGCGTCATTTTTCACAAGCACCCAAGCGTATATTAGGAAATGTATAAAAGTGGCTTGAGATTTGTCTTTTGCAAAAGAAGCAATGAAGAGTCAAAAAGTTTGTACCTAAAGTGGTGGCAAGCACGTGCGTCGGGAGGATTTTTTCCGCGTTAGCTGATGGAGTTTCTCCATGGGGGGCTCAACAGTGATGATAGTTCACTGCACCAGCTCGTAACACTTTTCTGCAAAAAAGTTAACAGGGAAGTATCAAATTTCAAAATCAAGGGGTCTTGGTCACCCCCTTTCCCTATGGTGTGGCAATGAACATTACAGCTTATAAACAGATCTACACTCAATCGCGCTTTACACAGCCGCTTTTCATTTCGGGAGATTCAAAGGACAGACGTCCCAGGTTTCGAAACACTTTTTCACGCTTTTCAGGAACTCCTGATATTTCTACTGCCTCCATAGCAAGGCGGAATGTATTCATGCCATTTGGTCTTTGGTCGACCTTTGAACTTCTTTCCTTTTGTATGAACTTTGCTGGTTGCGATGAACGCGTTGTAGTTTACGATTCCACAGAGCACCCTACTAGCTAAAAAGTCAATCTAATTGTTGCAGGAGCGCGGTCAGTCTCTTACCTGAGCGACCTGCGGTGGCATATCTAGGGTATGGCAGGCATGGCTCGTTCCATGGGCGCCACTTTGACGGGGGCGCAAAAACTGCTTGGCAAAATTAAAATTTGTGACTTGATGTTTCTTCAATATCTATTTTGTGCCCCACACAAACAAACATTACTTGCACAGTTGCATCAGCACAGCGTCCTTACAATATCTTGTCGTTATAAAATAATTCGGGTGTGTTCGCTAGCACTAGTTCTGTGATAACACTGTGGTGTTGTCACAGAAGTGTTGTATTGTGACAAAACTGTAGTATTGAGACAAAACTGGTTATTGGCACACAACACAACGGTCAGACATTTTGAGAGACAAAAACGCTCGCTTTCCGTATCTACAATACCTCGTTCTTCTCACACTGTACGAAAGACTCAGTCTGTCCGTGCTGTTGTGTTTCAGGCAAGAGGATATTACTCCGAATGTGGTTGTGACGGGCTTAAGTCCGCGGCTATGAGAATCTAACTGTTACGCAAATAACCGTTGCTATGCACCCCCATATTTATAAATTACTTAAAACTGGTGCTGGCGGTCCACTCCGACTTTACGAAACTTCTTCGATGGCCACTAATGTTCGATAAATAGGCTAAACCATGAGCTCATAAACTAGGGCGTGTTAAAGGTTCGCAAAGGGGGGGGGCGCGAGTATGACAGCGACATTGTTGAAAAGCAGAGTAATAGTAAATGAAAGGTTGTTTTGTTTTTTGTGCTTGCTTTTGAAGTTAGGTGAGGCGCGAATATCAACGACTAAAATGACTAACGCTATGGTGGTGGATGTAAACCAATATTGCACCCCAACATCTGTAACGCTAAACGGGGCGCGTCTGAAAAAGTTTAAGAACCTCTAATCTAAACAAAACGTCCCAGTCGAGAGACTAAGGAAGAGAACCTTAGATAATCCTCGAAACATCAGTAGTTAGTATCGTTAGCGAACCAGTTGAGTAAATATTAACTCACGAACGAAGATGTTTGTTCATTTTGTTTCGAGCTAGCTTTTTCTGTCAAATGGTTTGGCTGTCGCAAGTGTAAGGTGGTGTTGCTCTTGCACACGTTACTTGTCGTACCATCCAAATTAAATGTGATTCACTTCACAACAAATTGTTGTTCAGTTGGTAGTTGCAAATGCAATACATTGTGTGATTTTTTGCAAGATTTATACTTTGGTCATCCAATACAATGTATAAATCATGATAACATTTATATTTGAATGTTTTCACATTCTTTTGGCAAAAGTAAATGAGTGCGAAAGTGCGTATGGATAATTTATAACTTTATTTGCTGAAACGTTCAAATCAAAGCCAAACAGCTAAACATACGTTTTTGGTTTTAAAACATTTCTTTATTTCATGGTTTATTTTTCGTCAAAATTGTGCCTATATCTAATATCTAAATTATTGAAAAGGGTGCACATTCAAACTTTACCGTCGGCACCATTTTGCACAGATACGCCACTGGCAACTTGATGTCTTCAGATGGCCAAGGATATAAGGCGAAACAAAAGCTCACATCTTTTTGTCTGTTGGCAACTCTCTAGTAGCCCCCTAAGTATCCTATGTAGTCATCTATTCTAGGCCATCAGCCGTAAAAATTAAATTTATATAGTTTGGTCCAATAGCAGGTGTGCCGTGACAGTGCTGTTTCAGCTGCCATATCTTGTCCAACTCCTTTAAAAAAGTACGCGAGAGATGCAGGCTGTGAGAGAACAATGCCCTTTCTTCGTTTGGTGTGTCTGGTGCTGATAGGTAGATGCTTATAAGATTATATCAGCTCTTCGGTACTCTTTGGTGGTTTCATGCGGTGTTGTCAGATGTGCTATTTTTCCGCCAAATTTGACTATTTCTATATTTGGTTCGTGGGTAATATTTGCGTTTGGCGGGTGGCGGATTTTCCGGCTATTTTCGTCATATTTCAGCGGAAAATCTGGCGGATATTTATACAAGATTCAAACCTGAATTTGGTTAATGAAAAAGTGGTAAAAATCCACTTAATATAGTACACTGCCCCAAAATTCATTTTCCGGTTGTGTAGGTTGGTTCTACCAGTGCCGTCTATTTCAGTCCAGTGGAAACCCTGTATTTAGTTAGGTTTCAGTGATCAGCTCGATGCTCGTCGCTCGAGCTCGATCAGCTCGATCCGATTAGATTCAACAGCTTTATTTTTGGTGTTTTATAAGAAGCTATATGGAATAATGGGACAGTTGTGCCCGTTTTCGGATAATAAAGCAAAACAAGGATTCTGTAGATACGCCCAGTGGGCCAAATCAAGCCAGCGAAAGCATTTCATCCGGCCGCACAGACATTTTGTCAATGATGAAAAAATAAGAGTCCCATATTTACGACACATTTGTTGATTTGGTAGAATGTACTGTAACTTATTGCTAAACAATCTTGTTACGTAAGATGCCTGGCCCTCGAACTGCTGTACAGCAGCTTATGTGACCATCTGGCAAAAACGTTTCGAGACCCCTACTGTAGATTAATTAGTTGTGAGCCACTATTTGTACAGACTGTTTATGAAATATTCAATACTGGATAAAGTTGTGCAAGTTACTGGAATTGAGTCATCACCTTTTTCATGCGAGGTCTCTAGCTTAGTTTGTTCTAAAACACTCAGATGTTCTTAGTTCCTTCTGGTGCTGGTGTTATTATTAATAAAGAGCTAGGGTTAGCTTTTGCAAAGATTACATGTTTCCTATATGCGCCAGAGAGTAATTCTTCATAGTCCACAGAATTGACAAACTACACTTTTGGTGACTTCTAATGTTTTTCGTTATTTTTCAGAGTTGGCTGTTTATGGCTATAGGTTTTTGCTAATTTTGGCTACTTTTGGCTAATTTTTTGTGAAGCTTGGCTGTAAAGTTTTTTCTAATCTGGCAACACTCTTTTCATGCATGAGTTGTTATAGGTCACTGTGAGTGCAGATGGGAAACTCTAAGAGCGTTTCTGCTGGAATGCTGTTGTAGTCTTTTCGCTGAGAGTTGCTAATATTTGATGTGATATGAGGTAATGGTATCACTCAAAAACACTAGTGTTTCTGTATGCTTTTGAGGAATCAGTCGACTGCCATCTCCTTTCGTCTTTTTGCGATGATTCAAACTTGCACATATCTCTATTCAAGTATTTACTTTCCACGATGGGTGTAAGCAAGGAACCGATCAGCAAATTTTTAATAGGAAATCGATTTCACGTAAAATTACGCATCCTCAGTCCTGAAAATTGCACGCAAAGCTTACGGGTGAAAAGTTGAAAGGCTGAAGTAACAGCAGAGAAAAAACAAACTCAAGACTACAATCAAAATTTCGTAACACAAGCTCATAAATCATAACATCTTAGCAAACTGACTGACGTCAAGAATACCAGTGGCGACAAAAAACTGTGACTCATGAAATAAGTGTTTACTCAAAAATTAAAAAGACGTTTACTCAAATAAATAAATGACTGAAACATCTAACTAGTTGATGCTAATGGCTGTAAAATCTCTCCAGCTAAAAACTAACTCTTGGTGAAATGACTAACAACGGTAGAGAAAAATAGTAAGCCATGTGCGGGCAGTAAGTCTCTGGGGTACGCAATTAAACCTGATGTAGTGGTATGTTTTGATGATATACACCGACTTTTTTACCTACTACGTACAGTAGATAGTATTTAGAGTATACTGTGCACAATTTACATGCCAACTTTTTGTTTCAGCCTACAGTATTACAAGCAACACTTGCTATGACCAGTGAAATATTCGAAGTGGCCATTATTTTGATACAAGCTTTGAGAGCATGCCATTATCTTTCATTATTCAATGTAGACGTGTAATTATCAGTAGTTAAAACATACGTTTGGCTTACCAAAACAATAATGCTATAGTTTTGTGAATTTCCTTTCATAACATTTTGATGACTAGAAAAGTATGCAAAAATATCTAGAAAACTATGCAAAAACTTTTTAATGTGGTCTAGTTTTTGTTCTGCACCTCATGAAACAAGACGTAAATGCAACATATCTACACGAATTCTGTAAGTTAATTAAAAATAGAACAACTTGCATCATTTAAGTTTCCTTCTGAAGTTAGTACTTAAAAAAGTAAGAGATAGTTAGCAACCGCGCTGTAACCGACCGCAAACGTGATGCAGCGTGACAGACGCAAGGGGGCGGACCTGTGGAGGCGGAAGCAGGAAAATAGGACGAACCGCAAGGGGTTAAAAATACGTTCCCAGCCTGGGTAGAAAAATACGCTCCCAGCATGGAAGATAGCAGCGAGTAGTCCGCGCAAGAGCAAAGTCTACCTTGAATGTTGAAGCGCTGAACTCGACGCGTTTGAAAATTCATCGAGAGTAAGCAGGCCAAGAAAGACGATTACGCGAGTACAGCTGGTGTACTCGAGTAATTACCCGAGTTCAGCAGGTGTCTCCAAACGTTTTTGTCAGATGGCCACGTATTACCCGAGTACAGTAGGACAAGCACTCACCCGCGGGACTGATCATGATAAGTGAAGAGCGATCGAAAGCCAATCTTCGAGGCATATTCAAGAGAGCGCAACAGTCTTACCGTGCTGTCCCTTGCAGACCAACTGGGTTAAAATGGGTCTCGAAAGGTAGCAGTTTCTGGTGGAGCAATGAGAAAGCGCAGTGATGTGTTGAGCGGGGCAAAGAAAATATGCCAACGGGCACTCGCAACAGTGTGAGAGCATCTGAGTCGTTGGCCGCAAGAACAAAACGTCAAGGAAGGGCTTGTCCTGGTGCCGTGCAGAGCGCTTGACTGTGAAAAGGCACGTTGAAAGTGAGATGGTGGCTGGAATGCGGAAACAAATATACATCAAAAAGAAAAGTGAACATACATCAAAAAGAAAGATGAAAGCTCAAAATAGGAGGGTTGGAAAATAAAACTACGGCAGAGAAAAAAGAAAGGACACAGTGGACGTGCAAATAGATTTGGAGACAAGAGCTTTAAAAATACTTTCGGTCTTAAACAAAGAAGGCTCAGAATTGTTATTTTTTGGTATCAGACTGCCGGTGCTTTTGCGTTGAACGGCGTGATTGAAATTGCAATACTCCAGTCAATAGTATTGAAAGAGAGTGTGCATATGGTTAAGTTATTCATTCAGATGAGTGACTGCTTATGGAAACCTAAATGCTATGAGTTACCAGCATTCTACAGTTAACCACCATGTGGATCCAGCAACAGGAGCACTCACACAACAGGCAATTGAGCGATCGTGGTTGGATGCTAAAACGATAATACTGAAGACAATGCAAGCAGTGGCGTAGCGAGGCTAAGAGCCGCCCGGGGCCCACCACAAAAGTGCCGCCCTTTCCACCCCTCAAATTTGCTTACAAAATTTTTTAATGAAATTTCAAAGTTTGGTGCTTATTTAAAGATATAAGGATTAATAAAGCACCTTCAAAATCGCAATCAAACACTAACAAACTGAAATATGCCTTGTTTTTTATTGTCGATTATGATTCTTGCTTTTTCTGCTTGTCGCCACCTTTCTCATCCCTAATTTGTCTATTTTTTGCTATCTTTGCATAGGCATATACGAACCCCACCATGTTTCGTCAAACTTCCCTCCCTATCTGTTTTTAATCTCCGGTAAGCTCACCGCATGACATTTTAATAGTTTACTAATTCCAGGGGATCAAACGGAAAAATTAAGGGATAAACATTTAGGTATGTTAAAGTTTTGTGTAGTACCCCGTCTTTAACTAAAAATTGTATATATACTGCGTATAGCAGGCTATAAAATCAATCTGACAATACGATCTCAGTGATGTAAAGAACGTGTCATTGTTCACTTCACGTTTCAGTAGTGGTTATAGAAGACTTAGAATATATAGAAGACTTCAAACGTTAACTCTGTGGTCACTTGCGCGGAGCCCTCGATAGGTGCAGGAACCCATTTTGAAAAAAATAGTTTAAACATTTAAAACAGGCTATGGTTGAGAAGCTCTTGCTTGCAGTCTTCATCGTGACCTGCGCACTTGGTCTAGCTGTTGTGTTGGACCTCTTCCAATTACACGTACATAGCATTATGCCTTGCCTTCGTTCGTTACAACAGAATCATCACAAGAAGGTCTTCAATTGGGAGATTACGTTTGTGCAGGGGGACTGACAGTCTAAAATTTGACAAAAAATCCACTGATTTATAGTGTTTCATATTTCAATTTTAGGGGATTTGTAGCTTTTCTGGGGGGCTAAGCCCACCAAAGCCCCGTGGAGGCGGAACTGGTTACCAACAGACGCCTATTTCGAAAACTGTATTATCAAACCATGCCAGCTATGACGTATATGCCCTTTGGATGCTCAGTAGTGATTACAACGTCTTACGTTCGACGGTTATTGCGATGAACAACTTTATTCAGTGCAGCTATTGCCAAGCTGCAGTGGCGTAGCCAGGCCAAGAATTTTGGGTGGCTAAAATGTTTGATTTTGGGCGAATAACACTATTTCATTTAGAAAAACGCCTCTCAAAGCACATAATGACTATATTGTCCAAAAATTTGGGGGGCATGGCCCCTTTGGCCCTCCGGCTACGCCTATGCCAATCTGTACAACTATTTCGATTAACGCTGTTTTTAATAAAATGGTTAAGCACAAACATATCTGAACATATCGTTTGCTCTTGCGTTAGGTTTTCAGACTAAGGTTCTTGCCTCAAATTCATCAAAATGAGAGCAACACCTTTTTAAACTTTTCTTGTTGAAATAATTTTTTCTATGACTGCCAATGTCACAGAAATGATTGTGGTTCTATGACTGCCAATGTCATAGAAATGAAAGTGCACCGTTGAACAAAGGCGACTTCACGAAAACCACGTTACCTATCGGCTGGCTCTTATTCACTCTACTTGCAGTTGAAACCTACAGCATGAGCTCAAAGTTACCAACGAAAATGCACCAACTGCACTACCCCGCATCAAGAACATCATTTTCCGGCACCATTACGTCATGCAGAAAACAGCAGTTGTATTGAAACTGAGAAAACGTATCTTGCAAAGTTCTTCACTTCAACCCCCGAAACTTGTTGATAGGCCCACCTAATGACTGGGTTACAGCTTGTGGCAGTTATTGAAAATATCCCACTGAACATCAAAAAATAGCATGAGATGTGCCAAGAAATGTTTTTTAAATAATTTTGGCAACGGCAATTAGCGGCATGCCAGCTCCTGCAATATGCTTCTCACCGGGGCAGTTTAGGCAAACCATCTTGCCCAAGGAGCACCACGGCGAGTCACTCGGTGTCTGTGAATTGGACACAACCTTCCAATTGAGAGGCGGAGACTCTACTACTGGGCTATAGCCACCCCAGCGAAATCTTTGTCGCCAATGCCTAGGTGTCAGGAGAATGTTATGTGCAGTTGGGGCGTTACTGAGAAACCAACGATAGGAGAAAAAGGATTAAGCTGGCCTTGAGTTTTTATTGTGATTTCATGCAAAAAATTTTTATCAGATTTTGAGAGGAGGGGCAATATAAACCGAAAACAACTGGAGCCCTAACGTTTTTACTCTGCTGTCCAATGTCATCTCTTTCCTTTGTGCAAAGGACGTTTGACTGACATGACTGAAATAGCTTTGTCTGGCGAGGAAGGTGTAGGGACTGGGGCATAATTGGCCCCCAAGTAAGCATGCCCGTAAATAGGGGGCGCAGGAAGATTTTTTGCCTCCCTTGGAAAAATGTTTTGGATGTAGTTTAAAACTATTGGACATAGTTTAAAAAATTTGGGCCCCTCTCAGGAAACTCTTCACCCTTCAAACATTGTATCAATTCACTCACTCCAAAGCCACATGTCGTGTTCTTTTAGGCTAGCCTACCAGTCTCGAGCTTCTAAACTTGAAAATTGAGAAGCGGTAGAAAATGTATTTAAAATAATAACGAAAAACTAGAACTTGTAAACTCTTTCCAAAAATTAACTTTTGGTCAGCGAACTGCCGCCCCCCTGAAAGTGCCACCCCTGGGCCCGCGGCTCCCAGAGTTCCCGCATTGCTACGCCAACTGGTGCCCTGCAATCAAATGCGAAGGCTGAGCGTTTTTATTATCAGAAGCATAGATATTCGAGGCTCAGGGAGGTTTGTTGCAGAAACAAAGATATTTGCATAGTTAGAAACATAGATATTTTGCAAGGAGTTATAACCCCGGAACAACAGTAGGGCAAGGGAGGTATAAAAGAGTTAAGGGCAATGTGAACTTATTAAAAAATGGTTGCCAATAATGCTTGTTTATGTTCAGCAACAATGTTGACCTCAAAACTAACAACAGGAATTATGGAAAACCATTCTGAATTTTCTGTGTGAGCGAATAGCTGCAATAAATTGTTTTAAAGTCGATCTTGATAAACCGTTGAAATTACCCGTGATACTTTTATCAAAAGGGAGCTCTGCCCCCGTTGCCCTCTTTTGAAAGGTCAGAGGGCAATACCCCCGTCATGCCACCGATCTCGGGCGTCCCTCAGAAATTCCCGGTGTAACACATAGCGACAGAGTGCGCATCTATGTAATTCTCAAAACCTTGAATGTCGAACTACTTCTCTGAATCGAAAGAACGCAGCTAGATGGGTTCGGTCATCTGTCCAAAATGCCCAGGAAAGATTGGCGAAGTAAGTCCTGCTGACTACGCACCCACGGGAAAGTGGCCAAGAGGTTGCCCAAAGGGCCAGGTGGAATGGTTATGTCTCCGACCTTGCTTGGTCCCGTCATGGTGTTAAGTCAGCAGAACTATTTGAGATTGCTGTTGACCTGAGGTATCTCGAGTCTTGCTAGAGCTGCTGCTCCGCGACCGACCCTCCCAGGACAAACATGGGCAGGAAAAATAATTCAAAAAATGAATTTTCGAGACTCAATACATAATAATGCACATATCAAGTCATCTTCCAGATTTCGTTTTCATAGCAACAATAGCCCTCTGCCTGGCTCAAAATGCCTCCAGTAACTGCATGTTGTGCACAACGTGGGAGGTTGCTTAGACATTCCCATGTCGCAATAATTTCTAACACAGAATTACGATAGAGCGTATTATGACGTTTGTAGCGGAAGAGCTACTTACGTTTACGATTAAAACATTCAACTTGCAAAACCTAATAATTTCGATAATATCAGGCCATGGCCCGTTAAAACTTCTTCCGTGGTCAACTCGTGGGCCATGGCCCACATGTTGAGAAACCCTGCTTTAAGACCCTTGAACAGAGAAGGGTTCTTTCAGAAACTCGAGCGTGGCAAGTGGTCTGGCAATCTGGGAGGCTGAGGAAGGATTGCCAAACTGAGATTTTCAATCCCATGCACAAGACTGGAGATCATAGGCAATGAAAAATATCCAGGGGCATTTTCCTTCTTAGCCATCTTGGAGAAGTGTACGCCGAATGCCCTATGTGCCTTATGCCACGAATTAAATACACATATGCTGGAGGATACCCAGTGTTGCTTTCCTCATAGCCGCAGCATCCCAGACCAAATTTTCACTCCCCAACAAAAGCTATTTTGTACCTCGCCATGCTCTCCTCACAATATACAAAACGAACATATTACCGGTATTTGACTATGGTAATATCATCTACGACAACTGTTCTGACCACGACAGTGAAATGTTAGACAAAGCACAGCTCTCCGCTGCTAAAATAATATTAGGTTGTTTTAAAACTACATCCTCTAACCAGGTACTAGCCGATCTAAACCTCACAAGCCTAAATTTACGTAGAAAAATATCTCTGATTTGTTATGTATCGAAATTAATTTTTGATATGGTACCCTGCCCCTTTCCTGCCAGTTCTTTCAGATCGTTCAAAGAATTTGTTCCGTATGCTTTACGTCACAATCAAAATGTTCACATATCACTTTTTAAAAAATCTTTGTCCTATAATTTCTTCGTCCGTAAGGCTTCCAGCTTGTGGAATTCTCTACCATTGGAAATAAAATCTTCAGCCAGCCGCTCCACCTTCATGAATCGCTTAAAATCCCATTATCTCATATCAAAA
>Ga0210059_1013037_pt1 | contig 12479 bp, 7 predicted proteins | sample Ectturendosymbi2_FD_188042 | JGI IMG/M metagenome (GOLD analysis project Ga0210059, IMG submission 188042) | Ecteinascidia turbinata endosymbiont from Florida, USA - Sample 2 (SPAdes) (version 2) | ecosystem: Host-associated > Tunicates > Ascidians > Unclassified | place: Key West, Florida...
TTTGGTTATTATTTTGCTTTAGTTTAGAAAACAGACACTACCTCACTTACATGTGAATGTAGCTGTATACTTTGCCCAAATTTTGAAAATTTTTGCCCAAATAATGGCCAATTTTTCAGCGTTGGGGATGCGACCGCATCCCAATGCCGTACGCTTATCGTTCTGAAAATGGACATAGCCGCTGTCCAGTCCTCTTCATCTTGTTAGAGAATTGGACCAAAGTTAATGTTGCAACCTGTGTCGGCATGCGCTTAGGTCATTGTCACTGGATACGGTATACGCTGTTTGTGACGTCACAATATGACGTCATATTCACGTTTGCAAACCAACGTTTTGTCGAAGTTTGTTGACACACTGCATATTTAGGGACGCCGGAGCAGTGGTAGGGCAGGGGGAGCAGTAAAAGTGTTGAGGGCAATCGAAACTTATAAAAAACAAAAAATCGCTCCCAATTATGTTTGTTTTTGTTAATCAACAGTGTTGACCTCAAAAATAATACCAGAAATTATAGAATATCATTCTGAATTTTCGTGGTTGGTGCCCGAATAGCTGCAACAAACTTGTTTCAAGTCGATCTTGATAAATCATGAAATTACTTATGATACTGCTATAAAAAAGGCACCTCCACCCCGTTGCTCCCTTAATGAAAGGGCAGAGGAGGCAATGCCCCGCCGTGCCTCCATTCTCCGGCGTCCCTGTGAATCATTTCTACACGCACTCTCTGCTGTATTATGTGTCACTGCAATGAACATAAATTATCAGCGGTCCTCTGACAGAGGGCAGTTGATAACTGCAGAAATATCCGGCAACGCTTTGAGCCGGGGGGTTGAACACACTCAGTGCTACGTCAGCGCAGTTCACAACTGCAAAAATACAAGGCTGCGCGCATGTCTCGTCGAATAGCAGTCGATCAAAAGGTATGCACAGGGTTGCCAATTTGGCTTTTTCAAAGTCAAAATTTGAAATTCTGGCTTTTTTTGAAAAGCAAAAAAGCCAACAAAATCTGGCTTTTGTGACTTTTTTCAGTCGGAAAGGCTTGACTCTGACAAAGCATTGTCTGAGCTGCATATTTATTACAAATCTCTTCTGACGAGAGTATGTCCACACAGGGTGCAAGGAATATTACAAAGATTTTACTGTTGCCCTAAAATTGCCCGATGGATTTAATAAGAAACAAATGTACGTTTAATGTAATCACGGGGAAAGAAAATGTTTCTGAAGACTGGAATTGTGTTGCATCGATGTTTCTGACGAGTTGGAATATCTATTTGTGTTTGGTTATGCATGTTTTACATGTGTATGTTTTGTGACTCCTATGTGGCTTTTTTGGGATTAGGTTTGGCTTTTTTTGGTAAAGACAGGTTGGCAACCCTGGGTATGCGGCGGGGATGGCGTACACCCAGGGTTGACAGTTTGAAACTTGTAAACTACACAAGAATTGAGAATGCGCATAAAGTAGCCTACGCAAGAAAATTTTCGTTTTTCTAACATGTGGCTGTATCTGTGTGGCTGTTAAGAAAATTTTCGTTTTTGTAACATGTGGCTGTTATAATTACTGAGGGGAAAGGATGCAGTAGATACAGGCTTGTGTGAGTCGTTATGACCAATCCCCCTGCAGTGCCAATTACTGACGAATCTCGAAACGATGCACATTGTGAAAGCACAGGTGTGCGGCTGTATTAGCACAAAAAACGAAACAGGAAACCAGTGATGCATCATAAAATCAGCTAAACCAAGCACGTTGAAATAGGTTAGTTTTGAAACTTGACTCAGAAAATTAATTAAATGTCCATAATTATCTTCAGGCTTGATGTAATTAGACCCAACCAAAAAGACCACCCGTGATTTTTTAAAAAGCCCACTTGAAAAAAATAACAAAACCCACCAAAAATCCCAATCTTCTTCGAAAAATGTACAATGATGTAAAAAGTAAAATGAGCAGCACACTTGTACAGTTAACTGTAAAATGTTTTTAATCAAACAAAACGAACAGCAACGAAATTTGAAGGACTTGAAAAAAAAGAATAATGCGAACAGTTTAAGTAGATTTTAATGGTTATCTTCTTGATATCTGTAAAATCGGTATATTTTAATCAAATTTTCTGCCTTCTCTGCATCCAAACTGTTTCTGATGTTGGACCATACCAAACCACATGTTGAAAAAATACACTCTGTGGACACTGAACTAGCAAGGCATACACACAAACCTGACGTGAAACTGCAGAGGTTGTGCGGGATTGGATTTTTTCTGTTGGTTGTGCGCATGCTTGAAAAGCCTTACTACTGTGGAGTGGACTGACCAACACTGCGAAAGCAAAGATGGGGTACATTTCTTTACCCCAGTTTTGAATGCAATATTAGGTATAACAAATTATTATTGTGATTCTAAAAACAGTGATATTGCATGATGTAATAAAACAATTCAGAATGGGGTTTTTCTGTTGTTTTTTTTTAAAGAAAACCTGTTTCTTTTCAAAAAAAACAAAAAAATGGAATTAAAAAAACAAAAAACTCAGGTGGGATGGGTTTTTCTCAACCCTGATTATCTTTCAATCCTTTTTTGTGATTTGCCCTTGAATCGCACTATCTGGAACAAGTCGCACATCACTATCAGTTTGATTAGGGTGTGGGCCGTACACCTAGAGTATAGGTCTCTGCTACTGAAGATTAAAAAGCAGAGAATTACTGGCATTTGAATACGTAAAAATTAGTGTTGACAACAAAACAAGTTTCGAAAAATTAAAGCCATGCAACATGTATTAGTAGCTTTACAATAGGAAAAATCATCTAAGTTACAACATACAAATTTTCATAATTTCACTGTTTGGATGCCCGGGCCGTCGCCTCCCTCTCTGCACGCCACTGTTGAAAACTTTTATGAACTCAACTGTTTTTTGTTAATTTTTTCGCCTTGGGGTAGTTTTATTACTGCAAAGTTACTTCCGTAGATTGCGTGCATTTGCATGATTTCGCCTTAGACAAAAATGCAGGGCCATCGCCAGCGGGGGGACCAGTGGCGCCCGGCTACCCCATTCATTTCACGTTTGGCACCGGTTGCTGCATACATCCAATACTGTATTTCAAAAATGTGGGCCCCCTTCTGCTAAATCCTGGCGACGGGCCTGCAAAAATGCCTATCAGATTTGTAATGGGACGTTTCACTAAAATCTAGGTTATCCATGAAGACGGTCGCATAGAAAAAACTTTTTGAAATGGGGTGGCAAAACAAAGTTTTCGAAGGCCTGGCCTAAATCGTCACTTTTTTCTAATCCCCTTGCGGTGACGAATTAGGCAATATCTACTGCACTTAAAAACCGCTCTGACAGGCTTAATTGTTAGATTGGTGTCGTGGTTCTTTTCTCATGGTTAAATTGGACAGCGAACGATTCAGTGCAAGCTGCTGGGGATGTGGCAGATTGGCTCTCTTTTCCGGCTGGCTCATTGCTAGTAAACGTCCTTTTTTAATTAGGTCGTTACGTCAGTTGCTGCAAGTTTTACTTTTGTGCTGTATCTTGCTTTTTAAGCATCGCTCACAATTTGTTGTTTTCACTGAAATGTGCAAGTGCAAGACAACAACGTATGCATCTCTAAAATGTGATTTCAACCGCAACAACAACTGCAGTGCGGTTTCAGCCAAACCAGCAGAAACGCAGTTTACTTCAAGGTGTTCCCAAACATGCCGTTATGATCTTACAAGTTTACAATATGAAAAAGGTAATTTCATTGTGTGAATAAGGTGGCACAATATGATAGTGGCGGATCCAGTGGGGGCGTTTGGAGCTACTGCCTTCTGCTGAGAAAGTAAAATCCAGGATGTCTGAAAAGCTCAACTGGTGTCAAAAAAACGCGAAAAGGCACCTACGTTTCGACAGCTAACAATCTACCTTCAACAGGGTTTCAACAAAAGTAGCAGTGGAACTGTTTGAATAAATGACAGTAAAATGCTGTTTTTGAAACTGCTAAATGTAAACGAACAAAAGTATAAGCATGCCACTTTGAATATTTCAATAAACTGTTGTTTGCAACCGTACGTTAAAACTTTATTGTACTGTAGGTCAGTTCAACTCACGTTTGAGGATAAAACCGAATTTTCTTGCAAAAAATTGGGCTGTGCACGAGTTATTTCTCCGCCAAATCATTCAACAAAAAAACTTCAAAAAACACGAACTCGTCAACACTGTACAGTAAACCGAAAATCTAGCGGGTATCACGCATCGTCACATTTTCCCCATTCGTCATCAATTAGTACAAAATTTTTTCCTTGGGGCTCGCGCCAGTAGCAAAAATGAAAGTATGCCATTTTGGAAGTCGTGCATACACGCACGATCTGCAAACGTATTGTGTAAAAAAGCCAAACATTACAAAAAAAAGCACGGACAAGTATGTTAGCACCAAGACAGATAGGCAAGGCGGGGCAGCAGTACGAGACAAAATCACAGATCGACTTTTGTGCATCGATACAATGGGCAGTGGTGCGTTGGTGAGGTCAAGACACTGGATTGTTTCACAAAATCAGCGGCTGACAAGGGCACAGAAAGACGATGGCTCTTAACTTGCTAATAAGGATTATTACGAGCTGGTGGTATAGAGGAAGAAAGGTCATATCGTAATCAACAATAGCGAGCTGGGTCCACTCTGGAACCCTGCAATGGCCGAAAAAGCATAGACGTGCTGCATGCGTGAGGTAGGACCGGTTTTCTGAAATTGTTAAACACCAGCGAGACGGTAGTTGCTTCAAGCATTGGAAACATATGAACCAGAATCACATGCTTCGCCACTTTACTAAATGAGTGAATCAACACCGTCTTTATTGGCCGCCAGGATGAAAATACTGCATCGTCCCTTGTCCAAATGCATATGTCAACAGACGGCGTTCACTTTTCCCTGCGGAAGCTAATAGGAAGCAAGCAAACTACGCACAGAGAGGAAAAAAACACAATGCTGTTTTATGGAAAATTTGCTACTGGCGAGGATAGCACATGATGAAACACAGTTGGAAAGGGCATTTTTGCTGAGGACGCTTGATATGAAAATTGCATAAGTCGTAGCGTTCCGCTGGTTAGTTCCGAGTCCAAATATCGTGAACCAGCATGAAACAGGCTCTCCATCTTCTTACAAGTCCAACTCCGTGTCACCGAGACTAAAATAAAGGGCGGTATAGTTTAAAAAAACACGCATAGGCGCGTGAAAAAAATAGTAGATTACAAAAATGAAAATGTTAACTGCGCGCATGATGAATTTTGACGCGAAAGCAATTTGTCGTCATCGCTGTTCTTCTTCATGGTATGAGCCAGTTCTTTCAATTCACTGCATACAGATCAACTGCAATTATTATTTGCCGTCGTATTTGTTACTCATATAGGCCATTTTGCTAAAACATCTTCATCAAAAAAGTCGTAAAACGGTTGACTGAGCACGATGACATCACAACATCACTGCCCACAGGGGCTCCGCACAAGCTGGGGCCGGACCTGATGATCGCTGTTAAGGAATAAAGACGAGGAGATACACTGGGGGTAACGCCGCAATACGTACTGTGCCAAGTAGTCTTTCACGTTAGAATGTCCGTTCTGTCGCGCCAGGCCGATCAAAATGCCGGTGGCGCACTTTCCCTGCCGATTGCGGCAGATGCTGCAGTTGCAAAAGCCTCTGCAAACGGGACACTTCCAATCCTGCAAAACACAGGAATGACGAAACGGTCGGGAAACGCGAATCATTAACAAATACTAATAACACAAAGAAAGTAAATGACGCGGCAAGTCTTGGCGGACGCCCCACTTTGGGACAGCTGGAGAATGAGGTTTAATGTCGGAAATAGGCTTCCTTCGGGTATGTTTTTGAATAATCAAGTTTATATTTCAAAGGGGAACATCACGACTTTAAGTGATCTTTATGTGGGACACGGCACAGAAAAGCTTGGGAAACACTGCTTTAGAGCTTGCAAGTCACTTTCAACGTTTTCAGCAAATCTCCGAAAGCCGTCGCTGTTGGCTTCTGCCTTTATTGACTTCGAAAAAGCAGGAACAACACAAACAAAGAAATCATTTTTGGGATGTGCAAGTTTCACGCATTGCTTTTGGTAAAAATCGTTTCCCGCGAAAATTTTAAAAATTTGCCGATTTTAGTCAACCTGACAGGCAAATTTTTCCACCTCATAAAGCGCTCGTCAAACGTATATTTTTAAAGCATTGTTTCACGAAGAAAAATAAACACTCTGATAGGAAAATACAACGCTTAGTCAATGCAACTTCCCACAGCAAGAACTTATCGCAAATACAATGCAGCAGCCTTTCCAAATAACGTACCGGATCCAAGAGAGATTCCCGTACAGATTCTCCGTAACGGTTCAGCAAGCACGGACCGCAAAATTGGCCACGAACACCCACACACTTTTCGTAGCGACAGCAGGACTTCGTATCCATAGTTTTCTGTCGACACTGGTGACAGGATGTGCCCTGGATGAGCAAGCAGCATTGTTACTGGTTATCCCAAGGTATCTACTGTATATAGTGCCACAACTAAAAATCACCTTCACAGCATCGTACGTTTTTCCGACTGAATACTCAGCTATGTTGGCGAGCATCTCAGATGTGACCTCATCGACAGGTATGATGACGTGTGGTTGAGCCAGCGTGCGTCTCTTTTTTGGTGAGTCTGCAGAAAGTTTGAGGAATCAGCGGCGCTAGCTGTTTTACAAGAGCAAAACCATGCACTCATGGGCTGGCCGGATAGACTAGGGCTTTTGCAAAGTTGTAAGCGTTTTACGAAGTTCCTTGTTGAGAATCTGCAGAATTAGTCTGCAGGTGCACAGCGAAAAAAATGTTGCAAAGTTGGCTTTTGTTTTCCTGTGTCGTGTCGGGAATTACGATGAGCTTCTAACGCAAAAACGCTTGAACTTCATAAATGCACCAAACTAGCGCATTGAAGTAAACGCAAAGCGAATAAGGCGTAAATGCATTCTTCACACGTTCACCAGACTAACGAATTTTGACTTTATCCTTTCTGTATTAATAACTGTTCCTTCTGCTTTCCATTTTGTTCAGATGTTTAAAACTTTCTTCTTAAATGCCACAACTGGCTTTTCTGAAGCCTTGCATGCTGAGCAGATATAAATCTGTCGTCTCCTTGTGGTATTTTAGTCGTTGCATCACATGCCCATAATGGAATTTTTGTAAGTTTTGTGTGAGGTTGTTGAACTTTTCCAATTTTTCTAACACTTCTCCTATCCTTGTCAATTTTAAGAAAATACTTCAAATGTATTCTTTTAAAGTAAAACTCAGTTGCTTGGCCTCCTGACGACGAGCTTTGCTTTGCTTTTCACTATTAACGGAGCAAAAAAAGATCACCACAAAAGGCTTAGAAACAAGAACCACCATTATAATTTCTCCAAGCATTTCAAAAACACCCAGAATTGTAGAAACAACCATTAAAAATATTTTAAAGTGCACTTTCAGCTGCAGTTAACACAACAATGAAGTCCGTGACGGATACGCGTTTTAAATCCAGCTTAGTTCTGCGTGATCCTACATGTTGTACGGAGTAGGAAATGCATGGAAAATCAGCTACGGCACTCCCGCAAAACAGTGCCCTTCAGTTGGTAGGGTACGCTAGGATGGCAAAGTGATGGAAAGCTTCAGAACCTAGCACCAACAAGAAGAAAGGTTGCCAGTGATTGTATTTTGGGGTTGGAGGAACTGTGAAATTGCGAGGGATTTCAACAACTGCCATTTGTTCCAGTTAAAAGTGGGAACTCCAACATCAAATGTAACAGTAATCCTCGCAAAATCTGGAATTGCCAAGTGATTGTGTGGCTGCACAGCGCACGTGGTATTTTACGCTACCAGCTCATATGCAGACAGCCGCAAATGATTTTTTTCCTTGTGTCACCTACCCTAGTTAGGGTTTATTTAGTTGTTGTAGAGCAGGGGTGCCCAACTCTTCTCTGAACATGTACCCCTACAATATCCGTACCAAACTGGAACATGTTTGATAGTCGTGCGATGGACTTTTTCCCAAATAATTTATCATGACTAATCATAGGTATATTCAACAATAAGCATATAATGATTTTAAAAATAATCTTCACTAATGTACGTATAAATAGTGGGAAATTAATAATATATAAATATATTTTCCCTTCTATTGCTAACCTTAAATGTACCTCTTCGGATAGGCAAATGTACGCCTAGCGGTACATGTACCCCAGGTTGGGAGCCCCTGTTGCAATGTTGTTCATGCTCTTTTCTGACAAGCTGGCCTGCTGCTAATTCGTTTTCAGCTATCGTTTAGCTTACAGTAGTCTGGCTCAGTTGGTAAAGCTGACCATCGCCATTCAAAAATCAGCGCGGAAGTAAAATATCGTCTGTTTTCGATCAAAAACCGAATTCCAAACCTAAGGGCACACGAACACATTGCATCACTCTACTGCAGCACTAGCCGTTTCACCACAGAGGCTGCAATTTACGACTGACTTAAAAACATATTTGAGTAGTCCGTAATCGGCTTCAAATGCGAAAACTCACTCCGGTGGCGGCAACGATCGCTTTTGTATGAACTGCGCTGTTGGTGATAAGCCGGTCGGTAATCCGTCACTGCATTCTGTGTGAAGCCGCTGTATTTACTGTTACAGGCACTACATCATCAAAGAGGCGTACAGAATGAGTCAGGCGCCTTTTCTGCCGGTGCAAAACGCTTCAAAATCAGGCGAATCAGGCCAATGCCTCTTATTGTTGATTTGCACAGCAAGAAGAATAAACAGTTAAGGTGGTAAGTAGTCGCTGGAGAACGAAATACGCAATGTCGGAATAAGTTAAGTCGTTTCGCTTCGCAAAATTGCTGCATTTTTTGCTATTCACTTCACTTTCTGGAAAAATGTTGTCACATTTTTAAGATGACAATATACATTCCAGAAAAAGGGAAAGCTACAGCCAGTGCCAAAAATCAGGGAGATGATATTTTCTTCTGAGAAAACAAAATACCCCTGGCAAAATGACGTCTTGCATGCTTACGTTTAGAACCCTTTGACACGGGAATTAATAATAAACTCAAAAAATCATGCGTAGCGTAGTTACAATTTATAACCGTTAACTTATATCTTCACGATCTTTGATGAGTATGTTTGTAATTTCGGGGTTTGTCGCATATTCGCGATACTGGGTATTTGAGGTGAACGTCATTTTGCTCTTTCTTTAATTTAGCGTTTATTCGCGAAATTGAAGAAAACAGTATGACTTCTTTGTTTAGACGAAAATTTCGCGTTACACACATTTATAAACGGTTTGATTCCCATGACAAGCCATTCCGTAACTCCTGTTTCAAGTTTTATGCCGTTACCAGACATGTTACGCCGGCTCTAAGTCCAATATCGAAGTCACGCACGCACAGCATGCCGCAATTCTAGTTCAGCGTAAAATCGAATTTGCTGAACACGCTTACGGCAGACTCACCCAAATCACTGTCTACGCTTGAGCGGCGATGACGTTTCGAGCTGGAAAAAAGCTTCACGGTGAGGCGAGGTCTGCTTGGTGGTGAAGATGGTCTGTGCAAGAAGATGGTGTTGTATTTGTAAGCATACGGTACATTCCCATGGAAACAGCATAAGGTTTGGACTAGCTCAGCAGGAAAATACATACCGGAGAACGCCAAATCAACTAGATAATGCAGATCTACTGAGCCATATTGAAACCTTTCGTGACAAACTACGTTCGGATGAATGGTCATTGCGCTTTTGTTCGCAAATAAACAACTAAACATTTGCTAGAGAAGTTTTTCATAGTTCTATTATGTCTACCTTTCAACCGAGATCATGGGTTAACTCCATTGGCGCAAACACTAAATAGATTTGTTCGAGTTAAGATCAAGACGCCGGGACCCGGAGTTGATGGCTGGATTACAGTTGGATTTGGAGACATGATGAAATTAGACGAGTACAGATTTTAGCGGGAGTGGAAAGTCTGCGTAGAACATCACAGTGGTGCACTAAGCCACAACTGGCGTCTACCACTGTACACCCTGCGCACGCATGCACAACAGTTCAGTTAATTCAAACCTTAATCTCTTTTCATTCACGAAATCACGCGAAACTTTTAAAATAATTAGAAATCGTTGGAACTCAGTGAAAATTGGAAGTTTGGGAAAGTTGTATAAAAATCGCTAACGCAAGGACCAACGACTCAATCAAAACATTTCGAAAACTGTTTGATCGTTATCAAAGATTCAGTGGATGAACCACAGAAGCACTCTGCCGAACAGCGTATTAGCAAATTCATGAAATCGTTGTTTGTTGCGGTATTGCTTCTTATTGAGCAAGAAACCGGACTTGTGACAAAATGTAATGATTTTTGGAACGCACAGATGAAGTTTACACAAAGTATAGCGGGACCAGCAGAAATAAGGAGCAGTGATGTCTTTTGTTTTTGAAACAGAAGTAGTTGTTTTTGGCGCGATCTAGACGAACTTTACTAACGTTGTGGCGGACATGTGGTACACTTCAGTCAAAACCTCCTAGTTTATTTACTGTTTCAGTGCACAGTTGTGCAAATGCGCGCTCTGATAGCATCCAGGTGTTTTGAAAAAAACTAGATGCCAACATGTGGAGTTATTTTCACTCCACGATCGCTGTCCCACCGGTCTCAGTCATTACGTTGTTACAGCTCATCTTGACTGTGCTTTCAACTCATGCACGGTGCTTTGGCGCGCCGTGGATCGCTTTTAAAAACGCAGAAGTGCATAATTACATGATTACGCGTTTCTGCTGCCTGGAGCGGGCGGCGTTGGTGCTCGACTGAACATGAATCCTATTTCAACTAAGCATCAGGTGGATTAACTGCGAAGGCAGGTTGAGTAAAAAAGGACTGCGGTTCGTTACCGGCGACCTACGAGCGGTTGTTGGAATTTTCCGAACAAGCTTACAATTTTCAGAGACGAACAACTCCGCATACTTCCCCGACCCGCACATATATTCCATGTACGTCATTGATAACATCGGGTTCTTTTTAATAATAACCAGGATATCGACAAACAGAACATGACTGATGTCAGGCTTTTTTCCAGGAATTTTGTTTGGAGCACAGTGGGTTGGGTGGGCGGTTACCTATGGCGCGGGTGTGCGGATATCGATTCCCAGTCAGGTTATCTCAGATACTTTAAAAAAGCACTGCGGCCTGTCCAGCGTAGAGCTCGGCGTTAATGGGTGGGCGTAGCGACAGTATCATGCGCAATGCTGCCACTGGCCAGCCACCAAATGGCAGCATTCCTTACAGAAGTAGACGCGTGGCCCGCGGCGCAGAGTAAGCGGAGATGGGCGCCAGAAGACTACTTGTCACACTCCAAATTATCGATTACAAACCGCGTGTAATAAGCTTTCAATTGAATACGAGCTGATGATGTCTACCTAGGAGGCGAAATACATCTGATTTTTTGCTGTGAAAGGAGTCCTTTCGACAGACAGTGAACCACGTGTTAGTCGTGGAATGACACGGCGTGGAGTAAGCTGCAATGGCTCATCCGTTTAAGCTACACGGAGACGAAATATATCTGGAGTATAAACTGAGATCTGTCCCAAACTCACTCGGGTGTTTGTTCTCCAGCTGCCTTGGCTCTTCTTCGAGTCATCGGAGGGGCATATGGCACAGAGTGGAAACGTCTGGAGGAGCGGGTCACCTAGTGCACATAGGTGCGTATTAACATAAGAAGCTAAGTACAAGTAAACACTTTATACAACAACTTCTCCAATAAACGTACCGTTTCCAATGCAGCCAACTGCATGCTGTTCAATTTAAACAGCCATAACCATTAAATCTCCAATGACTGAACGTCGAAGTGAAAGAGGATAAAAGCAGTTCTAAACGCACCTGAGATACTCGTTTTCGTGGAGTGGATGTCTTCATCTTCAGAAACACTGGATTCTCATTCAGCTCTGCCATTAGTTGTTTTAACTGCATGGAAGATGGTTAAACATATAGTGATAAATCAACGTGACTTACACTCAAAAATTATGCCAAAATCCCCCTGCAAGTAGCAGACACTAAGTTGTCATTCCTTGGACAACAGACAGTCATTTATTTGCAATACTCAACTTTATAGTTATAGGCCACAAAGATGGCGGCAAGTAAATCAGTCACAGTTTATTGACGGGGAAACCAGTTTCACGTTTTCCAACGCATCATCAGTCATGTAAATGTAAGACAAATTTTACAGGCGAAATGTCGGCACTTGAAAACAAGTAAAGAAAAACACACGAACTGTGGCTAGTTGCAACGACAGCAGTAAAAAAATTTTTTGAAGCTAAAAGGCTGACCTTCCCAGAGCCTCATAAAACCAGTCACTGCTAAGGAAATCTGCGTTTGGCAGCGGTCTAACCAGTGCCGTGGCAAGGGTAAGTGAGGCCCCCCCCGAAATTTCACGTGGGGCCCCCCATACGTTATTGGCCTATTATTATGAATTGCAGTAAAAAGTCGTAACCTCTCTGGCAGTCATTT
>Ga0210059_1013038_pt1 | contig 12479 bp, 9 predicted proteins | sample Ectturendosymbi2_FD_188042 | JGI IMG/M metagenome (GOLD analysis project Ga0210059, IMG submission 188042) | Ecteinascidia turbinata endosymbiont from Florida, USA - Sample 2 (SPAdes) (version 2) | ecosystem: Host-associated > Tunicates > Ascidians > Unclassified | place: Key West, Florida...
ATCTCCCGATGTTGCGCGAAAACAGGACAACCGTCACGTCGTCGTCTCAAGCAAATTTCTAAACGTCACTGTCTTTCTTCCCAGGTACTCTGTGCTGGTTCGCTACCGCGGCATTGTCCACTCGAAGGGGTACTTTGTGACTGCCGAGCGCCAGAACCTGACCGGAAACGCAACGGAAAACTACCGATTTTTCTAATGCCGTTCCGTGCGGCCGAGGCTTTTTGTGCTGACTGACCAAGTCGTCGGTTTCGCAACCTTTCAAGCACATCGCGTGCAAGCAAACTTAGGAGTTGCTTTTTTGTTCGATCGCAACGACCTGTTCATCTCGCGGCGACCTTGCTGTGACCCGGTCTTGCAAAGTTTTCAATTTCGGAAGTCGCTAGCGCGTTTTGACAGATGTGTCGGGTTCGCACTCGAGCTTGCTGTGCAGGACGACTCTGGCGCATCAATTTTAACGATTCGTGAGTGTCGTATTTAATTGAAAAAAGATGAAGGTTTTGTGAGCAAAAAATTATGGTCCGCTTTACCTAAAAATCCGGCCAGCTGTCATATCTTTAAACTCAAGATGAATGACTGGCTGTGACCAGTTGAAACGTGTCAGGCGCTTGCACCTGGTTCGTTTCAAACATTTGGCAAAATTATCTTTTACACAAGCCGCTCGCGCTTACCTCCTTTTGTAGATTTTCGCCTTGCGGCCGGCTTTATTGTTTTTTTTTATCGCGTCAGTGTCATTTCTTGTACCAAGAATTGTTTCGGTCTCATGTTTTATTGTTCTTTTCTGAGCTTTGGCCTCGTACCTTGCACTATAACCTGTACGCGTTTTAATGTTGCTGAAAATAACTGAGACTGCAAGTGTCCGTTATTGCTTCGCTAACTGGGGAAAAGAAAAGTATAGTTTGCATGTGGTCCCCGCTGACCTGCGCGTTTCTGTCGGCACGGCCGTTGTTTTTTCGCCGCAGCGCTTTTTTCATTTTCTACTTGCAATTTTATGTACGTTTTCTGTTTTTATTATTTTCTGTATAAGAGATTTGCTAGATCCAGGTCGTCCAAACTGCGTGATTGGAAAGTTTATGCCGTGTCGAGCAGCAACGGTGCACTTCACGCTAGTCTGTTTTTATTTCGAACATCACCAGTGCGCGACGCGAACGCAGAAGACCGTTGTAACCTCTCTGAAGGAGGTGTATATATGCAAGACTGATGTTGATGTGCGCCGTGCCCGCAGGAAGGACGTGGTACGCCGATCCTGAGAGGGTCGCCTCACAATCTGGGCCGATTTTATTATTGAAACAACCTTGACAAGCTTGGTCTTGGCTTCACCGGTGCACTGGCGTCCAAGATCTAAGGAGTACATATGCAGGCCGGGGACGATTGGCCCCAGTTTTCACGCCAGGTGTATGTATTTTTTAAAGCAACAAACTTGACGGAGGTTTTGATCTGCTTCTGTGGTATTCAAGGAATGCGTCATTTGCGGAAGTGCCACTATATGCGTCACAAAAGTCACAGTCGGGTGTATTTGGAAATAAGTCAGCTTTTCTTTTTTTTTCTGCGAACGTTTGCTGGAAGGCGCTTCCGCTTTGTGCGAAGTCTATGTTGCCAGTTGTATGCTTCTGACTGTGGTAACAAACTTTAAAAAAATAGTGTTGTCTGTTTTTCTAAGACTTTCAATCGTTTAAAATTGTTGCAAATGAAGTTGTTTGCTCATTTCATTTCTGTCCTTGGACATTGCGCAAATAACATAGTTCCGGGTTCGCATCGTCAAGAGCGAAGTGAAACCTTTTTGTCAGTTTCGGTCATTTCCAGCACAAAGCTCCAGCTGTTGGCCTTTTTTTCCGCCTGTGTCTTTCGCCTGTTTTTCTGCCTTGTTTCGTCGTATCATGCACGTCATTACTTAGATTTGAGCAATGCAAAAGGCGAAAACTGCACGAAGCTTCTAAAAAACGATACCCAGACGCTGTGACGTCGCATTTGCCACTCGTCACGCAAACAATTTTCGAGCACGACATCCGAACCGACCCAGTCACAGACGTTGAGTTTGTCAACTCGCACGTTTTCTTCTTCGGCACATGATGACGTCAAGTGTCGCTCGTTCGCGGTTGCCGCAGACAGCCTTAGTTGGATGACAAATTTAACGTCTGTGGCGAAGCATACGCTGCAATAGCCACCAACGTGTACCTTTGTTTAGCAGTTAACTTCTGAACCTTAGACAATGTGCATTTTGGCAACATTCTGCAAACAGACTGTGATTGTTACCCACGAATGCGTTTTACTCTCTCCCTTTCGTTTCTACTCGAGTCGGTATCAATGACCAGCGCCAAAGCTTTTTCTCTTTTTTTCCCTGCAAAATGTCCGACCGTTAAAAATTGTTCAATTTCTATCGCGGCGATATTCGGTGAATGTTCTTTCGAACGCCATTGTTCTATGGGCGTCTGTCTTTGCTTTCTCGCGCATTTCTTTTCTCCCGCCCGTCACGGTGTTTTTGACGATGAGCAACTGCGTCGTTGGTCTAAAGAATCGTTAATCACCTTCCGTTCACTTTCTGCGTATTGTCCGCGAGTGACCAGCGCCGTGAAATGCAGCGAGCCGGTCGCGCGGGTGTGCTCGACTTTCTGCGGCCGTCGCTTCGTGCGGCACAAACGCCACCTCGTCCCTTAACACCGGCGAGCCGAGGCGGAGTTCGTTCCTTCCAGCACTCGAGCTGACGCGAGCCTTGGTGCGCGACTGTTGCTGTTTCTGCCTTGAATTGCTTTATTGATAATTAGCGTCAGGCAGTCATTGCTGCCGGCGAATCAGTGGCAGTCCCTTTCACAGCTTCGTTTCTGTAAGTTTGCGCATTGCGCTCGTACGCTTTCTGGTCATTGCATGTAATATATGCTGGTACACATTTCTTGTTGACCCACAACGTATTCCCGAACTACTTGAACTCGTACAATAAAAAAAAATCAGCAATTACGACGTTGCAAACACGTCTTTTAAGGATCTATCGTCGTAAGCAAATGTAAATATTTCATGACTTGATAATAAGTTCCTTACTGTTAATTCTGAAAGATCGGGTGCAGGTGAGGTAACGGGTGGTCTGGTGCAGCAGGAAAGTGACTGGGCAAGTTTCGAGCTGTGTGTACAAGCACCGTCTGTAGAAAGTAACGACAGTAGAAAATGGGTTATCAACTGATGAAAGCAGAACAAGTAGTTAGTTGTTTTACTTGGTTTGCCACTTTTTTCTTGCAATTCGGTTAAAACGGTGGATAAATTATGAAAAACCGCTTTCCCGAATGTTTACTTTTGAATTTTGACGGGACTTGGCTGGCCTCTAGCTTGGGTAAAAATTTGCGAAAATGCTCATGCGATGCACTAACGAGCCCAAGATGGCAGTCTCATAAAGTTTTGTCGTATCCAAGGTTATAGCTAAAAGTTAAATCATAACCAGCAGGTCCTTGAATGACGAACCGTCGGGAATCGGTTGAAGGGCACGTTTTGTGGAGATCTGATATGAATGTAAATGAAGCAGGCGGCTCGTTTGAAACTCGAAGGCAGGAGTTGTTAACCTTTCAACTCCGAGGCTCATTGAAAATATTGACCTGGGGAGGACCATTATTTTGTCTACTTGTGACATGGAGATTAGAAGAATACATCCCAGGCACTCTGAGAGCCACGAGGAGTCCCGTTGGATTCCGTAAGTAACCAGTGTTCTAATGGGTTGCGATTATAAGGAAGTGCGGATACGGTGTTTGTGATATGCACTCCACATCCAATGTTCCCTGTAAGGTGCTCAAATGCGCAGTGCGGTCAGACCAATGAGCGCAGTGAAATGTCATTCTCGCGCACTTGCAGCATTCCGAAAGTAAAATACCATCGGCATTTTTTTGGCACAAACAGAACACTTCTGAGCGTATCGCGTAGCCTTTCAGAGGCTATTTGAATTAATGTGTACTATGTCCGTAGTTTGACAAGATCTTATACTTATCCTAATAATTCACGAAGGTTGTAATTCATTTAGAATTCTGCTAACTCAACCTTAAAATATTCACGCTCACTAAAACAAACATTTGATCAGTGTAAAAACTTACAGAGTACACTGTCCTCAGCCCTTGTGCAATATGGTGATTAAGATAAGATTGGACTTTTAAAGTAGTTGTTCATGACTGTAATTGGCAAGTGCAGGACCGTCTTCAATGAGTTTGGCAAATTCAAGATTGGTCTTCATTGAAAGTCGCAATTTATTTACAGGCAGTTGATCCATATTCCATGACATTTTTTTGTACGACGGTGGACGCCAACGATTTTCAGTAAAGGCTAGGTTCAAGTTTCTGACGTTGTTTCGAGTAGTCCGATGGTATAGAAAAACGCATTGGCCGCAGAGTGCAGCAAACCCGGCACAAATCATTGGTAATGAAATAGTCGACATACCTTCGTTGAAATTCATTTTCTACTTTTTCCCGTTGTTCACATGAAGTTAAAAACGTACTTTTTCGTTCCTTTTGTACGTCCATGTATGCATCTCAATTATGGTGTAATTTCAGGAAGTCATGCATGTAGAGACTGCGGGTGGCATATAATTTTGGTTGCAGAGCTCTATACAACCTGCCCTGGAGAGCGGGTGTTAGTAGCCACCAAGTTCAATGTAACATTCCTACCTTTGAGGCTCTGCTACGTAAATACCCTGTTTCTCGAAAGATGCAGAAAATCTAACAACGTATGGTTACGTGCTTTGAGGCAGTCAGATTGTTTGTACTCGTCACTATTCTGAACACTATAATAATCACATTTTACTCTGTGATTGAGTGATCGAACTTTGCAGTGTCCGTTTGATCGATGGCGTGTCAAGCCACAACGCTTTCGCAATTTACTTAGACTAGTCCAATTTAGGAATTAGCGCCCTACTCCGCAGTAGTTCTGTAACAAGTGTTACGTGTTAACTAACAATAGTGTTAAGAATGTGTCTGTAACCCTATGGTTCTGTCTTCAATGCAGTTGCAAACAGTGTCTGTAACCCTGTGATTCCGCCGGCTTCAATGCCTTGTACTACGTTCTGTTTCGTCTGTTTTTATCAACCTGCGTTCTGCAGTGTGCGTGTTCATACTATGGACTTCGTGTCTGCTCATAAACAAATAAATTAAAGAAACTTGGTGCATTTCTAACCTTAATTTTGCATTCTTCATGGCAACCCAGGACTCCGTGCTCTCACAAAAAGTTTTTTGTTTGGATAATGAAAGGCACTGTCTTAAAGGTGGTTGCGCTGAAGAGGAAAACATTTTTTGAAAACGAATGATGAATGAAAGCGATGGCGTTGTTATGGGAGGGACGGGTCAAGTGATTTGGGCCGAATTATTCCCAAACTCCTCGCATTGGTTAAAACCATTTACTACGTTTTCCAATCCTATTAATTTCGCTAATTTCAAAAGACGAGGTGTCGGCTTTGAATCATACATGTCATATGATGGAAAGACTTAAAATACCTCGATCATTCATAAACCTGTAGTAATCACGCGGTGAACGTGTGCTGCTGGCGTGCCTGTCTCGTGCAACGCGAATGGACAAACGCTGTGACAGAAATCTCAGAAAATACCCTGCTGCGACAGCTTGCGGATCAGTGCTCTCACGTTTAGGGATTTTGTCCCTAGGTTGGAACTTTTGCGTCCTTTTAGGGATTTTTTAGGGATTTTCGGAAAAGTATGAAAATGTGGGAAATGAACTATTTCAGTTTATTTTGCAAATGACATTTGGTTCTATTTTTAACATTTATCATTCGCACTCCGATTTTATGCTGCACCACCACAGATTTAGGGATTTTTTGGTACTGTTCTAGGGATTTTTGGAGTTGCATTTGTGAAAGCCCTGTTGCGGATATGGTTGCGACTTCCAGACTTTTACCGATTGCCCGAAGCACTTTAGTGAAAATTGTTGAACCGTGTCTAATTGTTTTCGTACCATGCGCATAAAGCTACAGCAAAATTTTTAAAAACACATCATTTGCCTGTCTGGCTACGGATGAAATAATGCCACCCAGCTGTCAATCCACAGGTACTGGAGAATCTTCCCCGATAATGCAAGAGCACAAAATCTTCTGGAAGACTTTTGAACATTTTATTTTCGTTTTTTCTAGTAAAAATGAAATCTCGTGAATAAAATTTGAGCACACGTTCTTTTTTGAAATACTTTTTGTGTTCTATGTGAAGCAAACATGAGACGACAGTGTACATAAACAATTATAATCTGTTTTGCTTGCAAAAAAACACTTGTTCCTGCAACAAATTTTTGGATAAAATGCATTATGCAGGAGAAAGGTAAAACGTCTTCGTCTTTGTAGGCAATTCCTCTGAAGTGTAATTTTTGAACAGAAAAGCCCATCGCATTCCCGTCAGTCGGTCACAGCAAAGTTTGCTGTTATGCTTCACTTTTAGGCTAATGCCCTGCTGAAGATGACAATGAAACTCAACGGCAAATGAAATAACTTCATTGTGCAAAAAAAGCTCAGAGACACTTCCATACTTCGTAAACCATGGTTCATCAGTGTAAGCTGTTTTTTTAGCTGCCTCAAAAGCATTCGATCGAATACTACACATGAAATTATTTGACACACGAATTCAAACAAAGGTGCCAATGTGTTTTGTGCGCCTGCTGAAACATTGGTACAAGGAACAAACGATGCAAATAAAATGGGTCAAGCATTTGTCTGATCCGTTTCATGTTATTAATGGGCAGTGGCGTATGCAGAAAATTTTGTTGGGGTTGGGTTCATTCAGTGGCATATAGTGGTCATTTGTATTTGGTGTGGGTTGTTTGTGACGTCACAGTTTGACGTCATATTTATGTTTCCAAACCTACGTTTAGACGAAGTTTGTTGACATAATATGCATATGCTTCTGCACGCACTCCCATTATTTTATGTGTCGTTGCACTGAATATAAACTATCAGCGCTCCAAGTTAGGATATTGGAGGAAAATAAACTCAACGCTACGACACAGCAGTTCATAACTGCAAAAATAACAGGCTGCGCATTAAAACAGGGGAGTAAAACACATTTTCATCACTGCGCCAGAGCATTTCACAACTGCAAAATGAGGCTGCGCTAATGCAATGCCGGATTAACAATAATAGCAAATGTAGCAATTGCTACGGGCCCCACGCTTTTGGAGGACCCACGGTCCTTTGTGCTAAATTTGTTCTTTATTATATGCAAGGGTGGATTTTAGAATTTAGTTGCTCGAGGCAAGCTCTCAAAAAGAGGACCCTATATTTTGCACATTCTATACCGAAACTTTATTCGCTGAAAGCTCGTTACATTTTTCATTTTGTCAGTGAATTTGCTTCCGCATGAAAGTCCATTTCGCTTTCACATTGTAAATCGTTTGAAGTCATATTATTTTACACTGTTATTTCTCTACACATTGAAGATGTTCAGGGGCCTCTTTTGGCACATTTACACATAATTTTTTCTTTGTTTTGACAAACATATGACTTGCTTCAGAACTTATTAAAAGTGTCTCTGGAGCAAGCGTGGGCAATTAGTTTGGCTCAAGGGCAATTTTGAGAAGAATGGACTTAGCGGAAGGCCGGGCGTTTAATTTGATGGCAAAATAAATACATAAAACAAAAACAACAATGGTACACCGAAAATGTTTGCGTGGTGATGGAAAAACTGTCATGATAGAAATGGAAGTAAGTTTTTCTCAAGTTAGCCTCAGCACTAACATTCAATGTGATTAGTTTGAGAAACCTTCAGATTTGAAGATTTTTCCTGCGTGCTTCCGCGGGCCACTGAAAACAATTTGGCAGGTCATAAGTGGTCTGCGGGCCCCTAATTTCTCACCCCTACTCTAGAATGATTAATAGGCTTTTCAAAAAAATATCACAAAACGTAAGTTCGAAACTTTCAAAAATAGATTATTGACCCCCACGGCATCTCTCGAAAAGGTGGCCTCGAGGCGACCGCCTCGTTCGTCTCCCCTAATATCCACCCCTGATTATATGTATAGAATATTTTCAGTCCAAGAAGTCACTATTTTGCTAAATTTCCTATAAGCAAAGTTTTCAATTGAAAGCTTTTTTAAACTAGTGTGATTTGAAAATAACAATATGTTACAGTCATTTGTAACGTTATAAGACCAGTCGAGCAATAAGGCCAAATTGCAGCAATTTCTCCAGATCCTGCTTGATTGTAATTACATCGCAATGACCTGTTCTTTAAGCTGCGTTACCTTTTTGGTATTTTCGAAATGATTTTGCCAGTGTAACCAAACCTGGAGTTTTGCCCCCAGATCCGGGGTTTTAATTGCTTTTCTGTTGTTTTTTTTCTGAATATCTGTGTTTTGGGGGGTTTAATTGCATAGCGGTGATTTAAGATGGGGTATGATTTATCATACTTCTCATTTCTAGTCTCATTTTTCTTTATCTTGTTTTATCAAGGAACCTTGTAGTCTTCAGAATAACTGATTAGCAAGCAAGTGACCACCGTATAAGCTATAAATATTAGCTAGCTGCAGTGAGTTCAAGTGGTAGAGATACTGCATTAATGAAGCAAGCCCAAAGCAAGAGATTAAGTGGTAGCCTTAGCATTTTTAAGGTGGAGTGGTGGAAAGATCCAAAACTCAAGGGTTATTGTATGTACTGAAGGACACTGGGAATGAAGATTTAATTATTCTCAATGTTGCGAGATCACCGTCAGAAATGCAAATAATTCCATGTTACTGGGATGTAATAATTTCGACAGACTGCAAAATAATTCAGCCTTAGGTGTTAAGGTTAACCCATAGAAGCATATCCATGCACTCTGTGCTTCAAAATTTTAAAATTTTCGTTGTTTGACTTTGGAGATGATATATTGATAAGTACATTAATAATTACAATAGGGTGAAACCTGAGAACATCATAAAGTTGAAACACTATATGCAACATGGATTGAGCATTTCGACAAACCACGTACTGTAAGACCAAGTTTATTGCCTTAGCACGCCTATCCTACATAATATTGAATCGTCCAGTAGTGGACAACAAAACATTATTACGAAAAATGCTGTTCTTTTTGCTTCTCATGTTGTTTCGTAGCATTTGCCACCAGGTTTCAAACCAAGCAGATAAATTAGCTCTTCTGGCGATTATTTTATTGTTAGCCGATGTTTCGCGCACCTATTCAAGTGGGCTCCCTCAGGGCAATGTCTTTTTAACCACATATAACATGCAACTTACTAATAACAAGAAACAATGAGCAGGATGTCGTAAAAGGCAAAAAACGCAAAACTGATCATAACGTTATAGCAGTGGTTCTTAACCGGGGGGCGCGCCCCCAAATTTTCAGGGGGACGCGAGCCCTTACATGCTCTACTACATGGAAAGTTTTTGAACGGGAATGTTTACCTTCCAAGCATTACGCCAGTGCGAATTTACGTCGCTATATGTTATTTGGTTTAGTTCCGGCAGAGATAGAAGCCGGGGTTAAGTTTCTTGAAATTTTCCAGGCTGAATTCGAGCTTGCATCTCAGGGGCGCAACTACGGCGACTGTTTAGTCAGCATGCCAATACCCTTTAGCAGTAACATCTGTGCCCTTCTCGCTTTTGAGAATAGCCTGGTGCACATAGAATTTTACGGTAGCCGGCTGCATCGCAGAGTTGCTCGCCTAATTCCAGGTGAACATGAATGCATACCTTTGCATAGCTCCACGCAGCGTATGATACCGCTATGGCTTTCGGTAATTCGACGAGCTTTCTGCAATGTGGCCGTACACTTGCATGATACTAATTTTCTACAGTACTGCCGTCAGGTTCTTCTGTGATGCGATGATGTATATTTATGAAATTCAACTGCACTTGAGCCACACACTTGTTGAATGTGACACTAGGTTTATGCGGCTTGGCAGCTACAGGCCACCATACACTGTCGACCTCTCGGCCAAAAGAAGATAATAACTTTGCTTTTTTGCCATCTCAATGACGACACTCAGCTACTACTCGGAATCGTGTCTTTCATTCACACTGAGTCGCGCGGAGTAAGTGTTTAGTCCACAAATGAAAATAACATTTCTATTTGAATATCCGGTCTATGCGATTAACCGTACTATGTTTTTCACGTTTGAATGGTTGTGGTTTGAGATTCTGAAATCTTATGCGAAAACACGGTTATGGCGTTAAACCAATATACAATTAGTCGGAGCAATCTGTATTCACTCGAAGATGTCCATACCAGATAAAAACAAAGAAAACTCCCCGAAAAACGCAAGAAATAACAAATTAAAGGGTAGTAAATATCAAAATGTCAACTAAAGGGGGCCCAGTTTTTATATTTAACTTACTAGGGGGGCGGCTCCCCTTCCTCCCCCGTCAGTTACGCCACTGGCTGGAGTTCGAATATGCGTATCTGCGAGTACCGACAAATCGTGCGTAATGTCGCTTAAAAGAAAGCGTTTTCCATCTAATGCTGCAAAATAATGTTGCACTAAATATTGACCAAAAATTGTCAAGTAATTAGTGGCCTACAGTTTTGGGTGCAGGGCTGTATACAACCCACCGTGGCGAGCGAGTGTTGTCATCAGGTTCAATGCAACATCCCTACTTATGAGGCGTTATTGTGAAATAATATGCACCTCTTTCTTGAACGATGCAGAAAGTCTAAGAGCGTATGGTTGCCCGCTTTGATGCAGTCAGATTCACGGGGGTTGGAAGGATTTTTTCCAGGGGGGAGCAAAAATTGGATTTTTCCAGGTGTAGCCAAAACTATTTTTCCAAGGGGACCAAACGTGGCAAAATTTTATTTTACCCATTCGAAACTAAGAAAACAACCTTTTTTGCTAAAAATTTAATAGGAAAATGTCAATTTTCCAATTCCACGGGTTCAAGGCCCCACCCTGCCACTCTTCCGACGCCCATTTTCAGATTGCTTACATTCCGTATTCTCTGAACACTACAACCGCGTTTTACTTTGCAACTGAGTGCTCGGACGTTACAGTGTTTGTTTGAGGGCATGTGCATGTTACAATACTTTCGTACTCTACTCGCCTTGACCAAGATTGGATTCAGTGTCCTACTCTGTAGTGTTGTACCAAGTGTTACGAGTTAGCGAACAACAGTGTTATGAAGTGTCTGTAACCCTGTGGTTCTGCCTCCAAACTCGCTATTAATCGTTCTGTTGTGTCTGTTTTTATCAAGTTACATTGTGCAGACTGCGTGCGTCTGTACTCTATGAACTTCCTGTCTGTCACAAAACCTTTAAAAAATTAAATAAATTTACCAAGAAATACATTTTTTACAACTAATTTAAACTCAAGGGAGCGTGAAACAAAGAAAAATTACTTAAGGGGGGAGTGGTGGAAAAAAGGTTAAGAACCACTGCGTTATAGGAATGGGTGACAGCATGTCACAGAAAAAAGTTAAGTGTAAAATGAAAAACGCTGGAAGATGATGAAGTATAACACTGCATTATAGAGTAAAACCTACATAGAAATGCACAAAAACGGTTAAATAGCGTGAAAGTATGGGGTAAATAGCCACTTCTGCCACTACCAAGAACTACTACCTGGTAGTTCTGGGTACTATGCCACTACCTAGAACTAAAATGATTAAACTGCTTAACATTATTACGTCCGAAATCGCAACAATCTCGTTGTTATTACAGAATTGCAACTAAAATTGCAAAAGCATATCAATATCTGTTGCGTTGTAGTTTCAATAAATGTCGATAAAGAGAAAAAAAACTGTGCTGCAAGAAAAGTTTGACCGAAGGATAAATTTTGACCTAATGATTAATTGACTTTTTTTAACCGAATGACTCGGGATTCCCTCATGTTATATGAGCGTGAAATTTGGTTTCTAGGCGTTTTATAACAGGGGCATGCAACATTTTTTGTCGGTGGGCCATATAACCAATTTCAGACATCTAGCTGAACCACACGAAAAATTTAGTTTTTTAAAACAAACTGCCGGATTAGGATTTTCATGCATGATGGGGAAAAATCAGAGTGTAGGCAAGGGCCACACTAAATGGCTTGGCGGGCCGGGTTGTGGCCCACGGGCCGCCTGTTGCACGCCCCTGTTTTATAAACTTTGAAAAAGGCTGAAAAGTTTTGACTTTAATGACTTTTGATCGCTCTAGTTATCACACGTTAGGCATGCACTGCCATCTCGGCAGTAACCTCACCCCTTTTATTCAAAAAATACAAAACTTATCTATACTTCGATATGACTGCTCGGCCGAACGCTAAGAAAAAATAGCTGCTAAGGGAATCAGGTTAACATGTGTATTTTAATTATTTTTACGATTTAGTTGAAAACTGAATCTCGCATGTTGTCAGCAGCCACCTGAGCGGGGTTCATACATACAATCCATGCTGAAACCTTTTCACAGACTGCAATTTATGCCGTTCTAGAAACTTTTTCACATTAGAGAGTTTTTATCGTTTGCCATTAGCATAACACTTCTCGCCTATGCGTAGCCTACTCTAAAATCTTACAACTTAAAAATCACACGTTTCACCAAATAAACTAAAACGGT
>Ga0210059_1013039_pt1 | contig 12478 bp, 7 predicted proteins | sample Ectturendosymbi2_FD_188042 | JGI IMG/M metagenome (GOLD analysis project Ga0210059, IMG submission 188042) | Ecteinascidia turbinata endosymbiont from Florida, USA - Sample 2 (SPAdes) (version 2) | ecosystem: Host-associated > Tunicates > Ascidians > Unclassified | place: Key West, Florida...
ATCAGTGGAGCTGTTGTCAATTTTTAGAATATCAAGCCCCCACGCACAAACGCAAAGCTCCCCTATTGAAAACTTTCTAGCGACGGTTTTGAGTCTGCTGCTTATTCATCTTTTGTCCACAAGAAGACCAATCTTACCCAAATGAAACAAGAGTTTAAATACTTACGTGCGCAGTGGCATTTAGCCTAAAATTTTGTACGGGTCAAAATGTCGTCTGATTTTATGTGAGTAACAGTATTTTGTTTGAGTTATTGCCTCTTAAAGCACAAAATGACTAGATATTCTAAAAAAATTGGAAAGGTCATGGCCCCCTGGCTACGCCTATGTACGTGCGGTTTATATAACGTATATGTAATGTACTGTAAACACTTTATGTAAACACTTACATATTTATATAACATTGGGACCATATTTTTTAATATAAAAACGTATTTATTAGAAGTTCGATTTATAGTAAAATAAAAACATTCGGGCTGCCCAAATTCAGCTAAATAAGCTTTGCATTTAATATTTTCTTCCCTATCCCTGTGCAAGAAATGGTTTAATTAAAGATTATCCAAAAAATCACCCCACTGGATGTTTCTGTGTCGGGAACCATCGATCAAAAAACGTATCTGAAAAAATTTAGGAGGGGGCTTCAGCCCCCTTAGCCCCCCCCCTGGATCCGCCTATGACCATAGACCACAAAGCGAATACAAATTTTCGCGCCATTTGTAATTGTTATGCTGCAGCGTAGATTAAGCTCTGTGGTGTAAAAGATTTTCTTTGTGAGGCTTGCAGAGGTTTGCTGTGTAAAATTGTTCGAACAATGTGTTAGGACCTGGCAGGCAGTTCGCAATTGCTTTTGTGAACTGAGTGCTACTAGTTTTGATGTTAGCTTGAGTAGTGCTGTCAGAAAGAATTTCAGCTTAATTCGTCTGACATCATTAACAGGATTTTTGATGCTGTTGTTTATGGCTTTACAAGTGTTGGGATTGGGAATGTAGGGAGAATGATAAAAATTCGCAGCAGGAAAAGAGAATGTTGAAAAGGTTTCCAATCAACGATAATAATAGTATTTGTTTTGCAGCTCATAAAGCAACTATTGTAACGGCAATTCCAGTCTCAAAGATTGTTTGAAAAAACGAAAAATTCTTGAAGGGAGGTCTCCTTGAAGATCATTTCACTTTCTTGAAGCACCTATTGTTGTGAACAATTTTTTTTAAAGACGAAACACTGCAACGGAAAGCGCAGAGGTCAATTGTCAGACAGCAGCGTAGCCAAGAATTTTTTTCGGGAGAGGCCAGTCAGTGACGTCGTCAGTCGCTGACGTTATTTTAACAGTTGGAAAATCGATATAAAGCACGAGTACAAATCTTAGCAGATTTTCATTTCGGGGGGGCATGCCCCCTGATTATGGCTGCAACATTGTTGTCAGCCCAACATTTGATTGGTCAACTTCGAGTTGCTTGCAGTTCTATGAAAGCAAATGTTCCAAAACTCTGTGAAGACCTTCAACATCAAGCATCGCGTTAGTAGATTCAAATTTAAGAGACGGAGTAACGATATACATGAGTAAATTATGTTTGGCGGAACGAGAGAAGCCACACATATGTCTCATCTACTTTTCACAGTTAGCCTGTCGCTTTATTCATGAGAGGTCTCTACCTTAATTTGTTCCAAGTACGCCTGTCGCTGGCATGTTGGTACTTTAAACGGAGGAAATACTCCATAGCTATTGACAGTGGTAGTCTTAGTAATTTGGGGTCCCTGCACAAAAAATTTTTGGGGCCCTGTCATGGGAGTCTGCTTTTGCCATTCGATGACATCACCATGTTCACTCAACCGTGGTATGACCTTCATTGCAAAAAATCATAATGTAATACTTTGGAGGCTACGGTCCAAATGCCCCCTGGCTTCGCCCATGATGTCCTGTACTACTTGAAGTTTGCTCTTTAGATCAATCTGGAAACATTTACTATCTGCCAAACAAGTCTTGCCGACCATCTCGAGGGGCAAATTGTTTCCAGAGAGCTAGGCTGGATGGTTTCTTGACCATCACGTCCATGTTGCGATGTGCACATTTTTTAATTTTCACATTGTGTGTACAGTCTATGAAGTTCATGTATGTGGTTTTTACTTCCCATATATGCACCACCTACACCAGTGGTTTCCAAACTTTTTTTAGCGCGACCTAATCTGAGTTTATGTCATTTACAGCCAATATCGGTTGTTTTAAACCGCGCCATGAGAAGTTTAAACACAGATAAACTTTTGACTAACAAAGTTACTACCATTTATAAAATGCAAAAAATTCTCCAACTAAAAGATATATACAACCTAGAAGTGAGCAAATTCATGTACAAATATACTAACTCTCAGCTACCGGCCACGTTTAACAATTATTTTTAAACTCATTACAGATGTTCATTCATATAACACAAGACAGATTAAAACTCGACAATTTGCTTCACCAAAAGCACGTTCAAACTCAGGTGCTAAAATATAGTGCAGTAGAAATCTGGTCAAAAATTCCTCCGGAGATAAAAAATAAAACTTTTTCTGGCAGAGTATAAGAAATATGTACTACTCAGCTACTAGAACCACATTTTGTGTTCTTAATTGTTGTACATAAACCAAGTGGATTGATTTAAATACGTATCGCTGTTACAGTGGAAAATGTCAAATCATGAAGTATCTCTGTTATGTATTACATCGATAGGCTTTTGTTGCGCTCACAGATACTAGTCGCATCAAACCAGTATACGAAGTTGTGGGATGCCTCACCTGTGGACACAAAACAAACGCACTTCCGTTTCTCATGAGTGCATTGACGAGTTCTTTTCCGCAAAGCATGATTGCGCGACCGGTTCTCAACCTGCTTAAATTTCGTGACACTATTGCGGTTTTTTCAATTCAGCTTTGCATGCTCCTCAGGGAAGTTCCCATCAGAAGTAGCCTTACATTACGAAGCAGCATCCAGTTACAACATTTTAGTAAATTGTAATTTCACTCTTTGGATGCCCCCTTCGACCCACCCCTCTGCACGACACTCCCCGGGCATCACCAGACCTCTGGGCACGCCTGATACGATGCATCATCTGGCAGTAAAATGCGGCGCTGGCTCTTATTACATACCCAAGATTCTGTGAGATACGACAGCGTTTCTTACAGTTTTGCTACCTGGCATCTATGTAAGATACGCTATACATTAACTTTGTTGTATCGTAGTTGCATAGTGTGTATGACGTAATATTCACAATATCTTACAACATAAAGAATGATGACAGCAAATGGAAATTTATCTGAAGCAGCTAAAATCTTGGGCAAATTTTCATTAAAAATACCATTTTGGGCAATTTCGCATTTGTCGAGATCTTAGTGAGAACACTGGTTATAGCTACCAGCGCTGCAGTTGGAGAAAGCGACCATCAATTTTGGACTTGGCTAGAGAAAAACTTCGCGTGTGTACTTTCATCCACCCAGGCCCGGGTACCTCTTGCATCCCCTTCTCGTAGACTCTATTGCGATGGGAGCCCGAGCGGCATGTGCGCAAAGTTTCAGAGGATGGCAGCAAGCAACAATACAATAGAGATCACCCGACGAGGTCACACCATGATTACCTGTTCGCACGACACACATTTATAGGGTTCCTACACAATTTTGAAAATAAGTTTCCAGACTTTTTCCAGACCTGTAATTTCCGTGTGGCCTACTCAGGTCAAATACAGGCACTGTAAAATTTAACACGATATAAGCAAAATTATACCAATCTAGAGTAAAATATTATGAAAACGAGGGTCAAAAGATAAAGTCTAGAAAATTATTTGATTTTTCCATACTAGCAGTAGCAGACCAGAAAAATATTTTTTCCAGACATTTCCAGATTGGAAAATGACAAAAATATTTTCCATACTTTCCAAGACTGCGTAGGAACCCTGCATTTGCATCGGTGCTGTTCTTAGTGCACATCCCCTTCATGGCGTACCGTGCAATCATCACAGGGTTGCAATAACGTAAAGCAAGTGGAACGCACCGAAGCTTTACAAACAATTTTTCTTCAGCTCACTTTACGACGGAAGATAAATGTACACGGAAAGTAATAAGTCCCACAAGTTTACAGGTATAAATGATAATTCGAACCCAGGCCACAGCTTTTAAATATACCAAGTGCCACGATATACCATCCGCATACAGAAATGACCAAAATGAAAATTAGTTCAGTTGCACTGATATGCTGTAACAGCAGTTTAGCCTTTCGTGTAAAATGGAGTGGAAGCAACTGTCCAACTAAAATGCAATAAACACTATTCTGTAAAACGATATTTTCTAACGAATTTGTACAAACAGTTTGTATTAGCTTCGGCAACCGCCCTGAATCGCGACTTCTAATACAAAGGTCCTCGTCCATTAAAACCTTGACACGGGAACTGTCGACACAGACGGTTCAACTCAGGCGAACCGACGCACAGGAATCTTAACCTTTGTTGCTGACATCGCCTTGACTATCAAAACCAGTTAGCGCTCAAGATTAAAAAAGCAGCAGATTGATGCAGATCGCGGATTTTACACCAAAAGAATATCATCTGATGAACCAGACATTTTTGTTCGCTTGGAAATCAGATCATCAATTAGGGCTTGGTCACAACCATTGTCGTTTACAATGTCACTGTATTTTCGTTTCAAATTGCGCTGCACAAGGTCTGCCGTGTCTTCCATAAAGACGATGTCGTCATTTTCATCAGCATCATCACGTGATGTCGTGCAATTCACCACTGGCTCTGTATTACAAGTGCCTTCTTCAGATTTTGGAGCCACATGACCACTACTTGACACTATTCGGAATGCGTCATCATCCGTGACATCAGTGTTGTGAAGAATATTAATCATTACGTCATAGTTTTGTAAAAAATCGTCAGCACGCAATCTGGAACCGTGTTTGATGTTAAAGTCGCGCAACGGCCGGTTGAGATCAGCACCTGCATCCTCATCATCACTAGAGATAAGAATGCTCCCTTGCATTTCAACATCAGGAGCTTGCATCGCCATTGTTGATTTGAGAAGTTTATCGCGCAGATCTCCCAAGGTAAATACTTCTGTATTAACTTCAACTGTGATTTCTGGCTTTTCTCGGCAGACGTAGCAATCTGGCTTGGGTGGATCAAGCAAGCAAGGAATCAAAAGTTTCTTGGCCGAATTTACATTTTTGCAAACAAACACACTTTTGCATTCTGAGAACTGTTTACTCAGAACGTAGATAGCTTGCATCACCAGCAATCCTGCCACTATTGCGTTCGTCGTTGCAATAGCAGGAATAATATTCCCTGCCATAGATTTGACTTGAAATATGCTCTGTTGTTTTATCCCAAAAACGTGTGCACGAATGTTTGCAGCACTGGCTGTGAAGTTTAATGCAGCATCGTCATCCTTGTCCCACACAAGGATCCCTGGCCCATCCCTGGGCAATCGACCTTGAAGAAGGGCAAGACTTTCTGAAAAGAGTTTGGCGTTTGACTTCAGGTCCAGCACAGCTTGCGAGTCGACATCACTCTTGCACAAGTTACCTGCATCATACGCATCTTTCCATTCCACTGGACAAGGCGGTTCGCGTTTTTTCCATAAGTTATCCATTGAAAGCAAGTACTGGATATCAGAAAAAAACAGCTTGTTGAAAATTTTTCCAGGGTCATATTTGCATTCCTTGGCCCAAACCCTTGTGCTCTTTCTTTCCTTGTCAGCATTTTGATACGCCATATCACCGGCAGCTCTGGTGGAAAATTCACCATCATTTAATGCAGCTTCTGGGTCTGCAGTGTCAGGAGAAACATCTTGATCTGCATCTTCATCACCAAATAATTGGTTAAAAAGATATTTGGCCCAAACAATGCAATGAATGGGTTCTGATGGAGTGTTCCTGATGGTGCAGCCTGGAAAAGACTTTTGTCTTGGTGCAGGAGTGCACTCATAACATTCGGTTATACCCTTGCGTATGACAGTAACCTGACCCAAATAACCAGCAGATCCACTTTCAATCAAGGGAATATTGGCAGCCAGACACATTCGGTTCACATGGTTCCTAGCAGCTCTGTTGTCCAATGCATTCATCACTACATCAAACTTCTTGAAATACTGCATATTGTAGTCAGAGTTAAAAATAGAATCATGGTGAGCATTTATTTTAGCATGTGGACAAAGCTTAAGTACACTATCTTTAGCCACTTGAGCTTTGGAACATCCCACATGCTTTTTCTGAAAAAGGAATTGTCTATTGAGATTGCTTACATCAATTGTGTCTAAATCAATTACTTCTATGTTGTGGAAACCAGTAAGTACAAGGTTCTTCAGCAGTTCACAGCCTATTCCACCAGCACCAACAACAAGTATTTTTGCATCAGCAACAGACTCCAACAATGACAGAGGTAGGGCACCACTAGCAAAAGTCATGCTAATTTGGATCAAGTGTAGTAGGAATAAATATCTTTGTAAATAACCTGCATTCAAAAGTTTCATGCAATTCAGATAATAAAATAACTTTTAAACACTGGAAACAACCATAAAAGAATCATTGCACCAATAAATTCATGTTGTGGAATCATATATATAAGCAGGTGTGAAAAGTTGAGCATCCACATAATATTTTGTAAGCTTTCTAATACATGCAACTTGAGCTTTGTCACTAGAGTTAGTTTTCACTGTCTCAACAGAGAACCAACATAAATAAAGCCCATCTTGGAAACAGTCAACAGTTAAAGTCTGATGATACACATGCAGACCAGGGACTAATTCAAACAACCACTTTTCTTAAAACAATTGGTTAATATTAATTATCATTTTTTGGTCATAACTTGCCAAGCACAATTGCTAGATGGACACTCAAGAGCTCTAAAAATGCAGATTTTCACCTTGTTTATCTTAAAAGAAAACACAAATGAATCACCACTTGAACCCTTTTCTTAGGCCCGATAACTTTATCCAAAAATCCCTTGACCTCCCCCCAGCTGTGACGTCACACAAAAATAAGTTCAACCCCAGAAGTGTCCAGTTTTTTTAATCGAAGCTAGAAGACTTCTTCTTAAGAGGGTTTGAATAGCTCTCTAGATCTATCAGTTGGCAAGTTATGCCTGGACAGAGCCCAAGCCACAATTGTGGCTTTACAGCACACCATCATTTGCTGACATAACAGCCACAACTTGTATGCAAGATCTGAAAATTAAGTCCTGCATTTGAAAGAGTTGGGTTAGCAGTAAGCTTCCAAGGAATCAGTCAATTGGGGTCTGCTTTCTTTTTTTTGCAATAATTCAAGCTTGAATGTATCTGTATTCAAGTAGCTAGTCACCACAAACATGACACAGCAAATCATAAGGATATTGATTACACTTCAACTCCACACAAGCTCAGTCCCAAAATCTGCAAGCAATGCTTACAGGTGAGACGTTCAAAGGCAAAGGCTAGAGCAGAGAAAGCAAACAAACAGAAGATAAAATAAATTGTGTTCTGATTGATTCATTTTAGTCGTTAGTTTGTTTGCTTTTTCTACTCTTGCTTTAGTCTTCAACATTTCACCTGTGTGGATTGCTTGCATATTTTAGGACTCGGGATGAGTAGTGTTACTTGAAATCGATTTCCTAAATTTTACTTAAAATAAAATTTTAGGACTGAGGATACGTAGTATTACTTGAAATCGATTTCCTTAACACCTTCACAGCCAGTATGGTTTCAGCCTAAAACAAGCAGTTTGCATGTGTCTTAGCGACAGCATAACTCCTCCGCCGATTGTGCTAGAGAGCTGTTCAAACCCTCAGAAGACTCAGCAAGTCTTCGAGCCCACAATAAAAAATTGTTGTTTTGGGTTTTGGATTTTTGTGAGTGACATCATAAATGGACTAGTTTTATGCCTTTTTGGTCCACTTCAACTGGTCCTGGGCCCAAACCGCTAGATAGTAGTATTTTTCTCAAGTTTTTATTGGGAACTAGACTAAAATCTGAATCTTTTGATGCTGTTGCAACCTCTCAGTTGGCGTTGCATACATACTTGTCCATATATTTAGGCCACTGGCAGCAACAATACTTTGGATGACCTGCTGGGGTTTCAGATTCAAAAGTTATTACCTAAAAACAACGAAATAAGCAATTAAACCACTAATCACATAATTAATTAATTTGTTGTTTTTAGATCATAACTTTTGAACCAGAAATGCTAGAAAGTCGATCAATGGCTGAAAAGACTCAATTCTAGTCTAGTTTCCAAAAAAAACTTGAGCAAAATACTTCTGTCTCGTGTATAGGTTCTCAAAGTGGGGTCCGCGGACTCCCAGGCGGTGAAAAAATTGGTGTTTGGGAGTCCATCAAGCGACAAAAAGTTCAAGAAATTAAGAGTGGTGAACAGTTCGAAAATATGCCCGCAGTAAAGTAATAATACGTAACCTCTCCTTTGCTATTTGCTGTTTTGTATTCCTGCATACGTGGTCCAACTTATATGGACGTTTTGAACATACGCATCATAGCAATATGAAAAGTCATTGTTGCATAACTAAGTTGGTTATCAATCGTCATTGTTACTTCACAACTACAAAAGTCAACAGAACAATAGAAAGACAAGTTAGCCATCTCGTAGTATAAACACATGCTACTTCACAACTACAAAAGTCAACAGAACAACAGAAAGACAAGTTAGTCACCTCGTAATATAAACACATGTTAGCCATAACCAGGGCTAACATACCGTACTCATTTGTAAGATTTGTTCTTAGTATGAAGGGGTCTGTCTTAGAAAACTTGATTGTACTTACTTTTAAGAAATGTACTTATTTTGGACTGGCGTCCTTATTTTCAGCAATAATATCAGAAAGCGACTTGAAGCAACAAACAATTTAGAATTTTATTTCTACTTTCATGACCAAAGATTTAGGCCCACCACGTAACAAGTGAACATTTTATGTTGACAGGTTGTATGAGGCTGTCGCATTCATCTGGTAGCTTGTTACAATCACTTTTATTTGCTCACAAAAGGCATGAATACAATCTCATACATGCAGGGGTGTTGTGGGGTGGGAACAGCTTTCCTACACCTTTTTCATGGTCTGCTTTAAAATGAGTTTGAAGCTGTTTTAAAATGGCTAGTTTTTTGGGTGCGTTTCCACACCTCTTTTGTTAGCACTATATCCCTGCATACTCGACTTTTACCCTTGTGCTTGAATAAAAAAATATGCCAATAATTGTCGTTTCATTCTGGTCGTCTTTATTTTTGAGTCCAAATGGGATGGTAGCCCTGGCAATAACCTATGAGACAAGAACAGGAACAGGGAGGAAAAAGAGCTAGATGAATGAGAGATCCATTGTTAACTGACCTAAACGAAGTTAACGACGAAGAAGATTTTAAAGAAACTCTCGGATTTGCGTGCCGATAATGGAGCCAAGATATGATTCTTTTCAATTTAGCTGTCTTGTTTCTGGGCTTCTCAGAATCTCAGCTACAAACTTGCAGTACAGTGGCTTATGACGGCATCGAAAGTGAAGTCTTTTCTTTCACTACTACATATCAGTGCAGTATCGTTGCCACGGAGGGGGCTTTGTTTAGCTTTGCCCCCACAATTTGAAACATGAAACACTATAAATCAGAGGAGTTTTTGTAAATTTTTAGAATGTTAAGCCACCCTGCACAAACGTACAGCTCCCTACTGAAGACTTTTTGGCGATGGTTCTATATCAGTGTGAGGTTGGTTTTTCGTGTTTGATTAAAATCAAACCGAAATATAGAAACAGAATGGATGTTCAACTAGTTTTATCTGTCCAAAATCAAGCCTAGAATATCAAAACCTGTAGAAAATGTCAGGAGCATAAATCTCGCTGAATCTCAGATGAATCTGTTTTGGAGACAACAGCATGAGTAACAGACTTGTGCATTTTGTTCATGTGTAACCAGCAGTCTGTTGTTTACAGTATTCAGGGGTCCGTAAAAAAAGGAATAAATGACTTGGGATCCGCAAGATGAAAAAGTTTGAGAACCACTGGTCTAGCGGTTGGGCCCTAGGCCAGGTAACATGAGCCAAAATGGCCAAAAACCCACCTGACTTATGACCTCACTCACAAAAAGAACTGAAACCCAAAACCAAAAATTTTGTTTCATTGCCGGCTCAAAGACTTGCCTTTGAACATCTCTCTAACGCAATCGGCAAAGGAGTTATGGCATCCTTAACACACATGAAATCTGCTTAATTTTAGGCTAATTTCAAAGTATGATATATTTGTACTAGAGTCTTGCACGGGTTGAAATTTTTTATCTGCTCCTGCCCCACACCCACAAAATTTAAACCTGCCCCGCCCCGCAGGAGTTTGAGAAATTTTGCCTGCTCCCACCCTGTACCCGCACACTTCTAACCCACACCCACCCCACCCCGCAGACCATCCCAACCCTGACCCACACCTGTCCAAAAACTACTAAACCCGCACATGTCTGAAAACTACTAAAAACTCTTAAGTAGGGCAAATTTTTGTTCCAATAAAATCGTGAGAAATATGCATTTATTTTTAACAAAAGTTACAGTAAAAAGTTGCATTTATACGCAAGCATTTGTATGATTTAAAATGACAGTGACTTACTCAGTGATTTATTTATATCTAATGCTAAATATTTCCAAACATTCTCTGGGGAGAAATGGTGATCTTTTACCAAAAATTTGCGTAGCATGCTGAACTTCGCTCCACAGTGCATCAACTTGCAATTTAACACTTTGGCCAACTGTTCTGGCCTGATGTTTGGCCGGGTCATTTCTACAATTGCTTTTAGGTCATTATTCAGTTCGAATCGGTTATCAAAGAGAACAGAACTATACTGAAAAAAATAGTTCTCAAGCATGTTTTTCAAATAACACTTTTACATTTTGCACAATAGGCCTACTTGATAAAAGTTGCATGTAAAAAAGGAAAAAGTTGCAATATACAATTCCTGCAACCAGCTCATCATACTACATAAATTCTGAGTATTTCAGAAGCTGCAAAAAAAGTTGAAAAACTTGCCCTACTCATAACATCTAAGACAAGTCTAACAAGCAGCAAAATCAAGCTGCTCATTCTTTTTCATTGACAACCAAACCAAAACTTTTCCACAGATCTGATCTCTTGGAGTCAATAGATTTGAGGTGAAAAAAGAAATTGCAGTCCAGTTGTGACTAGCTGTGCGTTAAGCGTTGTCTTATCCATTCAGAAGGGCTGCTAGACTGAATTCTTCCTCACCAAGTACGACGGTAGCATTGAAAAATGTTTACTTGTCCACCACATGGCAAGAGTCTAAGCTAATGTTTTGCAACAATGGGTTGTTACATCATAATGTAAAATTGCTGCAGGCCTACTGTCCTAAACGCAATGCTTGCAAACAACTTTAGTATTGTACATCCACGTGTTTTGCGATTTTTAAGCTGATTTGAGTTCACATGATTTGGTTCAACACTCAGTTACCCGCACAAAGAATTTCTCAACCAGCACCTGCCCCGCACCAATTACAACCCGCTCTCACCCCGCAGCAAGTTCAACCTGCACGCAAAGCAGTGTGGGTTCTCGCACCTGCCCAGCAAATGCGGATACACGCAACCTGCGTGGGTTAACCCACCCCACGTAGGACTCTAATTTGTACGCCAGCAGTGAACATGTTAAAGAAATTTGCTTGAGTGATTGGTTGTGTTACATTTGTGGAGACTACTTACTTAAGTCCTACATTAGTATGAAATCAACCAACCACAGAGCAGAGGTGAGCAGATATTGATATTTTAACTCCTGATCCGCATGGCACATCTGAAAAAATTTTATGAGTATCCAATCCTTATCCAAAAATTTCTGAAATTTAGTATCCGATAACCATCCATATCCAAAGAATGCGACACTGGTTAAATACAAAAAAACAGGCAGTGGTTATAGGTCCACCAGTGGACCTTCATTTTTGAAAACTTATTCATCCGTCGCCTGTAACATGACACTAATACATGACAAGTGTGCAATAGGCTGGACTACGCTTGGTAGAAACATAGTAAACCTAAAACTAACACTTATTAAACCTAAACCACTCATCTGACCACAAAAGTTTGGAAACTATTGAAAAAAGTAAATAAAAACCGGTACCATTAAAAGTGCAACCACTACAACCAAAACAAATGGTGCCTGATTATATATGTCAAGAGTCGGCACAAAAACCATTCACACAGTAAGACTGAATAAGTTTTCACACAGTAAGACTGAAAAATTCACACAGTAAGACTGAAAAATTCTATTTGAATAAGTTTCAGAAATATTGTAGGCTTATTATAATGTAGATTTTAGCTAAAGCTACTTGTCTGAAAAGCCGCTGGGGCATCCAGGATGAATAAATGTGGAGAGTGTCAGGACACTGTCTTCAATAAACAGGAGGCCCTGCAGTGTGATGGAGAGTGCACAAAATGGTACCACTGCATGTGTGTCGGAATGTCGAGTGAACAATATAAGACATTTTGTGACGACTATAATGATGGAT
>Ga0210059_1013041_pt1 | contig 12477 bp, 9 predicted proteins | sample Ectturendosymbi2_FD_188042 | JGI IMG/M metagenome (GOLD analysis project Ga0210059, IMG submission 188042) | Ecteinascidia turbinata endosymbiont from Florida, USA - Sample 2 (SPAdes) (version 2) | ecosystem: Host-associated > Tunicates > Ascidians > Unclassified | place: Key West, Florida...
CCGACCGGTCGATCGCGAGATATCAAGAAATTTTCTGGTCGATCCTAGTCAAAGACAAGTTGGCCACCCCTGGCCTATAGCAGGGGTGGCGAACCTGCGTCCCGCGTGAACATTTGATATGGCCCGCATCAGAATTTTCATTACTCGATTTAGAATACAATATCGCGTCAAAACGAAGCTCCATTATAAGCAGATACTTAAAGAGATGTCACTTTTCCTCAATTGGATAAACGCAGAATTTTAGGATAAAATCAATTGATTTTGCGGCCCGCCAGTGATGAAGTACATTTCATACGGCTTGTAATAGTTAAAGCGTAGGTTCTCAATGTGGGGTCCGCGGACCCCCAGGGTGTGAAAAAAGTGGTGTTTGGGGGTCCATCAATTGACAAAAAACTTCAAGAAATTAGGAATGATGAACAGTTTGACAATATGTTCGCAGTGAGGCAATATACTAAGCCACTCTCGCTTATTTGCTATTTTGTATTCTTGAGTATATTCCAACTTATTTGGACGTTTTGAAGGAAGCGTCACGGCAGGCCTACAATCAAGGGTCATTGTTACATCACTGAAGTTTGTTGTCAATCGTCATTGTTACTTCATAACTTCAAAAAGTCAACACAACAATAGTAAGACACGTTAGCCATCTGTTACCGGTAGTCTAACTCTAAGCACATGTCATCTATAACTTTAAAGGCAAGGATAGGAAAAGATCAAAAAAGCTGGATGAATGAGAGATCCACTTTAGAACTGAAAGCAAAGACCTGGACGGATGAAAGACCATTTTTAACTGACCTAAACAAGTTGATGTGATGAAGATTTCACAGAAAAGATCGGATTTGCGTGCCGATTACGAAGCCAAGATAAAATTATCTTCACTTTCGCTGTCTTGTTTCTGGACTTCTCAGCTACAAACGTACAGTACGTCGCTATGATGGCATCGATAGAAGTCCTTCCTTTCATGATTACGTATGTGAGGTTGTTTTATCAAGTTTAGTGAAAATCAAATCAAAATGTTGAAACAGAATGGATGTGAGACAGCACATTCGATTAGCTTTGTCCAAAAACAAGCTTAAAATATCAAAGCTTGTAGGAGAATGTTGTCAGGAGCACAAAAATCCAGGGACGCCGGAAAGTGGTGGAATGACGAGAGTTTTACTACCCCTGCCCTTCCTAAAGGTCAACGGGGGTGGATGTGCATTTTCATAACAGAATCATATCCTAATTTCATGTTTATCAAGATCGACTTGGAACAAATTTTCATCTATTCGCGCACCCAGAAAAATCAGAACGGCTTTCTATCATTTCTGCTATTATTTTCGAAGTGAACATTGTTGCTGCTCAGAAACAAGCATAATTGGTAACGATTTTTTTTACATTTCCATTGCCCTCAACTCTTTTACTGCCCCCATGCCCTACTGTTGTTCCGGCGTCCCTGCAAACATCACTGGACCTCAGAGGAGTCTGTTTCGGAGACAACAACATGATAGATTGATAGATAGATAGATTTGGCGGTACTGAATTAATTGCGCTAAATGTATTCGCTAAAACAGAAAAAAATGAGTAAAAAACTCGTTCACTTTGCTCACATGTAGCCCGTCTACTGTTTATTCGTTGTTTGCAGCAGGCCTATCCAGGGGTCCATAAAAAATAGATCAATAACTTAGGGGTCCGTGAGATGAAAAAGTTTGTGAAACGCTGGTATATAGGTTTCCCGCCCCTGGCCTATAGCGACGCCTTTTCTCCCATCCCATTAAGGGCCGCTTTTCCTCTCGAGGGTCGCGGGAGCAACATCCCTAGGAGGACTCGAAATACTGTACCTCACGGTATTGAGCAATCTCAGATAACAAGACAAAACAAGGTCGAGGATGAAATCACTCCACCTGGTACTTGGTCGACCTCTGGGCCGCTTTCCCGTGGGTGTAGCCAGTCACCAGGACGTACATCGCCAATCTTTCCTGGGACATTATGAACTCATGGCCCGAACCAACGTAGCTGAGATCTCTCTCTGAGGAAAAGTGGCTCGGCATGGACGGTTTCACGAAGTCCACAGCTGCGCACTTTGTCGCAAAGTGCCATAGCGTGAATGCAAAAATCTCATCTCTACCGCTTCTACTTGGGATAGGACTAGCAACCTGTCAGTCATTACCCAAGATTCATGACCACAGGTCATGCAATCTTGTATCTTCACGTATTATTTTCATTGTTATTGTAATAGAAAAAATTTGTGATTGCAATTCATAATTACAAGCTCAAGAGTAATTGTAATTTGATGTTTTCAACACATAGTAATTGCAATGTAATAAAGATCTAGGATTCTGGTGTAATTGTAACTGAAATAATCTTAACTGTTCTAACTCTGGTGCAAATGCAGTGTTTTTTCAGTTCAGAAATTCAAAGTGTCGATGATACTACCTTTTTTAGGTAGTTTTGGTTCATTATTTCAACTGAACTTCGATGACAGCTTAACATTTCTACGGATTTTTTTATCTTAAGAAATCAATATTTCAGATTCTTTTAGTTTGAGGTCTGTTGGAGGCATTATTAGTGCTTCCATCAGTTCAGACAAAGTGTGCAGTAAACTAACGATATTGATCGTCATGTGATTTGTCCATATACGGATGTCGGATATCCCCCACTTCTGACACAGATATTTCAGTTCGATACATCACAATACTCTGTGGTACACATTGCCTGCACCAAGTGCCATACAGAAACAGCACAACTAAGTACTTTATCAGATTGACCAAAGCTGAGCTGCACATGAACCCATGCAAAGCATGTTTGGTTTCAGGAAGCAAAACTTGTCCTTTATCAGTTATTGCAGTGACAAGTTTTTATTTGACCAGAAACAAAGCAAGATAATCTAGCACAGGAATGACATTTTTTGCATTCATTCACTTCTATTCCTCTCTAGGGTTTCAATTTCTAAGAAATGTGCTTTTCCTGTTTTGGCTAAAATTTGTCATTTGCCAGAATGTGCTCTGAACACAAGGATAAAACTTCCTCATACTCACACAACTATCAGACAATACACAATTAACTACACAATGTAATTGGAAAAGCAGTTCAGTCCAGCTTATATTCATATTTTGTAGTCCTGTCCCAAGTTTTTACTCATGCACCAAGTGCCATCTGCTGACAGGACCTGTCGAAATGCAAAGCTAGGTCAACTATACAAAGCAAAAAATCCATAGTAAAACAGGTTGAGTGTGATGTATTTGCTTAGGAATTCCACAAATTGACTTTCCAATAGCTCTTTGCTATAGAATAGATAATACTAAATGTTAATTACTTAAAACTCAGAAAACTTTGCTTGTTTATTGATAGACACGTTTAATGCATAACTAAAATTTGATCAACGCATTCACCAGTTGTTGAAAATCCCACTTGCCACACATGGGAGGTTATTGTCCATGAACAGTGAACTATTCTGCACTTTGAACAAGTTTACATCATTGAAGGCTGGGCTTTTTTCAATCATGTTTCGGTCATAGACTGAAACGTTTTTGAAATGACCAAAAAAAATTGTAATTTCGGTCAGAATGTTCGAAAATATAGGCTAAAAAACACTTTTGTGGTGAGTTTTACAACAAGACAAATGACCAAAACGTTTCAGTGAAAAAAAGAGGTTGGAGGTTTAATGTTTCTACCACTGAAAACAATTACACATGATCAACACAATGCTTAATGTCTTGGCATTACCTTGGCAAGATAGCAGGAAAACAAGCTTTGCAACAATTATTTTAGCAGTAACGCCTTGGACTGTTGCGTGGATTGTAGAACCATGTACTAAATGTTTAGATTACGCATTACCAGTATTTTCATCTGATTTTTTTCATGAAGGGTGGGAAAAACAACTTGTGTCAAAAGCATGAACACCAACCAACAACAAAAGTCATTCAGCAAAGCATGAGCACAAACCAGCAATAAAACAGAATTAAGTTCATGATGGCTAGTCAACAAGTTTAATTTTTACCTATGTGCAGACTGAAAACATTAGCACAGCTTAAAAAATTATCCTTGCACTAAATGTTTGAAATACCCTTTTTTCTGACTACAAACCAAACATATGGAAACTTTCACCTGGAAATTACTCTCTACACATATATCCTGAACATTCTGTGCATGTTTCCATCCAACTGCTTCCTTTGCCAAGTTTGATGATTAGAAAACATTACATTCAGAAAGCAATCATGACAGAGTTTCAGGATTTGGAACAAATCACTAACTTCCACCGTCACTAAAATTGGGAACACGGCTTGTAGCAACTGTAAGCCAAATTGCATTTTGATCCTATAACAAAATCTGACTGAATGGTTGATCAAGCCATTATGAGTCTGGTTCATGCATCACTAAACACAAAGGCTAATTGAAGCTCTATACTTCAATGGTAAGAAGTTGCACAACAACAGCTGAAGCACAACAACAGCTTTCTATTCTTAGGTACTGAGTTGAGAGTATGAATTGAACCAACGCAGGATCCAGGTATGTAGAATTTATTTCACATGTTGTTTCATTGCTGAGATCAACTAAGATAAGCAGCACAAATATAGCACATTCGGTCCTTTGCCCAAATGTCATAAGTAATATTTTTCAGGCTTTTGTTAGAAGTATGAGGTAATGCAAAAGTATACCCAAAGTTAACCAAATTAGCTCTACCACATCATGAATGATGGGTAGTTTGTACCAAATTACACATTGATTTTACGGCAGATAAGTTTGCTTTGACAGAATCTCACAACCTCACTAATTGCAAGAAAACAACTTGTGTGTGAAAGTGTGATTTTCTTCACTAAGTATGTCACTAATTATAAGTAAAGCAAATAGTTTCTAAAGAAAATGAAACTTCACAATGAAAACAGCTCAGTTGGCTAGAAAACAATTGTCTCAGCAGTATGATTTGAAGTTACAATCATATACAAGAAAAGCATTAATTTACTGGGCTGTTGCTTATAATTTTGTATATACCACAAACAGTCAACGAGAGTGTTTGACTCTTGAAGAAAATAACCGTAGTCAAGAACTGATTTGTTTTTCAGTCATTACACAACACTGTGTGAACTTGCATCTCTACCTCCACATTTGAGTTGTTCTAATTTGCAATTTAATTGAATGAGTAAGACCATAGCTTCATTAAAACGTAAGACCAAGATTGAAATTAAACCATCCTGAAAAGCCAATTGAGCTAAAATTAAAACATGAGACTTTTTGTGAAATACTGGGCTAGCGGTTATAAGCTAGCTGTGAGTCCTTTGGCATTCTCAGCCAATAAACTTGGAATCCTACACTGCACAAAGAAATGTGCTAAGATAATTTTTTGAAAAAGCTTTGTTAAAATTCATGCAATCCTGCATTAAGTCCAGGGATCACAAGTTTACCTTGAGTCTCTTAGTCTAAAGACATCATACAGTCGAGGCTAAATATGTCACATAATTAGCATCATGCTAACATGCTAAGCATGTAAATAGTAACATTACAAAAAATTTTTGACAATTTCTTATTTAGAAATTAAAAAAAAAAATACTCAACAAATACACACCTAAAGGAGTGGGTGCATTCCTCACTGGAATTGAAAGCCTTTTCTAACAAGTACTCACATCTAATGTAACAAGAATTGCCACGTATCAAAAATTGTATCCATCCATGAGTTGTGTGCGACCGACAAGACTCACTTTAGATTAGAAAAATCACCATGTACAACAAAGTGTTGTGGAAGACCTCATGCATGCAGAAATCCTTAATTTCACTGCTGGGTGTACCTTGTTTGCCGAACCAGTTCTTCATTTTGGGTAATACAACTTAAGCGCCGTTTGTCTATTCTAATCTGTGTCCAGGTCTTGTTTCAATAGCATAAGAGTAGAAAAAATACAACTCAAAGCCAACTCTTGGTAATATTAGGATAAGACTATATTCCAATCCAAAATTATCACAATACATATCAAAGAAAGCATGTTTTGCACCTCATTATATTAATCTTATTATCAATGAAATACTTGAAATAAATTATCTTCCAAAGCAAAATCACCATGATGGAAAGTAGAAACAATGGTGATAGATCCCAAGCAGTTTTCAAATTCTTATAGGTCACGAAAATAATAAACATCTTTTGATAAAAATTGTTGCATGTGGAGTTTAATCACCAATAAGCTTGTTTTCATCAATGGACATCTTTAGCTATTTAATCGGTTGTTTTCCTTTTCAGTTGATTTCTGGAACAAACAAACTAAACTAAAAATACAGTAGTGAGTTAGCAATATGCTACAATAGACAAAAATATTGTAACATTTTTTTATTTAAGGCTAAGGCCAATAACTTTTAAAAGCTAAATTATAGACAACAAAAGGTAGTGTAGGCTTTTCTCCTGATTACTGAATCGATGTATATCATGGCAATATGAATGATTTGTTGTTATTTGCAGACTTATTTACTTTACTCACTTAATAAGTAGCCTTTCTTTGCTTTTCATGTACCTTCCACCTGACATTTCCTTATTATTTTTTGTTCTGAAACTTTTTGTGATTTGTTGCAATATCTGAAACCTCTGACTGGCTGATATTGTTTCCACCTTTGTACTTTCATCTCTACTAGTTCTAGGTATAGGCTGTAGTTTGTCCCCTGCTGGATGTTATATCACATGTGCAACTATGGTACTTTATCAATCATCGATGATGGACAACTGTTTTTTCATTTCAAAATTTTTTGTGTCATATGTCATATGCTTCCACTGCCCACACCCTGATTGTGATGTCATGGATTCTGGACGGCTTTCAGCTTTCTAACTTGCATTGCTGCTCATTTCTTTTCTATCATTTACGTGCAACTGCATGGATCACTTTTACATATATATTTATTAAAATCAGTTCACATTGTTTGCTTTCCATGTTCTTCTTTGTTACTATAATACATACATGTACAATACGATATAATTGAATTGATTTACACTGAGTGACTGTGCTTCCTGTTTTTACATCCAATTGAATTTTTGTCATCTCTAAATATACAACACAATGTTACTGACATTGTTTAACCCTAAAACACGAATATCTTATGTAGCCTAATTAAACCTTGTTTCATCCCTTACCAATGGTTATCCTGCCACGCTTGCCAATGATCCATGCGCCCACATGTTGAGTCACATGCCCACAACTTGGATAAGGTAGCACCCTGCGTCTCACTACTCACAGAGTCACACACATCACGCTTGAAATGCTTGATGTACTTGATAAGCAACTCAAAAAGCGCGCCGCGTATCAATCAATGGCACCACGTGATATGCTGCGCATGACCGCTCACGAATAACAGCTGCGTCAAACGATGTCCGCCACACCGCCGCTGCGGTAATGGTTGGCGACAGATGGCACTCCGAGAAAATCGATTTTCGACGTTCTCCCACTCCAAGGCCCATTGGTAATGCAGTTGTAATGAACAACTATTAGCTCAACCGTCTGTTCACCACGGTTCGTACTGGAGCAGCGTCCTTCACTCCACATTGAAAACGAAAAATAATGTTAAATCTAGGCTCATCAACAGTTATCAACTGAGGTAGAGTTAACAAGACCGCTTTACTCTCAGAGACCATACTTCAAAATGAAGCGGTTATCTAGATCAGGGGTTCCCAACCTTTTTCTGACCATGTGTACCCCTTCAGCCTTTCAACGGATGAGCATGTACCACTAAAGTTTCTTATAACAAAAAGGTTGAGTAAAATAACAAAAATGCACTGAATTTTTAACAGAACTTTTACATATTTATACCGTAACTATAAAGGTAGGCTCCATTTTTATGTCTAAAAGTTAATTTGTTGCGGCTGTACAATAAATGTACCCCTTGAGACAGGCAAATCTATCCCAGGTTTGGAACCCCTGGTCAAGATATAGCAGACCAAGGATTGTTAAACTATGGGTGGCGCGGCCTATTTGGGGTCAAAAGCAATGACGGATTTACGCAAAGGCCAAATCGGGGCCCCGCGCAGCTCCTTCCTATGCCGACTCATTACTAACTTAAAATCTACGAAACTGCGCAGAGGCATATCTCCAAAATGTACTTGGAAACGAGAGAAAATACAAATGTCTAGAACTAGATCCCTAGTCACTGCAGCGCAGTGGTCTCTAGTAGTAAAATGTTTTTAATTGCACTCTTTCTGATATATATATGCGCCTTAGTAAGGAAATTTATAGCGTGTTTGATACGGATCTACGTTTGGTTGTTTCCAGCTAGATAACCAATACATACAGCTTGCTTGTTGAACATCTAAAACGTTAGTTAAATCAGCTAGAACAGTTTGTCGTGAGTTTTACTTGGAAAAACGTGTCTACATTTAGCTTACTTCATATGGTTAACCGAGGATGTTGCGAAAATACTTTGCTGTGCAAGAAACTTATCTTCACACTGCTTGCCATGATCCTAGAGCATAGAGGATTAAAACACTATATTTTCTATTGCTTGGAAAACGACAACATAAAAATGGCATAAAAAATCCTGTGTCCACTGAATCGATTGTGCTTGTTTGGTCCATAACATTTGTGGTTACTGTAACAAACAGGTTTACGTACAGTTAATCAGATCGACAACTAGACGTTATTTTCCAGGGCGGCAACCATGGGTGTCCGCAGAGGGGGGCAAAACGGGCATTTTCCCCCCTGGAAATTGGAACTAAGAAGCAAAAATTTCTAGAAAACTTGAAATCAGGATTCTGACCAGTTGGGTTAATTCTTGCAATAACAGTTTGTTTGCCGATATGACACTTAGGTTCACTCTTCTGGTGTCATGCAGTGATGAGCTTGCAGTTCACTAAATTCGCTTCTCTGCCTGCAGAGGCAGGTTGCGAAACTTGTGAACGAATTGTTCTACTATTGGCCTTTTATTGCTTAACGATAGCGTGGCAACAAATATTCAAAGATGCACTTCAGCTTGCGGTGGTAGGCGTTTTGCAGCATTTAACTATTGAACGCAGACTTCTTGGCAGGTAATGCTGCGAGACAGTGACTGGTGATAGCGGCAAGACAATTCGGTTTATACCAATGGTGGGCGAACTGTGGCTTGCCGACGTATTTTGTGTGGCTCTTTTAAATGAATAGCAATATCTCAAATTGACAGAGAGTCGTTACCTCATATTTAACGTTTGTTTCATTTATCAAAGTGTTTATACCAGTTCGTGAAGTTAGCCACCAGGGAGTCTGCGCGATTTGATAACAACGACAGTGAACCTAAAGCTCAAGTTAGGCTAATTAAGTTCCCAGAGGAAATCCAAATTTTTCAAACACGTATTGTCAAAAGCGTTCTGTCATTCTTCCAATGTCAGAATGAGAACGAATGCTTTTCGTGAAGAGGCAATTGCAGACCACAAAGTGGAACAATACTAAAATAAATTTTAGGACTACTGGAGGAGTTCCAAGCAAGATTTGAGCATTTCCAAGAGTTAAAACCATGTTTTGCGTTCCTGTAAATCCATTCAGTATTAATGTAGTAGGTGATGGCTGTCCAGTTCACCAACCGTTTGTCACACACTTGACTGCTGCAGTAATGAAACTGGCCGGAATGCAAAAAAATCTGGCTCTAAAAAAAAGTCAATGCCACTCTGCAGTTAATTTCTAGCAACAGGTTGCAAAAAGTAAATGCCCAGAATACAAAAGACCAGTATACAACTCATTTTTGTATACAGCACGACATATTGCTACGAATTTTGTTTCTCTGTAATGAAGTTCGTAAAATCAAACCATTGCGCAACCCTGAAAAATGAACACTTGGGAGAATTAATTCGCACATCTAACAACGTACTGTCCAGATTTTCGGGGACCAGACAATGAAATAAAAACTTAATATTGACAATCACTGTACATCATTTTAATGTAAAACTTGCATTTTTTACAGTACCGGTATTTGTATTGACACTACAAACTGGTTTTGCGCCTCGCCGGTGTTTTTTGTCTTCTGCAAATGACTTCCATTGAACAAGGTTGCCCGCTCCTGGTTTGTACTATGTGTAAAGAAGCCAGGACCGTTACTAGGGGCGCAGGGGGAGAGACGCACCCCTTGGAAAAATTTTCGTCTTCCCTGGAAAAACGTGTTGGACAAAAGTTAAAACTATTGGACATAGTTCAAATATTTTTGGCCCCTCATAGGCGGATCCAGGGGGAAGCTAAGGGGTCTGAAGACCCCCCTAAATTTTTTCAGATACGTTTTTTGACCGATGTTTTCCGACACAGAAACGTCCATTGGGGTGATTTTTTGGATAACTTTTAAATAAACCATTTCTTGCACAGGGATAAGGACGAATGTATTAAATGCAAAGCTTATTTTGCTCAATTTGGGCAGTCCGAATGTGTTTATTTCACTATAAATGAAAGTTCTAATAAACACGTTTTTATGTAAAGAATGTGACCCCGATGTTATATAAATACGTAAGTTTTTACATGAAGTCTTTACATTACATATACGTTATATAAACCTCCAAATTTTTTAGAATATCTAGTCATTTTGTGCTTTAAGAGACAGTATCTCAAACAAAAACTGTTGCTCGCCTAAAACCAAACATTTTCACCCACCCAAAAATTTGGGCTGACCATGCCACGTAAGTATTTAAATTCTTGTTTCATTTGGGTAAGATTGGGCTTCTTGTGGACAAAAGATGAATATGCAGCAGACTCAGAACCGTCGCTAAAAGATTTTCAATAGGGGGCTTTGCATTTGTGCGGGGGTGACTTGACATACTAAAAATTGTCAAAAACTCCACTGATTTAATAGTGTTTCACTTTTCAATTTGGGGGGCTTGGAACTCCACCAAAGCCCCCCCGTGGCGGCGGCACTGAGCAGACTGGACAAAAGTTGAATAAGCTGCAGATGATACTATTTTTTCCTACAAGCTTTTATGAATGAGTGCAGCTCATGTTATTACTGTAGTTAGGCGAAGTCATTAAAATTACGCTACAACGAAGTACATTGCAGTCAACTACGGCTAGATTAGAGCGCTCAGTGACAGCGTAAATTCCAAAGCAGCAAACCTAACCGTAAAACGTAGCCTACATGTCAGGTAGGCTTAAAATGAAGCGCGCTAGATTAGCTGTAGGCTAAGCTAAAGATGACTACTGATTAGCATCAGACCTGCCAGCAGGAGTGTAGTGGGGTGGGAACGACGAGAGGGCCTCTCAGAAAATTCATCGCTCCCCTTGGTGTCCCAAGCTCGTTACCAGGGCCGGATTAAGGGGGGGGGGCAACGGGGGCAATTGCCCCGGGCCCCAGCTGCAAGGCGGCCCCCCGTGATGAAATATATTTGTTTCAAATAAAATACTCGTGTGAAAAATGGTGATTAGCGTTACAAGAATACAACTCTCTATTATATTCCTATGTTGCGTTAAGTATCTGGGGCCCCCAACCAGTGGCGTAACTAGAGGTTTGAGCCAGGGGGCAAAACTTACCTGAAGGGGGCCCACTAGCCAAAACTCATAAAAAAGTTAAGAAATGATAGTGAATCTCTGGATGTCGTGGATGTCCATTGTCCATACTAGGTAAAAAACAAAAACACCACGAAAAACGCAAAAAACAACAAATTAAAGAATACTAAATATCAAAATGTCAACTGAAGGGGGCCCAGTTTTTACATTTAGCTTCCCAGGGGGGGGGGCGGCTCGTCCCCTCGTCAGTTACACCACTGCCCCCAATAGCAACTGATTTCTCTACAAGTTTGACTGTCTACCAGTTTTGGTAATCGCTACTGAATACCCTATAAGTATTTTCGGTTTTGTCCAATGCAAATATATTTGATTTCGCTGGCAACTTTTTCCTAATAATCGTTCTTTTGGCATGGGTATGACTTTCTACTCGTGCATCACGCCTATTATTGCAAAAAAGTAACGAAAACGTTGCTAATTGCGTGCTAAAGTTAGTGGTTGCTGACTATGACTACTGTTTAGTATCAGTCAATGTTATCACTGGGGTCAGTCTCGTCATCAGATTGCTGTCTTTTCCAACATCAGATAAGACCAGATTTTTACGTTACAGTTTTATGCAAGCTAAATGCTTCTACTAATAAACCTAACAAAGCGCGATTACCCTCATTGAATCCGAAATAGAGCGAAATATCGCAATTGAACGGAGAAGTCGTTTATAATTCACGTAAAATGTTAGTCTCACTCAACGCAGTGAAGAGAGCTTCTTTAGTTTGAAACGCTAACCAAACACACATTTGGGTAAGAAATTGATGAAAGGAGCTTAAAAATCATGAATCTAACTTATTTTCTTCCTAAAATGAAAGGAAATGTAGAAAACAAAAACAACAACCCAGTCAGCATCAGATTTGTCGACAAAACATCAGACATCAGAAATGTACCTGAGAACATCATATCTGATGTCATGTTAATATATCAGAAGTGGCAACACTGGTATCACTTTCAATGGTGCCAAGCTTCTGGTGCAGTCTCGAGGTAGCCGCAGCCAAACTGCACCTTTGTTTCGTCATAAAGGCTAACCTGTGGTGGAAAC
>Ga0210059_1013042_pt1 | contig 12477 bp, 9 predicted proteins | sample Ectturendosymbi2_FD_188042 | JGI IMG/M metagenome (GOLD analysis project Ga0210059, IMG submission 188042) | Ecteinascidia turbinata endosymbiont from Florida, USA - Sample 2 (SPAdes) (version 2) | ecosystem: Host-associated > Tunicates > Ascidians > Unclassified | place: Key West, Florida...
GGGGACACGTCCCCGTGTCCCCCACCAAATTGCGCCCATGCTCTGGGGCCCCGCGCCATAGTGTTTAGGTAGATTGTTCACTTTTTCCAGATACCACTTGCGCTCGAGAATTCAGTAGAAATGGTTTATAAATCTCAATGCTAACAAAAACGCTCTCGTTAGAACTAGCGATGACTTTGCTCTGTTATCAAACGTTAGCAAACGTGCTCAAACCTCATGCTAAAGCTTTGTATGTGCGGCCTACCATGGTCGTATAGCACGGTTGACTAAACAAAATGACGTCATAAAACCACTGCTCAGAGGGACCCCGCGCCTTGGTTTTGCATTGGGCCCCGCACCTGAAAGGGCCGGCCCTGCTCGCAGGAGCGGTGGTTGTAACCAGACCTGACGAGAGAAGGGAACAAACTGGTGCGCTGCATTCGGATCTTCAAAAAGCTCTGATAAACTCGTGCTTTAGAAACCAAGATTCAACTCTGGCCAATTTATGCTGCGTTATCAGGATATTTTTGTGCCTAAACAATTGTGTCATAAAAATTCATGTAGATTTTTGCAGATGATAAGGGAACTTTTTGCCTAGTTTTTGCACTGTCTTTCACTAGTTGCTACAATTGTACTGTATTACCGCAATTTGGAATGTCGCAATACAACAGCTTGAATGTTCAATCGTGACCGAAATTTCAAAGTGGGGATAGCTTCACCCAACACGATCAGTTCTTAACTCTACGCAAAGGCCGCACTTTACCCACCACCGTTGTAGCGTATATACTGACTCTTTCGTGATGTTCGGGAAGGTTGAGTAGTGTTATAGTTGGGGAAGTGAACGAGGGATAACGCAATACCTGATCCATTCTTTCGAAGGGGGAGGCCTCTTCTTGCGATTGTGTAGATGTGGTAGCAAAATAGCGGGGCTTAAGCTGTCATTTTTTGCGAAATTCTAAGCAGAAGGAATTCTCCACCTTTTGATTGTAGCAATCCTGCATTCTTTGTATTGTAATGGAACGTTTCCGTTTATTTTTCTGGCAGTGGCACCGCACCAAATGAAGCACAGCATGCGATTTTTGTATCTGTGGACCTACATCAGAACAAGTATTTCGTGGAAAAAGACTGGTTTGTTTAAAACACGCTCTAGATTAGAAACAAGCACTGCATAAGGACTACCCAGTTGATGCCTTCTTACTGCACCCTGTCAGGGTGCATAAAGCTTTTAAACCACATTCTAAAATCAAGCACTGCAGAAGCAGAACGACTAACGCAAAGAAAAAAGCAGTAGCATCAAAATGGCAATTCCCTTCGTGTATGACAAAATTCGAGCTTGTTGGTAGACACGCTTGATCCACACAGTTTTACCAAAACTTTACTAATGCTCCCCATTACTTAATGCGAGTGAAATTGGACCACGAGATCATGCCAGATAAAAGTTCTCTCTATCACAAAAAACTAAAAGAATGATGCAGAAACCATTAGTAATATTATCATCAGTGTCACAACTATCAAACAAAATTTCGCATGAGAAAACTAGTGTCATAATGGCAATGCCAATGCCTAAAGTAGGACGATATGATTTTCAAAGTTTTAGATTGGTAAAAATGCTCTTAACAGAACAGAAACAGTCTACACCAGCCAAAATGTGGGATTGTGTACGGCGCGTACCAGCTTAGATCTTAGCAGGATACGCATGTCGAATCTAAGACTGTACAAGACCAACTAATCCACAACATACGTATTTACCGTGCGTACAACGTAGTTTGTTGGAAGTGTTTAAATACCCGGGCACGTTTGTGTATCGTGCCCTTCTGTAGCCTGATGCCTTTGTGACTGTGGGATAGGAAGAGAAAAGAAAATTGCTCTTAGCGAGCGAAAGAGCGCTATACGTCATACAAAAGCTTGTTTGAAAAGGAAGGGCGCTTAACAACCGCACCGCTTCATAGTTACCAACGCGAGAGATCATCTTTAGCAAGAAGGTACAGCGGTACCGGTAATAAAATCTTCGCAATTCTTACTTTCATCGTGTTGTCTCTCAGGAAAGATTAACTTGTTTTTGCACGCAGGCATCTGTGTTAAACTAAATGTAGTAAGTACAGGACATCAAAATTTGGTGTTGGATATGAACAGTAGCTATAAATTCATAAACGTTATGATCGTCTCTTCGCAGCCCTAGTTCTACCTGCAGCTTACACAGTTAAAGCTTGCTAATCAAACTTTTTGAATCTCGGACCGGCATCAGGTTTTCAAAAAAGGTCAATCTGCCAAGCTCCAGCATAGCAGATATGAAGTCGCAGAAGTGGTAAGTTATTTTTGAAGCTTGCAGCCATTCTGCGTGCCTGAAAACTTCATTAAGTTTTGTAAGCGTTAATCTTGTCGAAAATTGACACATCACAATGCATCTAACTAGATGGGCTTTTGCGGCGTAAGGCTGGAAATTAATGAGTACCTTTGAGCAAGCATGTCGACAAAAAGTTGAAATGATTAGCGAGCAATACATGTGGAATCGTAGGTTGCGTCACAGCTGACACCACATTGCGCTGCAGCGTACTGTAGAATCAGCTGGAAGCCTGCTCAGAAATGGCAACGTCGGCACTACGTTTTCCCATTTGAAAACTTTGCTGCACATCAACAAAACTTCAAATAAGCTCGATCAAAAATGTTAGCCAGGGGCAAACTGGGTCTTTTTCGCCTAGACCTCAAACGCAACCTGTTTTTGAATGAGTGTACTCAAAATGATAGAACAGACAATATTTGTGAGTTTTTCTGGGTGAACTGGCACTGAAATAATCTGCTTGTAGATAGTCCGATATGCTTGCGCTAAAACTTAATGCATTTCCGCTACCAGCATACGTTCGATTCCGAAGTTTTTACAAAATGATGAAAAAAACTTCTAAAACTTGAAAAGAGTGACGTGGAAGCAATTGTCAGACATGGAAACTACGAATAGGTTGTGTCTGCGGCAACACTCATTGGGCATAGAACATGTTTGTGAACACACATATGTAAGGTTTATTTCATCGGGTTACTTGATTTGCTTCAGACGTTTGAGTTCGGGCAAAAACCAGTATTTTTATCAACTCTGCACCTGAGTGAAGATAGATTTTCCACTAAGAGATTGAAACATTTAGTGCATTTTCGTCCTTCAGAAACATCGAAATGGACCGGTAGGGCACCTCCTCTCGCAAAATACAAATGCGTGCGTTGAACCGATACTGTGCGGAGGTAATTGTAATCCAAACATATCACAATGCCTTTTGTTTACAGGTTAAATAGCTACTTAAAAGGAAACACTCAGCTGTACTCTGTCGGACAATGGTAGCCTGAACACAACAAGACATTTAAACTCCCTGAATTCAGACAACCTGTAGTCCAGCTATACTTACTTCTTGTTACATTTGCTTTAGTAAACAAACTCAACGTAAAAACTGTGATGGAATTTTTCTCTGGTTAATCTACAATGATGGTCTTGAGCCTGATTGAACTTCCTATGAGTGCAATTTTTGACAAGTCAAATAAATTTACTTTGAAAGCAATTCAAATAAATTTACTTCGTAACAGCCTCGTGCTCGGCGTTGATGTGTGGGTGCAAGTGAGCAGTTCACGCCCAGTGGTGCCATTGACTCGCCACCACGGGGTGCGGCATTCTCTGCAAAAACAGCCGCGTCACGCACGGCGCAAGTAAACGCAAATGCGCGCCGCAGACCACTCGTGACACTCCGAATGGAGTGCATTTAAGCGAAACTGTACTGAAGTACCTGCTCTTCAGACATAAAAACATCAGTTTCATAAAATAAAGGTTGTCTCCGTTTCCTGTAATAAACGGCATTTTAAGTTTTTTATTCGGAGAACAGAAGAAAACAGGGTGACATAACATTGAAGAATTATTTTTTTTAAAATCTTACTTTAAAAAAGTAATTGAATAGCGTGAATATGTTATACTAACCTGGTTAAAATATAACTTCCTCATGTAAAATCCACTACAGGCTAAAAAGTGGGAAAAGCCTTTACAGACTAAAAAAATTGCAAAAGACTAAAATCTGTCGCTAAAAATCAAGAAGATAAAGTATTGCTGTGACTAGATAAGTTGCATAATACGGACCACTCAGTAGACTGTTGTAAGACTAAAAAGTACAAATTTGAAAGCAAAAGTTCTTTTTGCTAAACTTTTTTGGTTGTTTAGAGTGTCATTGTGAAAAATCAAACTTACACATAATAATACGTCGTTCAACGTAGTTCTGGTATATATGAGATATTTTGTTTACCTTCAAAGAGGCCATGCTTGCATTTGCTTGTTTTAGGGATGTCTCTTTCGTTTCAGATTGCTAATGGTAGTTATCTTGGTTGGTAGTTAGATAGGGTGAGTCTGTTAGTTATCATGTATATTTTGCAAACTGTACGCTTAAAAATATGAAAGTTGGAAACATCCCGCTGTGAAACGGTGCATCGAATTTCTGCAGCTGAGTGAAAACACACATTTTTGTTGTGTTGCGAATTCATCCTGCCATCTTATACACGACTTTTCTGCCAAACATAACTGCATGAGATTTTAAGAAATACCGGTTAAAGCCAGCAATTTTTCTCTCGCGGCAGAGAGCTACTTTTAACCTTGCTGAGCGTGGCGTCAGTGTCACAAGGGATTTGATAGAGTAGCGTTTGTTTTCCTTTGCATCTTTCAAAAGCGGGTTTCATAAGCACCAAAAGTAGTTCAGTGTGTGTTTCACCATCGGTTCTGCTACGACTAACAAAAAATTAGGTTGTTTGAATTAAGTTAAAGCACTTGCTCAGGTTGGACTTAAGCCCATGCATAGTCAACGCATATATTAATACAAAATTAAAGCGTTGTGGGCAAAATCGATCCTCTTGCAACACTGAATACGTTAATCGATGCAAATGCAAGCCAACTTTTCCAATTGAGTTCGCGCAACCCATTGCTTTTTTACACCTTTATCTTTCTTTGATTTCGCAGAGAATGCTAGGTCTTTGTCTCTTCTATTCAGGAGCCGCTGAAACTTTTCAGCAAGGCTGAAAATTAGAAATCCTATGCAAGGAGATGGACACATGCTAATTTACGCAAAGAGAAAAAGTTGCTGCGGTGCTACCGCATTAAGATAAAAATGTTTTGTTTTAAAAATACACTCCTGGTGTGTTCAACTGTTTTAAAAATCACCTCATGTTTGAATTTGAGACGTATGGAAATGTTCGTTTTATGCAGAAAACTTCTCGTCTTCGTCGTGTAAGCTGCAAATTGGTTAAAAGATCTGAGATGACTTTGGCGTCTGTTTTTATCAGTGCTAGTTTTGTGACCTCCGATTTTATCTTAAAACTGTCACGGTTTTCCTTATGTCTGCAAATTGACCGAATCTTTCATATCAAAGTCTTGGTTAAATCTGAGCCATTATTGAACGGGATGCAGCTCGATTCGAAATTGAAATTGAAGTATACTTTGAAATCTTCTCTTTTTTTGAATCACTGAAAAAGCCATAGTTCTGTGAATTCTAGAAAATCTCACTTTATGTTGCTTCTGGGATGCTGCATCGTCAGTGCAGAAAATTTCAATAATCAGAATATAGTAATGGTGTTTTAGCATAATAGTTATCGCAACAATTGCCGTTTTTGCGCAAAAACAAGTGTCCAAAGCCCAGTCATACCCATGTTTTTTTGAAAAATGCTTTGAATAGTAATACTGTACCATGCACGAAGAGCAAATCGAAAATGCCGTTTACAACAAAATTTACACACAAAAGTTTATGTAGCGACTTAAGGACATATTCTGCCTTGCTCTTAGGCTCAATTTAACCATTTAATCGTATGAATTTTCTAAGTTTGAGATGATATTAAAAGAGCAATATTGTGTTGTTACAGGCAGTGGCGGAGCCAGCCCAAAAATTTGGGGAGGTCAAAAATTTGGGGGGGCAAATGTTTGATTTTAAGCGAATAACACCATTTTGTTTGGAAAAACGCCACTCAAAGGGCAAAATGACTATATTGTCTAAAAATTTTTGGGGGGGCATGGCCCCTTTGGCCCCCCCTGGCTACGCCTATGGTTGCAGGTGGCACAGACCTCGTCCCACTGGATTTTTGAACTTTGGACACGAACCTGGAAAAGCAACGGAGTATGTGGAAACGTACATTCCTCACAAAATTCCGCCAGCAGAGTCGTTCAAACCAGCAGAAGAAATGCGTAAATCCGACGCAAAAGTCTCAGATAAAACAACTTTCAGGTGAAACATGTGAAATATCAATATACTACAAACATTTTTTTTAAAGACTCCAGTTTATTGCCAACAAAAGATCGTACTGAGGTGAGATGTATCAATTTGAAAGAGGTCTCGTTGGGGTTTATGGGTTTATAATTTAAATGCATCGGCAGGTGAAGTCTGTACATCTTATATAGAATCATTTCACGGGTAATGAATTTAGACATAAAACATTGTTTGTTTGGTAAAACTAAAAGATGCCTGTTGTTACGAAATTGTTTTGAGTTGAAATTTTTTCAGCCAAAACCGAACAACTATAACACGGGTAAGGCCGCTGAAGGTGGAGTTAACAGTCGCAGACGACCAACATATATGCTTCGAAAATTAGAAGAATGTAACAGTGAGCCCAAAAATTTGAGAAAGAAGTACACACCATTGTTTCAAAATTACATTCTCACATTGGAAAAAAGTTTTAAGTGTGTGCCTTCTTTATTTTTCCGTATACGTTGCTGCAACTAGTTTAAATCATGGTGTTGCAACCGTGTTTTACATTATTATGCGATTGTCAGGCGGTTTAAGGAAAATCATTTAGACTAGAGCGTAGAAATAAACAGCAGGCCTTTGGCAGCTTGGAGAAAGTATATTATACTTAAGAAAAGTCAGTTATTCAAAAATCTTACTAATGTGTTTCCCAAATGGTGTAAAACCTTTTCGGTGAAAGTTGTGAGTAGTGGCACCTTCTCCCGCACTTCAGCGATTCAAGGCCATTGAACCACTCAAATCCGAAAACGTGCTGAAGTACAATACGTTACGTAAATCAAGCACTCTTGAATGGAGCCATCTCATCTACTCCTAGAAATGAAACCATCTTCCAGATTTTCGTCTTTGTTACGAGGATTGACGATTAGTCAAGTTGCATCCGGAAGGTCTGCGCATTTATCAGGTTTTAGTGAGCATTTTGCTGGTTTTATATTATTAATAAGTCTATGGACCCTACCTAAAGATACACCATTTTTTGCCATCACCTTTTTACTGATTTTGGAATCTCTCTAAAATTAATTGGCCACTCTGGCAGCTTCCAGATGGCGTACAAAAGATAAGCACAATTTACGGATCAAAATGCGCACGTGTTTTACCTTGTTTTAGACACCGTTTCAAGGAAAATATTGCAGCAAAATTTTTTTAAGCACTACCCACGCACTTTTCCCTGTAGATCAACGTAAGAAATAAAAAGGCAAAGTAGTGCAACTAACGAAAGGTGGCAGTAAAACAACAACAAAAATGCTTTGCAAAATTTCACAGGACCAGGCGAACCTCTGCAACTTTCACGTATCAACATATGTAAAGAAATATCACCAGCCATTAAGAAACTTCAGCAAATCAGTAAAGTGGATGTAAATAACGAGCAGCTAATGCCTAAAAAGGAAAACTAATGCATAATAAAAAGGACAAAACGTGGTGGTGGCAATTTCAAGACCGAAACAGGTCACACGATATAACTGCCAGATAAACATCTAGAAATCGACAGTGCGACCTGCCTGAACAGTAGAGCATACACAGCGGCAAAACAAGTAGGCACCCACTATATGAACCTGCACCTGATAAAGTGTTGAATCATGATCGTCGCAAGAAAGGGCAGAAAGGCAACACAGCAAGCATAGGGAGACTTAGTTGCATTATGTCGGTTGGAAAACTTTTTCCAAAATTTGAATACTGTAAATGTCAAGTTCTCTAGACACCGCTGTTCGAAACAATTATAAAGAAACAATACATATAATGCAGGGCTCTGTGGAACTGGAACTCAAATTTCAGGCTCCGGCTCCAGCTTCAGGATCTAATTTTTTTTGGCTCCGGCTCCAACATCTGAAAGTTCTTGGCTCCAGCTCCAGAACGATATGGTCCATTGAAAACTAAAAACCATTATAATATTTGAATATTTGTACAACTCGTTTTCCCCACAAACTTATGTCTGTGGAACCGGCACCCAAATTTCAGGCTCCGGCTCCACCAACTAAAAGTTTTGGCTCCGGCTCCACAACCCTGATATCATGTCCTTAACTCTTTGGAAACACTTCAGTGGCTTTAACAGTTATATTTTTGCATTAAAAATTGAAAAGCTGTTACAATACTTGTATATAACTCGATCTACCCAACTTTAATAAGTTTTCTTAACTTATGAAAATTTTTGATTCGTGTTTGTTTAGGAGGTTAAATCAAACGCAACAAAATTTTTTGATCTCTTACAACACTGGTTGCGGTTGCTTCGTGGGCATGCTGGTGCAACGCCAAACCTGTCCCTTTCAACCTTCTATTGGTCTACTGTAAAAATCCATTGGTGTAACCTTAAGTACGGAATTTTGCTTTAATTATTGCTCTGCACTTTCACAAAAAGTTTCCGCACGTTGGCGTTTCTGGCCCAGGATTGCTATAATGTAATGTTAACTGCTCACTCACTTTCTTCCTCTGTGCAGCTTAAATTTAAAATGATTTTCGTATTTAGTGCGAACTATCTCATGTGAGATTTACTTTAAGTTCAAAATAAAGAAAAACTAATAAACAAATAAATAGAATTTAAGCCAGCCACTTCAACAATTTTTATCTTGTACATTCTTAAGCGTTTTCCTCAAGTTACACAACTTCTTTTTATATTTAAACACAGGAGAGACTACATACCACATCCACTGCCAAAGCACGATCCTCCACCCAAAGAAGTTTACCATCCTCCTGAAATGGCTATGGATGGTGTCAGTATGTACAGACAAGACTATCCTGGTCATCCAACAGAACCCGTCCAGCTAGCTCGAAGGAAAGATGCACGCACTGTACCGCTTGTCAAGTTCGAAGCTAATCCCACATATACTAGTAAGAATATGGACATTGCCAGCGAAAATAACAATCACTAGTTATAAAGACAAAATGGTAATCGTTTGTTGAAATGCATTTTTATAAATTTAGTACACATGATCTGAAACGATTTATGCGTTTTTAAAAAAATGACAAAATTTTGCAGAGCATACTTAGTAGCGAAAACAGAAGAGAGGAATTCATTCGGTGTAGTTTACGTACAATTCAATCAAAATTTTGCTTGTACGAGCAAGTATATAAGGTTCTAAAACAAGCAAATTCTGTTTGGAAAAATACAAAAATCACGTCAATTCGCATAAATTAAATTTTCTTGCGCAGAAAATTATATTTTCCCACAATGATATCATTTGACATGATTCAACGTACAGTATTTTTAAGTCATCTCCTGTACGACGGATGGCTTAAGACGATTATTTTCATTCACATCTTCAACGTGGTCTTGTTTTGGTGTAATGATTAACTTTTGAATACGACTGAAATAAAGCACATTTATTTATTCTCTGAACCAACCTTACATGTTAATTTCTGGCAGATGTGTGACAGGTAACATTGAACTAATTCGATGAAAGACCACAAGACCGCAAAAAATGGATCTGCCTTGTTTGTGTGTGCTAGAAGACAGGCAAATCACTCTTATATTGTAAGCACCTCTTTGTTTTTTCTTCAGGTGATTTTAAACGATGGGCCATACCACCACGTATGAAGTATGGTCCTGAACAAATGTACAAAAAACCTGACGTCAAGATGGATGGAACGTCAACTTTCCGCGAGGTAACTCGTTTGCAATCAGTTGAATGTACGTTATGCGTACTGGTGCTAAAAGCAACTCTATTTCGACACTGTACGGCGAGTACCTGTGTAGTTTTAATTTTTAACAACCTTGGGTCAATTATAAGACACACAGTAGCTTTCAACGCAGTGCTAACAAAAGAATTAAGATTTCATCCTTCCATGAAAATGGGTTCCAATCATTTACTAAAGTATGAGGTGCATTTCTTTGTTGCTAAAGTAATTTTTTGATGGTGAAATGGAATCTTTCTTGACAAATATTGCTATGCGATCGCGTGGCATGTGTTGTAATTTACACTGCCTTCCGCGAGTTCATTCATAATCTGCAGGTTATGTTTGCACCACACAAACGAACAAAAAACAAAACTTCCAATAGAAGTTTTTGAAAGGAACGTATCGTAGCCCAACTCCAAAGGTAATGAAACTTGCAGCATCAGCGTACAGTAGCATGTGTTTGAACAAATTTATCACTGAAAAACGTCTACGTTTGATAGCTGCGAGTAAAGGGGTTGGCATATCCAAATAACGCCATGAGAAACAGGTGCAATGCTTTCTACACTATTGCGAGTGAAAACTTTTTTCAAAATTCTTGGAGAATGTGTTGCAAATGGGTAATTTTTCAGAAATTCCAAAACTAATTTCTAAGCACACAACATTGCTACAAACTGCCAGTGGTGGAATCGATAAATAATTTAGCCTTTTGGACATGAAGCTACAGGTTTTTGCAATTTTTGCCATTTAATCTTTAAGTGCATCAAGTACTGCCATATTTGGTACTGCCGTAACTAGGGAGACTGTTCCCCCTATTTCCAAGACAAACATGTACCAAGCTGTGAAAAGAACATCTAGGTTTTTCATAAACGCAGACTTGTCCCACGCTTTGCTGAAATTCGGTTTCGGAAACTATAGTGGATTATGTGTATTTTCACTTCAACTTTTTTCCAGTAAATTGGTTCCAAATTTTTTTATATCTCTGCAGATTGAACACTACCGCAGACCTCCAACTTTTGCCCACTCCCATTTCCCCCATTTAAAAAATCCATTTGCCATTTGGGTACGCCATTGGGTACAGCTGGCGAAAATCAAATAAAATTAAGCCTAAAATAAGTTTTGTTTCCACATTCTACCCATCTCGCTCCGTGTACCACGGTTTATGCGTGATAGTCCTCCGAAATTTATCACCCAATCATAGTTTTTTTTCAAGGAAAATGTAAGATACCCGGTATGGACCTGTAGCGACCCGATTTCTCTGATTCTAGGGATCCGATTTTCAATTCAAGGGACCCGAATTGGGTTCCTAAAACATCTAAAGAAAAACCCTGCCCAATCATGTTTTTACTATCTATTGAAAGGAATCCTTTCACAGCCAAGGGTCAGACACTATGATGTTATCGCAGCATATTTAGCCTGCAAAGTTGGCATCTTCATCTCTGCGAAATGCATGAAAGTGTTAAATTAAATAAAACTCACAAACAATACTGCTAACCATGCAGCCAAGAACTAGTAATTGACAGAGAATACATAACCAGCTGCCCATCATACTATGGATAGGTGACTTATGCCTTCTGGGGACAAGACAACTATGCAAAACCATCTATCAAAGGTATATTGACGTAACAAGCAAGTAAACAACAGAGCTGTAAACTGCACTTGCAGAACAGTCTTAAAACCTACTTGCATAAACACATTGATATAGATAGGCGGTGGATCCCTGGATGGTCGTGACTGGTTCCTGACCTCAAACAAGCCGAAGCAACGGAAGCAAAACCTTCTGTTACGCAGAAAGACAACGCCACAGAACACCCGACAACATTGAGCATAATCTTCTTCATCTTTTGAGTGAGTTCTTCTAACCACTGCTTGGCCGCACTAGATCTCGGGTCAGGTGTTGAGCAGCCATTCGATTGTCTCATCGTCCAGAACCGTCAGGTCGTGCGGTCCATGAGGAGGTCGATGGATTAGACATTGGAGGACAACATGATCGACGATTTGTTCTTCTGCGCCACACTCACAGGTCGCAGAGGAAGCCATACCCCATTTGTACAAGCAGGAGCGGAAACGCCCTACATCGTTGTGGAGGGGGTTAAGCCGGACCCAAACTATTCTTGGGAAGGTCATTCCGTGGGGTTGATGCCGGTGTCGGGGATGAAAATGCGGAATATTGTGGGGTTGTCCGCCCACTCAGCATTCCATTGGTGATCTGCCCAGTGCGCCGCACCTATGTTGTTATTGTCAGATAAACTGATGAGTTGTTGTGCGGCGGGTACAAATGGGTGTCTCGATTCTAGGCGACGCGCATCTGCACTCGGCAGACAGGTGAGCTCTGACTGGAGCAGGTGTCCAGGCTCCATGGTGTGGCGTGCTAGAGACAGTGTGGTTCCATTGCGATAAAGCGCAGCAGTTTGGATGCCTACGAGGATGGGAAGGTTGTCCGCTGGTGTAGCACGCAGGCATCTAGTCACAATTCGCAAGGCGTCGTTGATGGCGGGGTCGATCAGGCGGGTATGAGCACTGCGACACCAGACAGGAGCGCAGTACTCTGCGGTTGGACGCACCAGGGCTGGGTGGCTGTTCGCAAAGTTGTTGCTCCAGCACCCCAACCGCAGCCAGCAAGCCGCCTCAAGAGCGTGACGTGTGATGT
>Ga0210059_1013043_pt1 | contig 12477 bp, 4 predicted proteins | sample Ectturendosymbi2_FD_188042 | JGI IMG/M metagenome (GOLD analysis project Ga0210059, IMG submission 188042) | Ecteinascidia turbinata endosymbiont from Florida, USA - Sample 2 (SPAdes) (version 2) | ecosystem: Host-associated > Tunicates > Ascidians > Unclassified | place: Key West, Florida...
GAGACATGCGGGCCACGGTTTTATGCACTTCTCTATGACGCATTAGAGGGTTATGGGTAGGGGATGGGCATGGGGTAGAGTTAGCTTTAGTGTTAAAGTTTCGAATAGTGGTTAGGTTTACTGCTAAGTTTCCCGGAAAATTTGGCAGGAAATCTTTGGCGAGCTCTGTGTAGCGTTTGTAAAATTTTACCAGTGTTCCTTGACTAAAAAATACAACATTAAACACAAAATATTAGACTGCAATTTACACTAGACTTAATCAAAAAGGCAAACTGGGTTTTATATAAATTAATCGAGTACATACAGGTCTATGTCTGAAAACGTAAAAACACTTGGGATTTCATATGTACCACATATCCTCTTAAAGCATGGGTTTCTTTTTCACATTTGTCCACACTATATTATGAGAAACTTCATTCTCTGACAGTGAAAAAAATTATCATTTGGTATAAATTTTTGCTCTTACTTAACAGGGTCTTTTTGGAACAAATTTTAACCCACAGTCTTTTAAAAGGTATTGAAATTCATTTGAAGCTTTTCGTTATTTACACATTTGAGATTCTGGTTGGGGCCCTGTTAAAGCGAAGTAATATCACATTACAATTGCTTTTGTGGCTCTTTGAAACCAAGGTACTTACACATTACAATTGTTGTTGGGGGCCCATTGAAAGCAAAGTACCTATTAATCATATTTGCTGTTAGGCCCCTTTCACAGCGAAGTACTTACACATTACAGTGGTTGTTGGGGGCCCCTTTGAAAGCAAAGTAATTACACATTACAGTGGCTGTTGTGATATTAAGTTTTCCACCAAAAATAAGGAAAAATTCCGCGGGAAACGCCTCGAAGGGAGGCCCTAAAAAGAAGGGTGGCTCGACGCAAGTGCCTCGCTCGCCTCCCCAAACCACTGCACGTTCCGATTTTCACACCACTGCACGTTCCGATTTTCACAAGTGTTTTTAATTGCGTCAACGAAAACTGGTAAGTTTCTGAAGATCATTTGCAGTCACACCGCGCTAATTATAGAGCGAATAGACAATTCGCTGAATCACCCACAGAGAGTTCTATTCATTCACAGGAGGGCAAAGTTTTAATGAATGTTAGAGAGGTTGGAAGCTTCACAGATATGCTTTATATCCTACCTGTACCGTTGACAGTTCTAAACATATTTCACTTATCACCAAAATTGAGTATTTCTATTGCTTGATGTTCTTGTTTCAAAACCAATTAAATATTTCTGATAGCTCAAAAAACTGATTTTTTCACTGAAACTAAGCAGGCTGGCATGGGCAAAAATGCAGTTGGTTCTTCCTATCTTGGTTTGTCTTTGTGTTTACCTTCTTTACCACAAGATATGGTCCTACCATACCTGAGGAAATATTAGCACCCATTTTATGTGCAGTTTCTTTTTTGTTTACCTTCAGGCAATGTTTTGTTCAGGCACACAAAAAATTTGGGTTGACAAAAGAACTCACTTTTGCTTTTGCATATCAGCTATATAAAGCGTCATTTCAATCGGTCTATGACGTTTGTGAAGAGCCGTTGTAGGTTTTAAGACCTTGTGTTGGAGGTTCAAGACCAAGCTGAGTAGCAATTATTCCCAAACGTTACAAAAAGCGAGGTCAGCGTTGTTGTTGCAAGAGCATATTTGTCTTGTCTCCGGACTAAGGGACCAGGTGTTTTAAGTTGCCAAGCCGTCGGAAGTGTGTTGTAAAGCTCTCTCCACTTTCTGTTTGTTTGCAGATTTCCAAATGCACTAACGCCAACATTAACGAACACGAAGCTGTGCTTCATCTTTAGTTTCAGTTGACAGCAGCCCGATAACAAATTTCAAGTAATTACAGCAGTAAGCCGGAAATAAAACTGTCGTTTTAAACTTTACAGGCTTTTGTTTGGTGCACTAGATTAAGAGGAGGTAGAACTAGAAAAATAAGGTGATGGATAGAACTTTTGCCAAATGCCAGTGTATGGACTGACCAAAAGACGTGTTGGTAGACGCAATAGCTATCCCAGTTGGTCTCACGTATAGAACAACATTTTTCTAACTGATTTGTACGGTTGACGTGTCTCTCACTCTGTAACACACAAGCACGAGCTGTGAATCTGATTCACGCTATCCTATGCGATGATGAAGGCGTTACTCAGGCTCGCGGCTGTTAGAGACACGAAACAGGCTGGGGAGTTGAGAGGTGACACTGAACAATTTATTGCCTCGAGTTTTGCGCTGGTATTAATGACGCAAAACGGCAACATCTATCGACCATTAACACAAACAGCGACTTGTCTTTTACGACGATACAGCAGAAAACAGTTAATGGATCAGGCAGACGACAACTCGCTCACGGCACTACTGACGAAAAGAGGTCAAGTAAGGTTCCGCGAGGTCCTAAATACATGCACAGAAAAGCGAGCAGAAAAACGCATTCAACGAACGGCGTGAATATTGAGTCACGTGTTACGTAAAACACTGTGTGAACATGTGAACTGTTTGTGCCCAGCCGGATGGCTCAATGAGCAGTCTATTACAAAGCACTGGTTCCAGTCCGTACGTACTTGTCCATATAGTTGGGCCACTGGCCGCAACAATACAACTTTCATTATAAATGATCGACGGATTAGTATAACGAATAAAACAACCAAATAGAAAGGACGCACAATAGAGAGGAAGTTCAGAAACAAGTGTGCAAGCTGTCTCCTCTATTAAAATTGCGTGTTGTACTGCAAATATTTTTAACTTGATGACAGTCTCCAGGGATTGGACTAACCTGAATTAGTCAGTAGTTGAAAAGCACGAAAGTGAGAGGTTGTAAAGTTAAACAGGCAAGGGTTGAACATTATCATAAGATTATTGCTATAAGATACGACAAACTCAGTCAAAGAGTTGAAAGCTAAAACTTCTTTTGTAGATTTTTTGGGACATTTTGTCAGAGGTATTTCGAAAACAGTTGTCAGCGCATAATAATCTCAGGTTGCAGCCGTGGTTATTGGCAAATGTAGATTGGCAGACTGTACAAACAGCATCATAACATGCTTGTAACAAAGTTGTTCTAGTTATGCACGTTGTTGGTACGCAGGAATTCACAGAAGAATGTTGGGTAAAAGTCAGAGTAAGGTTGCTGTGGTTTTCGTTACGCAACTGTTTGAGAATCACTTCGTTCCGCAGACATTTTTGACGAAAAACAGCTTGTTATGTAACGACTGCTTTGAGCAGGTCACGTGGGTCGTTGTGGATGCTGACGACATTGTGCTACGCGGAACGCTGCTTACTGGACAAATGTTTCCTGTTAACTGAACTGGTTTATCAATTGTTAACTCATTCGTGCGACCTTGGGTCATTGTTTAGATTGCGGTGGTTGCGGCGTGGACGCAAGTTAGAATGATTTTCAAAACCTTGCCACATCAACACAGCGGTGGCGCAAAATCCCGACTTATCATTTTAAGTATCCTTGCCAGAGCATATGCCACTGCCACCGATGCTTTATACCAACTACTGCTGAAGCTGAACAAAACTTTCATTCTTATTTAAAAGAACATTTTGTCTGTTTCTTCAGACTTTTCACCACCCAAAATACATTATGCAAGCTTCGTGACAACAGTTTAACTCATGGCAGTGCCTGTGTCAATAAGTTTTATCACCGAGTCAAATAAGAAAATTGGTTAATTTTACAAACCAAACTATTTTTGTTAGTTACTTGACTTTTATTCTTCATGAAATTTAATCGTTTTCTACCACAGTAATCTCACTTCCAATCAAACGTTCATCGAGCACAGAGTCATAGCGACATCGTTGTTTGTGGCGTTGCCCGACATTCTGCGTGGGATGGTTATATATACCAGTGAAAGGAATTCTTCGCGAAATACTTATTTTCAAGTTGTTTGCTTGTCGCATCTTGTGTTCTGATTTGCACTCAATTTAGTCTTGCGTTTTTGCTTCATCTGCTCTGGCTTTAGCCCTCGGGTGGGGAACCTGCGGCCGGCGTGAACATTTGATATGGCTCGCAACAGAATTTTTGTTTCCCAAGATAGAGTACAGTATCACGTCAGGTCGAAGCTTCATGATAAGCAGGTACTTAGGTAGTAAATTAAGAGAAGTTACACTTCCTCATAGTTAGATGCAGGTAGAATTTTAGGATAAAATTGAATGATTTAGCCACCCGCCAGTGATAATGCACAATTCATGCGGCCCGTGATAGTAAATAGGTTCTCCACCCCTGTTCAGCCCTTTAACATTTCACTCGTAAGCATTGCTTGCAGACTCTAGGACTGAGGATGCGTAGTGTCACGTGAAATCGATTTCTTAAAAAACTGCTGATGGATTCAAATTCCCCACCTTGTGGAGACCAGTTACTTGAATATATAGATATGTGCAATTTCAAATAATCGCAAAAGCTGAAAACAGAGCCTAGTCAGCTAATTCCTGAAAGGCTTACAGCAAAAGTAGAGATTTTAAAGGTCCTCTGTGATCATTAGAACAGTTTGCGACAGTGATGGCTGTTCCACTTGTTTTCTGTTTTTCTTCTCGTACAAAACACGCTCTTTCCCGACGTCCGTTTCTTCGTCTATTTCCCGACTAGTGACGATTTTTCGGCTTTACGCATTGTCCAATTTCTGCCATTCGAAACAGCGAGATTTCTAATAAAATTAAAAACCGAAGATCTGAGCTGTGGAACTGCAACTCAGATCGGTTTAAGACGAACGCTTTGTTTGTTGTTTGAGAATTAGCGCGCAGTTGCAGTTTTCCAGCCGGCATTGAAGTTGTAGTTGGATGCAGGGCCTAACAGAGGGAGGTACATCGTCCCCATTCCCGGTAGGTAGTGTGACCCTGGAGGATGAAAGTATGCACGCCTTTCTGCAATCAAGCCCGAAATTGATGATCGCTTCCTCCTGCTGTAACGATGTGAACTATAACCAGTCTTCCCTCTAAGATCTTAACAAATACGAAATGGTATTTTAAATGAAAATTTACTCAAGCTTTAGCTGCTTTAGACAAATCTTTTTCGTCATTTCCATTAATGTTGCAATATTTTGTGACTATTACACACCAAGTAAAGTTAGAATATGCGATAGGCCTACGCCTGCAGCAGAGTTTATGTATAGCGCATCGTCCATGACTCCACGCACCCAACTGTAAGAAGCGCTGTCGCATCTCACATAAGTTCGGGTATTCTGACAGAAGTCTGGTTTCACAGAAGTCTCACAGACTTCTCCTTGTAGTCTGGTTCGCGTAGAACCAGTGTCACATGTTACCGCCAGATGATGCATCGTACGCAGGTCCGTCAAATTCCAGGAAAACGCAGCAGCTCTACCAAAGTTGCCCAAGCCGAGTCTGATTGATACCCAACAGTATATTAATGCAGCAGTTAAATTCGGCACGCTACCGTTTTGCGAGGTACGCTTACTGACAGTTCGCGAACTTTCGTAATAACTGCACGAACATAAACAGGGTTGTATATCGAGCACTGCTGTTATAGCTTGTATTTGCTACAATAGTTAATACAGATGACCTAATGTCACTTGTGATCCCATATATACAACCACAATGTGATGTAACAAACTGTTTTACTTTTATGTCTGTTAGTGGTATTAGGGCGCTTGCGACTAGATGTACGATCAAGAAGGTCGAGGTTAGCAGTGTTACAGAAACATAAGTTTGGTACGTGCGCCAGGATGAGTTAAAACTTCCGCCGCTTTGGTGCGTAAATATAGTGCCTTAACTGCACGATCTTGACAGCGAATGACGAAGCTCTGGTAGCTTTTCTTAGTCTGCAGGAAATTCATTCGTTAAACATAGTTGGCCAGATTCCTTGGCTCGGCAGAGGGATTTACTTAACTGCTGCAGTTCAGTTGCGACTGTAATGTAGGTCCTCAGCAGCTGCAACGAACCTGATGAAGCACCCATAAATATAGGCAAGATTTTCTATCCCAGGATATAAATACACAATAAAATGTTTTTAAATAATATCATTACAGTAATGGATGTGTGGAACAAATTTCATTTTATTGGAATTTTGCTCTCTTCTATGTGGAATTGCCTTCGATGATTTTTCATTTTCTGTTAGAGACTATTTACTACCAAGTCAAAACTATACAGAGCCTGTTTTTTACTGCGTTTCCGTACGTAGGGCAAGGAAACTGGCAATGTTGGCATTTATCCTTGTTGAGTGACTTGAAAAAATTGGACTAGACAGCACCACGCTTTACGATATGAACAAGAACCGACGACAAACAGTTCTAGAATCTGAATCAGCGACATCAACGCAGCAAAACTTTTGTGTAATCCACCATATCTAAGAAGTTTTATATGCATAAAATTTAGATAAAGTATTATACAATCTTTTCCAACTTTTTGACGATTGCCCCATAAGGTAGGGACCCGATATCGGTATTCGTACACACTGGTAAAATTTTTCTCACTGTCCCTGCGAGGTTAGATGTCATTCGTGCGTTTGCGATGTGTTTTTAATTTACTGTGAATGACGGTAATTGTGTGCTTGTTTAATATTGTTAATAATTAACAATATTGTTTGTCGCGCGCTCGACCTACCAACGGTGACGTCTGTTCGGTCAGTTTTAATAAGCTCTGTTTCTGTTGTTTTTCAGCAATGGTATTCGACGATTGATCGCTGTTGAAATATGCTGGTTAAATTTTGACAAAAAACGTTTGCGCTGATCATTACTCGTTCCGTAAGAAATTACTGTTGGGAAAACGAGGCTGCAGTTCTGTTGATGCGCGGAATTTGTGTCAGAAATACAGTAGGTTGTTGGATATGCGTTGAAAAACAGTTTTTTGTTGTCTCGTTACCATATGCGGATAACGGTTCAACTGCTTCTGAACGTTATTTGGTGTATCAGAGCGCTGAACGAGGCAATGCGTTGACAACCTGAAGCATAGGCGTAGTCATAGGGGCTGAGGGAGCCATGCACCCACAATTTTTAGCATATCTAGTCATTTTGTGCTTTAAGAGGCGGTATCCCAAACAAGATACGGTTACTCGCCTTAAAATCCCAAATTTTGGTCCCCCAAAATTTTGAGCTGGCCACGCCATTGACCTGAAGATTTCTCGTAATGTAAAGTGCGCATGTGTCTTGCACGCGCGGTGCTGGCAGTCAGTGCCAATCAGCAGATAAAATATGAGTGTACCTTCATGTTAAATATTACTGCGTTGAGCTCAGTGTTAGAAAAGTAATACTAACATAATTAGCGTGCAGTCAACATGGCACGTTGGTGAGGATGGGTAGCTTTTTTGCAGAAAACAGTTTAGGCGTTGGTTGGCGATGTTGGGACTTTTTATTTTGAAGGTAAGAATCTTGACCAATATGTTCCGAAATCGGCCCCTGCGAAAAATTGCTTGTCTCTGCTATTTACTCTTCAAGAAAAAGGAAGACTATCATTTAGTATGCAGCGCGAGTATGCAGCGCGATCGATTTTTGCGCAGCATGGTCAACTTCATGAGAGTCATGGATAGCAACAGCCACAATCGTGAAATATGTGCACCAGTAGCAGTGGCGTAACTAGAGGTTTGAGCCAGGGGTGAACGTAGCTGAAGAAGCCCACTGGCTACTGCAGGGGGCCCATTAACAAACACTGAGAAAAAACGTAAAAAATGATGGTGAATTCCGATGTGGATGGCTATACCAAAGCCCTATCACCGGAAAATACCCAAAAAAACGCAATAAAACAACAATTTATTGAAAACCAAAATATTATTAAAACCGAAATATAAGCAAAGGGGGGGTCGGTTTCTACATTTAGCTTGCCAGGGAGGTTATTCGCCCCTCTGTCCCCCATCAGGTACGCCACTGATCAGTACCCCTAACAGTGTTTTCAAAATTGTTTTGAGGACCGAGACAGCTTCTCAAATTTTTCCAACGGTCTCTCAAAATACAGTATAACCTCGCTTTACGACCACCACCAAAATGCACTAAAACCTCACTTTATGACCACCTCGGTTTTCAGATGAAGTAGTGTCCAAACTGTTGTGTAAAGCCGTGGTTCTTAAACTGTGCGTCGCGACTCCCTGGTGCGTCGTTTTACTTTTCCAAGGGCGTCGCACAAAAGTAAATCCAGTGCAGACTTATTAATTGACCTAATAACAATAAATTCAGTAAAATTTTATACATTTACCAAAAAAACAGCTATTGTTCAAGTGCAGTCATGCAGACAATAGATAGCCATCTACTACCTCATGAATACGCAACTGCAGTTATTAATCAGCACTGCCATTAAATTTACAAAATATATTTTTGCAACATCTATCCAAGCTCGAGTGGAAATTTTCCTCTGTACTTTCAGGAGAATTTATGAAGCTATTGATGGATTCGCCATCCTTCTGTCCAACCTAATCCATCGTTCTTCGCTGAACAAAAAAAGGAAGACTATATTGAGCTTACCTGTGATAATTCCCTAAAAATAAAGTTTTATTCAGGAAATCCAACAAATTTTTGGATTTCATTGAATGACGAGTACCCAGCTTTGGCGAAAAAAACGCTACGGGTGGTTACCTCTTTCGCCGTGTCGTATTTAGGCGAAGCAGGATTTTCTGCGACAAAAGTAAATACGACAAAGCCTTGGGAGGGAAATGCGCGTGGCAGTTTCACAAATTCTTCCAAGACTCGACAGAACGTTGTAAAAATAAGCAAGCCCACGCATCACATTAATTGATGCATATTCCTCTTTGTTGTTTCGTCAATAAATAAAACTTTGACAGTTATTAACATTTACTGCTGGTGCATCGCAAGTCCAGCAAACTTTTCCGAAGGCGTCGCAGCAAAAAAAGTTTGAGCACCACTGGCGAAAGTGTTCCTTATTACTGCCTTGCGATTCCATTGATTTTGCGCGTGTGGTGTGAATGCCTTCAGCGCATACTTCTATTTTCGCGGCTGTTGACTTCGTGTTTGGTAGTCATTCGCAGTTAACACGACATTAATGGTAACCTAAGTCTTAAAAAAAACTGGGCCGACACATTCTTTCCGACTCCATACAACCCTTTGCTTGCTCACTAGCCCACACAGCGGATGTTTACGGAAGCCATTGTCACACTGAATGACGTTTAGGCATGCAATTGCAATCCGACCTGTACAATGACGACAGAACCAACTGTCTCTTCACTGCGGACCGTGTCTTCACTTATAAAGGCAGGTGCCAGCTCTCAACAGCAGGGTTGCCAGGTTCGTATTTTAATGCCAAATTTTATTCGAAATTCTTATTTAAATGGCTTTGCAGGATAAATTCTTCCCGGCAAAACTCTTTTTCAAAATGGTTTGAGTGAGAAAATGCTGTTTGGCATCTACGTGATAATTTAGGAATGTTTTTGGCCTTTTTTAGTGGTGTTTGCAGAAAACAAAACGATGTTTGGCGTTTTCTGAAAACTTGTCCCCTTTGAGTTTAAACTTTTGGATTATTTTTATATAGTTTGGCATTTACTGATGTTATTCGGCATGTTTTGAATAGCGATAAGGCGTTTTTGGTTAATCTCAACCTGGAAAGCCTAGTAGTTTTGCTTTCGATTCTCTGCGACTGCATCTTGTCATAGATATTTTGTGAAATTATGACGGATCTAATCACGAGTCCATTGCTTGAAAAAAATGTGGAAACGCACCACGAAAATCAGCCATTTTCAGGTAAAAGAATGTGAGAACGTGAAAAAAGCTTGCGAACGCAGCCAAAAGTCTAGTCATTTTCAGTAATTTCTAGTTACACAATTATGCTAGGGTGCTACGCAAGAGTTGGCATGCCATTTATTCGTTTATGTAACGTCTGGAGTTGCACACAGGAAATTTGAGTAGAAACACAAATCTTCAGAAGAAGATTCTTCTAGTCCGGTTACTACGAAAAAAGTGTGGGAACTCAGTTCCCACGCTTTCCTGCCCCACTATACTCCTAGATCTAACATATCAGACGCTTCACTTGTCTACCAGATTCAAAGTAATTAAAAGTTATGGCATGGTGCATATTTGTTTGCATAATCTGTGTATCATTGGTTCAAACAAAGTATTTTTAAGCATTTTCTGCAAGAGGAGATGGCAGTTTGGACATCAACAGTGTTGTGTTTATTCATTTGCAATAATTTCATTATTGGTTCCATAGCAACATAGCAGTTTTGTCACTACATATCCAGGTAATTCAAAACTGACAGCAATCGGCTTGATTCAGATTTTTTGGCATTTTTTCAAGATATTTGGCATATTTTGATGTGCAATTTGGCGATTTTGGTCCATCTGGACCTGGCAACCCTGCCCAACAGCTGGTAACTAAAGTTGTTGTTACAACAGTTGCACATCAACGTTTGCGTCCGCGATCATGAACAAATAAAAAATTATGTTTGCTGCAAAACATTTGAAACGCGTAATGACACTACAAAACGGTATGTATTGTTGGCCAAGTGAGCGAACTGTCGACACTGCTGGCTGCTGCTTTAAAAACACATGAACAGACTCCGTGCTGTTTCCTGGTTTAACACTATTGAAAATGATCTGTTGTTGTGAAAACGTCACGGGTCTTGTGACTGTGTTAATGCATGTATTAATGCAGCACTGGATTGCACTGACTGTTTACATTGATGCACAAACCACGCAAGGGACTGTGCATAGACCAACCACCTGCTTTGATTCTGAAGCAAGTTGGTTCACTAGCGTGTGTTGTAGATTGCAGCCTACAGCATGCAGAGCATCAGCTATTTAATGAAGAGTCAATTCCGACTTAACCTACTTCAATTCGACATTATATCGATCTGTGGTTGTTTGGTTCTGCAAAGTGATTTTAGTGAAGTGCACACAACAGCGAAAAAACGTTTTCAAACTGTGATTAGCGGCGGAATTTGACATCACTTTTGGTTAGGCTGCAGGCAAAATGTTTCGTTTGAAAATGCGAGATCGAAACAACAAAGTAGGTTACTCCATCTGGATACTTTTATTAGTATAACGTGGTGCGAAAATCGAGGCACAAAATCTGGAAAAGACTGTGGGCGGCTGTGTCTGCGGCAGCAATTTGATTTTTGCTGTAATGTCATTCGTTCATGAAGTTGTTCAAAAGCATGCTATTTCATTGTGATTGTGCAGGAAAATGCTGCACATTAACGCAAAACGTACGGCTAGTTTGAAATTTTTTAAATTCCATTTTCAGGATAATGGGTAAGTAGTTGCGATGGGGCGAGCAAGCGTGATTCCGTCGTTTCTGCTTCTTTGCGGGCTGGCTGCATCGACAGCTGTGGAAAAATCGATTTGCTACAATGACACCAAGGTAAAATAACTTTTCTGAATTACATAGATCCCACTTAAAAATTTTATTAGAGTAGATTTATCAAACAGTCGACTGCTTAAATAACGATTCAAAATGTTTGTTGCGCTTGACGGATATTCCAAGTCATCTGCTGGTGCCTAGGCCCAGGTAATTTCAAATAAAATAGCATGGCCCACAATGCCGTTAGCTTTGGCTGCGTTCTTTAAGTTTTTGGCAAGTTGCGTGCAAGCAATATTTTTAAAAATAACCATTAACAAATTCCGAAATCGACAGTGCTATCTTATAGCCAACTGTTACTTTGCTGACGCTACGCAAATGGTATTACAAAAAACATTTTAGTTAGGTGTTTGGCCCACTTTGAAACTTCCCTATATTTTTATACTTGGCTATGGACTGGGAACACCACAACATAAAAGAAGCTATGTAGATTTCATTACCTGTTACAGGTACTTAGAAAAATTCTGCCGGTGGTGAATAGTTATTAAAGCGGAAGAGAATGTGCAATTGACGGAATAGTAGCCTGAATTGCGAGACTTTCCCCAAGTTAATAACTCATGCACAATTCATTCCATCAGTTGTTCATCTACCCGGTGGTGTAGAATTCCCGACATTTTACGTGCTCATAAGTTGAATTGCCTTATTTAGGAATATATGTCCGTGATTGTAGAGTGTGCCGTTTGCTCAGCAAAACTTTGTTGGACTTTCTGCATCCACACCAAATGCCGCACAATGCTATCAAAAACGTCTTTCCTGTCCAGTTATTAAAATACGTAACGTTATGGTGATACACCACTTTTTTTCTATTGAAGGCAACACAAAAAAACTACAAAAAATCCGCCGATACTTCGGTGCCCCCCACGAAGTACGGACAATGACGTAGCCAGGGACCCCCAAACAATTCTAGCATGTCTTGTTGTTTTGTGCTTTGAGGACCGGTGTCCTAAACAAAATACTGTTGCTCGCTTAAAGTCAAAATATTTGACCCCTCCCAAAATTTGGGGCTGGCTACCAGGGCTGTGGAGTCGGAGTCGCAGAAAATTTTAACGACTCCTGGAAGACCTTTTGCTCACCAATTGTGACTGTTTGTGCCACAAACGTGCGTAAGCGTTACACTTGGCAATATAAGCAACTTGACGCTTCAAGAGGAGATGATCATGGCTATTCAGACAGGCGGCAGCGCACTAACTTGCATACCTTCACTCAGGGGCCATTACAGATCAGCAGTGTCCCTTGGGCTCAT
>Ga0210059_1013044_pt1 | contig 12477 bp, 10 predicted proteins | sample Ectturendosymbi2_FD_188042 | JGI IMG/M metagenome (GOLD analysis project Ga0210059, IMG submission 188042) | Ecteinascidia turbinata endosymbiont from Florida, USA - Sample 2 (SPAdes) (version 2) | ecosystem: Host-associated > Tunicates > Ascidians > Unclassified | place: Key West, Florida...
GGTCACACCTGCAGCTGATCAGTCGGTCATGGAAACGCTGCTGTAGCCATGCCAATGATTCGTTTGAGGTGTGGGGGGTGGCACCATCCTGCTGGAACCACTGGAGGACCCTGACGACCCCTCTTCGTCGACCAAGTGCTGTCCAGAACTTGCCAAGCACCTGGACATATCGCTCGGTGTTGATTGTCACAGACTCCTTGTTGTCGTCCTCGAACCAGAATGGTCCAATGATGCCATGTTTGGAGATGGCAACCCAGGCAGTGCACTTCACAGAGTGTAATGGCCTTTGCAGGCAGTGATCAGGGGGTGTGCTACCCCAGAAGATGTTGTTCTTAGAGTTCACGTGACCTGAAAACAGAAAATGTGCCTCGTCCGAAAACCAGACATTGTCAAGAATGTCTGGCACAGCTGTGTGGATGGACTTCTGCCGAAAATATGCCACAACTATAAATATTTTTTGCTCAGTAGTCAATGGCGTTTCGAAGGTCAACTTTGGTAGACTCTTAGAACATTAATTCTACTTGGTAAATCTGCAAAATGAAAATAATTGATTAATTATTTCAAACGTTATTCAAGTTTAGGTGATGACCGTTGTTTTTGTGTCACCCTGTATGCTGGATGTTTTTGTTAGGGAAGAGAGTTCGCAAAAACGACTATTCGTACGTCGCAACCGTTATAAGTTCAAAAGTTAAAGGAACAAATGTTACGACCCTATCTTCATAAAAACGAAGAAATAAATAAAAACAGAGCGTTACTACTGCCATAATTCATTGTGAGAACTTTTTTGTAATCAGGGCCATTCAAAGTCATAAAAGTCATATTTTTTTGTGCTTAGGGAGGCTATGAAACAAATAAAATAAAAATAGAAGTCTATAACAAAACGTATAAACTCATAAAAGTCATACATTTGATATTAGGTCATAAAGTCATATTTTACAGATTTTCAAACTAATTAAATGAGGAAACCATTGAAACAATCTAAAAATATCAGGACTACTATATCGCTAGGTGTAGGTCTAAGTTCCTCCTTCAAATTGAACCCACTTGGGCACCCTGCGAACAATCTTCTTTTTACTTAAACACCATAAACTGAAACCTCAATGATTGTAACATTATTCTACATACAATTGTAAATTGCGCTATCAGCATGTTTCATGAACAGTGTGATAAACGCACTGCACAGCGAACGTATTACTAAGTCTGCCGTTCTTTTGCGAGCACGTACTGCAGATTACCTAGTATATGACATCATGTAGCACTTTGGGACACGACAGATTTCGTTCCAATGCTGTATCTACTTCTGATTATCGTTTGTCGAAGGAGTGTGTCAACTGTCATTTTGCGAAGTTAGAAACATAAGTCACAATGCCAAGGGTAAGATTGTCCCGTGCTACAGAAATGAAAGAGATTAGAAAATAGTTTGAGGAGTTTACTGTTGCACTTAATGTTGAACTCTGTTGCTAAGTGTACTGTTGCATTGTGAAGCAGTAGAAGCGCTTTCATCCTTACTTGGTGAAAATCAAACATTTGCTTTGCCAGGTGATCAACATGTACAGGAATCCAATTTCAAAAGAAAACGGTTCATTATGAAATTTAGGCGCTAAAAATCCTTAAAAAAGAGAACATTATCTCAATGAATTTTGCACTTATTAATTCATTTTTCATACCCATTTTTCCTTTCAAGAAGTTGCCGGGGTCAGCAGCGCTAAGAGTTCTCGACATGTCTCACAGTTTTCAGGAATCTGCAATAGTTCGGGTGGATCCACACCAACACGGTTCAAACCAGGTTGGAGATGTGGGAACGCCATTGTTTGTTGGTCGACGTCTGAGCCGCTTGCTAGTGGGTGCAATCTACAGGACTCGTCTCGACAATTTTTCCTGGGGCAATCTGCACATTTACCAATATTTCGGTGCCCTTCAAAAACGCCAGGTTATTTGACGCACAAGAGTCATCTCTTCCTTCTTTGCAAGACTTCCTTTTCTCAAGGTTTTAAGAATTTCAAGTCAGATTTCATCAGAGCCTGTAGCCTTCCCGGTCTGCAATATTTTGACAGCAGGGAAGGCGTCGATCGCAGTTATTGGGTTTTAGTCTCCAAATAGCTGCTCTTCTGTGCGTGGTGGTATGATACTGAATCCAAAATATTTGTGAAATGCTTTCTGCATGTGCTGAGGATGTCTTCCGCGTTTATGATACGCAGATTTTTGTGATTTGAGGATCTATTACAGGGTTTCTCAACCGGAGACCTGTGACACCCATGGGGCTACAGGGCGTTTTTTTGGAGTGCCACGAGCAGACCGCGGCTCATGTTGTTTTTTCTTACGCAGACCTCTGCTCATGGCTTTCTACGTTAATAAATGTAGGAAAAACCTACGGTGCCAAATGCATTGACTTGAGGGCTGGGGTTTGGGAAGGTTTGGTAATGGTTTTCACACGGCGAACGCAGCTCTGTTAATCTGCAGTCTCGTAACTGCCTTGAGAAAACAGTGCAACAAACAGACCTGCCTGACTTACTAACTGTGCGCTGCCAGCACACAGTGAGGACAAAGCCTCTTTAATCAGAAGTAACGCAAAACCGCAGAAATACTGTACAATGCGACACTGACTGTCTCAAAACAGCACACGGAGTAATCCGTGTGTGCTGTTTTGAGTCGAAAAGAGACAAAGCACAGAGGAAATCGTCAAAGCAGGCATAAATTTTTCATTGGTGGAGCAGGGGCTGTGGGTGTTGAATAGCACTGAATGGGGCCACGAACCAAAAAAAGCTAAGAAGCACTGATCTAGAATTAGTAGGTTTTTGCTGCTGACACTCCAGTTGGTTTACGCAAACACTTCGTTGGCTTGATAGTAATCAGAATTTGATTTATTTTCGAACATCTTCATGATAATATTTCATACTTTCTTTCCAGTGCCTTCTAGACTTTTGTATCACAACGTATCGTATAGGCAAAGAAATTTCGGATTTACTCGGAAACCAGCTGTAAGTCACTTGCTTTCATCGGTTAACACCTTTCAACTCTTGGTCCCACCACTGAGTCACTTTTTTGCCATCTGTCGCCACACCGAGATGTTTTCTGTCGACATACCCGAGCAGCAGATGAAACGGCATCTTCTCCTACCCTTCCTCGTGTCTGCTGTGTATTGCGGGACGTGTCGGAACAAGGTCAGTACACTGTCTGCAAAGTTCTTTTTTGAATCTATGTACACACCTTTTCATTTGGTAGAACTTCTAAGGTCTGAACGTATCTCAGGAGAAAACCACAAAATTTTAGAAAAAACAGTTAACAATGAGCTTAAAAAATTGAACACGGTGTTTGTGCTAACAAATTATACATCAATGGTTCCAAAAGCAATTTCATGCTCACGAACAACCATAGCAATACAAATTGTTCAGCTTCTATTAATCATCAACCAATATTGAAACAAAGTAACTGAACCATTTTAAGGACCGCAGAAGACGATATATAATGACTCGGATTTTTCAAGTCATAACTCGCCAGCCGACTCAGCTAGAGAGCGTTTGGAATCATTGATGCATAATTCATTTGCATTTTTCCATTAAAAAGTCCGAGTTTGCATTTTTCCATTGAAACGTTTCCACTAAAAATTCCGGGCATTTTTGGGTTCGAACTCTCTTAGGATGAGGTCATGAGTAAGTGGGTGTCAAAGGAGTTTGGGATGATGTCATCGGAGCCAGAGGAAAAATCTAAAGAGACCTCACGAGTTTTTAGAGGGTTTGAACAGCTCTCTAGCTCAATCTGCTGCCGAGGTATGACTGGTCGACATTTGCCGTTAGAGGGGAAATCACAATTTTTGTATAACTTTTTGATTTTTTTAAACTGGGTTTTTGAGCCATAATTATTGCTCCAGATATGATAGAAAGTCAATCAGGGGCTCTAAAGACGCTGATGACAGCCTAGTTTCCACAAAAAAACTTGAGCCAAAACATGACTCGTTGAGTTGGCGCCCAGGGACAGGTAAACTTGGCCAAAAAGGCGAAAACATTCCTCCATTGTGACGTCACCCACATAAAACACCAAACCCAAAACGAAAAAGTTTGTTTCAATCTCAACTACAAGACTTCTCGAATTCGTAGAGGGCTTGAACGACAAATGAACCTACTAGGTTCAGTTGCAGTGGCAGGCAATTAATTATTTAGATGCAATAGACCTCCGACTGCAAAAGGTTGAAGAACACGGTCATATTGCTGTGTTATGTTTGCACACCAATGAGCATGGACATTTTGATGTGCAAACTTAACTTAAAATGAAACAGATTTAAGTTATGTTTCATTAAAAACGTTAGTTTGAGAGAATTAGAGAATTAATATTAGTCTGTTGCAATAACATTGGTTTTGATGTAAAGAGATAAAATTGTTATTATCAGCAATTTTTCCTGTCACGTTGTTCTGTTACGAAGAAAAATAAGTCTAACTTATACTGTTACTGACAATTTGAAGAAAATAACGGTAATTTTTGACATTTTCAAGCGCGGAGATCTTCGAGCAAAGGAGGAATGTTGGCACGTTTTTCTTCTCAAATTTTCTGTTCATTTCTTCGCGTGAGCTTCAGGGTTATGGTGAAAGTTGAACGGAAATCTTTGTGCAAGTCTTGTGTGGTAAATGTGTTTGAAAAACTTGTTGTTTTGCAATAAAACTCAAGTCATGGTTCATTTCTGAGACGCTCACCTCTGCTTTCATTTTTAAAACTGTGTTGCAGTGCAAATCGAATTGTCCGTGCTTTGTAAGGAAGAAATACGGACGAAAAACGTTGAAAATACCTGAAAAGAAAAGATTTTGAAAGATTAGATTCTCTTCGAAGAACTTGATTCAATCTCACCACTTGCTGGCCGTTTATCGACTGAGAACAGAAAATTCAATGCTCGTTGCTTTTTCTGAACGGTGTAATGTAGAGCAGCAGTTGATATTGAAAGAAGTTGTTCATATGTCCTCTTTTGTTTTCCCAAGAGCGAATTTTAAGTGGCAGACCTGATCTGGGCCCACTACCTACACTTTCTTCCAACACAGAGCAATAAACAAGTACTCTACACCTTTGTGCAAAGATTCGTTGAGTCAACAACCACACCTAGATTTCTGTATCGCTTCAGCTGGTTTGTCCCAAGTGTTAGATGTTCGTGTCAAATGGTGTGCAGAATTGCAGACAGATCACCGCTTGGTTCTCTGCTAATTCTGTCCAAAAATGCACAGAGCTTTCACGAATGTGCAAGAATAGGAGAACCTATCGAGTACAGTGGTAGACTCTGACGTACAAGGAAATATAAAAGACCCTTGCAGACAGTGTACCATCCATTTTCTGAGAGCTCACAGAATGCACAGCGATCTGGGCGGTGGACAGGTGGCTGTTCAAAGCAGCTGTAGCTTCATCTGCTTCTCGCGTATGCGGACAGAAACGACTCGGTGTGGCAAATTGTGCCAAACAAAGTAACTTCGTGGCGGAACCAGGAGCTGGACGATACTATTCGAGCATAGAAACTTGACCAAAGTGACGGTACACTGAGAAACAAACGCCCGAAACTCATGTGGCAATTAAGTCCAAAATATAGTCTCAGAATTTTGGACATGAACTGGATTCAAATTTCTGACAAGCCAGCGAATTGTTGTGGAAAACCATCCGGTGTCTTCGCAGTAAGAAATCGCACTCTACTAGATTCATCAACGACTATGACGTTGCCTTTCTCAGCAATGAGGATGACATCTTTGGCAGATGGAAAGATTATTTCAAACATTTTTGAAACTAATAACTATCATACCATTGGACACTCAAAATGTGCAATCAGGTGTGGAAATGCCATCACTGTAGCCGATGTCTTCCTAGCTGACAAAGCACAATAAGCTGGGAAGGCAGGTTGCAATGAAATTCGACCTGAAATACTCAAAAACCCTGCTCAGGTAAGGTGAAAAACTTTCATCGTTTTGAGTGTTGGTCGAAGCGAGCAGAAAAATTTCCGAATATCACCGAGGCTTACTATACGGTTGTAGGCGCAAAGGCGGGTCTTTCAACAACTTAACAATTCTTTTCAAGTTAATCTGACTAGATAAAAAACAACCTTTTGTTTTTCTAAAAAGTTTTATTTTGTCAAAAAAGACAATTTCGCGGAAATAAGCGGGTGATACGAACACCATCGAAACAAAAAGACACGGAAAGTTCTCAAACTCCGCCAGTAGCCTTCATTGGCATTCTGTTAAAGATCCGTTTCGTCTTCTCATTATAAATTGCGGATGTACATGCAAAAGAAGTAAACACTTTTTATTTTCAGTATAGTTTCGTAAGTTTCAGGCAAACAAGGTCTCTCTTCCCAAAACGGCAAAATTCATCAATGACAATCCCTGGCAAACAGTAGAACACTACAGATCACAAGCAAATCAAAACAAAGTTGTTTAATGCATGCGATGGCAGTAACCTTTATTTTGAGTTAACGCATGTGTAACCACAGTAGTTCACAACCGGTTTGTTTTGACAGACCAAGCCGCTATTGACTTGGATGTCTCGCATGCTGTTCTTGACAAACCTCTTGAACACACAGAACCTGCAGAAGAACTCATTTTAAAAATGGCAACGTCCAAATGTGCGATACCACAAAATCCACATTGCATTTAAAAGCTTTCCTCTCAACAGTCTTTGCAGTAGACTTGAAAGTGGTCGATGCAGGCAGGTGCTCCGCAAATCCGACACACGAAACTCGTTCTCGTGCGGTGCGATGGACAGCAGGTTTCGCACGGTTGTGTGGTTCACAACAGTTCACTGCTTTCCCCCGATTTCGCTGATGTCAATCAAGGAACGGCGTTGCCATGGGACGCTAAGCATCGTTCTGACGACAACCACTCATTTTGATGACTTACATACGTGGGTGTCAGAGGGATGATTTTTTAGGAGGTCAGCAGTGTTTTTTTCGTGGGTGGCCAAAGCAGTACTTCCAGGGGCGACAGCAGTAGTGAAATTTCATTTCACCATAAAGTAAGAGAAAAAAATTTTTTCACTAACACGTTAATAGGAAAATATCAAAGTTCAAAATCCAGGAGGGTTTGCCCCACTTGCCACCCCCTTCCGACGCCCATTCCTACATATCTCCCTTCAAATACAACGTCCAGGGATGGTGTGCTAAAGGCAGTGCTCTAAGCCTTTCCAGTTCACATGTTTACTAACAAATATGTGCATGGTTTCTCGGACAAATACAATTTCACAAACTGGACAGAGCGATATCGCTTCGACTTCCTTGCATAAGGACATTGCGATGCTGTGAAGCAGAGGAATACTGACGCAATCTCCAACCACGCCAAATGCGCGATCTGGAAACACCACAAGTTGAACCGGATTTATGTCGCCAAATGATCGTATTTTCTTTAGCGACTGCGCTCATGTGTCGCACTAACGCGCTGGAGTTTCCTTACGCACGTTGTCTTGTAACACGGAGGCAAGCATGGGGCCAATTGGGCATACACCCCCTTTCTCGAAAACGCAAATTTATGCAGGTTTCAACAGGGCTGCTCGACAGAGCGCATATAATCAGCTACTGTGAAACCACGTATACTAAATATTTCAAAAAGTAAGTTAAAAAATGATGTGCCCGACTTGGGCCTGGTTTTCTGAGCGGGGTTTAAAGCTTTGAATAGAGTCGTGTGTGTCAAGTAGCGTGACAATATGGAAGAGCACCAAAAGGTTGCCATACTGGAGTGATCATCCACATACAGTAAACCAGAAGGGGTACTGAAAGCAATGAAAAAACTACTGAAGCATTTCTCTCCATAGTTTTTCTGGTAACGTGTGTGCCAAGTGCCTTGAAAAGAGATGTATGGAAATGATTGGGCCAAATCTTAATGGCGCCTAGTGTGGTTTTTGCTCCGGATGTAACACTGAAGATGAAATTTTCTCTCGCCAGGAAATTTTCGGGATATTCTGGGAGCAAGGAATATGATAAATAATTCTACGCATGTTTTTTCAACCTCGAAAATGCTAACGAATTCCTCGAGAAACGTTTTTGGGATTGTTGCAGTAGTGCGATATTGATGGCCCCTGTTACCGGCCGTCAAGACGCTCTATTCCTACTCAGAACTTTGGTTCCGCATCGGCGGAATGAAATGACAACCATTCACCATAGGGGTGGTAGTTTGACAAGAGTGTGTGCTTTCACCACTCGTTTCAATTGTCTTTTTGAATTGGATATACGGTTAAAGTCCAATCGACGAGGATGTTACTTTTGGAAGCTGCAGGATCTACCATTAGCTTTTTGCAGGCGATTTGATACTACTGTCATTCTTTGAAGAAGGCCTTCGGCATGCATTTCTTTGGCTTTCTGCAGCATGCAATGGAAGTCGAATATAAATCACCACTAAAAACACCGACGTATTGTGTCTCTGCAGAAACGCAGTTCTGTTCATGCTCTAAGCAGTACTACATTACGGCAGTCTGAGAAGCTCGTGGTCACGAAACGGGAGATTTCAAACACCGCTGTACGCTTTTTCACTAGTCTTCGTTCGGATCCTCGTCTATGGCCATGAATCTTGGGTAATGACTGAATGTGTTCCATAGCAGCTACAAACAGAAGGTATTTTCGTAAGAGTTTTCGGCATGACACTTAGCGACAAAGCGCGCAGCTGTGAACTTTGTGAAACCGTCAATGTCGAGCCACTTCTCTACCGCATAGAGAGATCCCAGCTACGTTGGTTGGCCATGTGACCAGAATCTCCCAGGTAAAGTTAGCCAGGCGATTCTAGCTGGCTCCATCTACGGCAAAACCGCCTAGACGTCGACCAACCACCAGATGATGTTATTATGCTCTATCTCCGTCCTTGCTAATTCCCGTCTTGGTATGACGTCAGCGGAAATATGAGATGTTGCAGAAGACCGTGACGTAACTTTCAGACTTCCGCTGCTGACAGGTAGCCCCACAAGAGGAAAACTGGTGTAAATATGAATGAATGGTAATGCAGACTTCAATACCGAAATACCAAAAAAAGTAAAAATATCACCGCGGATGGAACCGTTCATTGTATGATTTTTCTACAAAATGTGATTTCTGCATCTGGCAAATGTTAATATGGGTTGTGGAGTTAGATTGATACAGGAGAGTGTGTGTCATTGTGTTGAGGATTTTTGTCTTTACGTTGATTCAATGTTTGTTTGGGAAAGAACTCAAGAAACATAAGGTTATTTTGTCAGATCTTGGTTATTACACTGAAGTCATTTTGCTTAATTTAAAAGTCAATCGTTTTGAGTTCAGGTCAACAAAAGTTTTTTTTTAGTGAAGACCGAGAGCGTGTAATTTGAAATACAAGAGGAAGAGTTTGATATTCGTGACGGGTTGATGAGATAAACCTTCGCGAAAACGTACGCATCTGTGATGGATTGGTCCCGTCACCTGAATCCCAATGTAGGTTTTTACGAGGCAAGTCCTGGGCAAGCCGACCCAGAGTCTATCCTAATGGGCAAGTGCTTGTTAAGCGGGTGTATAGCAAACACAGAGCAAAGCGACATGGAGGATGAAACAGGATCAAGTGGCGTTATTGCATTTCCGGCCAGGCTTGGTCCCTTTTTGCGTGGAATCTGCGGAACTACATGATTGTGTTGAAAAACGTGAGGCATTTCGAGACTTCTTAGAGCTTTTGCATCCGCAACCCTCCCAAGAGGAAGAGATGGTGTGAAAATGAATAAAAGCTATAAACAACCAAATCTTATTTCTTCTTGCCAGGTTCGATCAATTGAGCACTTTCCGATAGTGTGTCTTGTAGAATACTTGGAAAGGTCAAACCAAACCGCAAAAGGAACAAATCCACATCCAACAGCAATTATCCATGCGATGGTGATACACAGCTTTCAAAAACACAAATATGAGTTTAAAGAGAAACTAAATTCAAAAGCTGCTACAGAAGCTCCGCTATTCAAGTATGTACTTTCCACGATGGGTATAAGCAAGGAATCGATCAGCAAATTTTTAATAGGAAATCGATTTCACGTAAAATTACGCATCCTCAGTCCTGAAAATTGCAAACAAAGCTTACGGGTGAAAAGTTGAAAGGCTGAAGTCACAGCAGATAAAAAACAAACTCAAGACTACAATCAAAATTTCGTAACACAAGCTCATAAATCATAACATCTTAACAAACTGACTGACGTCAAGAACACTAGTGGCGACAAAAAAAACTGTGACTCGTGAAATAAGTGTTTACTCAAAATTTAAAAAGATGTTTACTCAAATAAATAAATGACTGAAACATCTAACTAGTTGATGGTAATGGCTGAAAAATGGATGCTAATGGCTGAAAAAAAGGAAGCTCCGCTATTGTCATTTGAGTTGAGTATAAACGCAATCATTGCTTTTACAAAGTTGCCACGATTGTAGATTCTTGGTGAGTTCAGTAATGGTTCAAAGTATTTTGAAGCTCCGTTGCAATTTCTGCAGATTAAAATTGTTTGCAATTTCGTTTGATTGGTGTGTTAGACAACATTGCAAAACCCAGATAGATGAATGAAGCCATGCATGATGCCCCTAAGAAAACTGTCTTTGTTTTTTATCATCCCTAAAACTTTTTTTGCTCAACGAACTGTACTTAATGAGATGTTGCCAAATGTGCAAAGTTCACTTTGTCCAAGAGTTTTGCTAGTGTTCTGCTTCTTTCGTTCGAGCGAGTTCTTCTTTTATCCACTGCTAGCCCGCCTAGACATCGGGGCAGGTGTTGAGCAGCCATTCGGTTGTCTCATCGTCCAGAACCTTCAGTCCGTGTTGTACGTGGTGGAGTCGATGGATTGGACATTGTAGGACGACATGCTCGACGGTTTGTTCTGTGCCACAGTCACTGGCCGCAGAGGAGGCCATACCCCATTTGTACAGGCAGGAGCGGAAACGTCCAACACCGGTGCGGAGGCGGTTGAGCCGGAGCCAGGCTCTTCTTGGGAGGGTCAATCCGGGTGTGTGTGTACCAGTGTTTGGAATTGAAGTGCGGAGTCTTGTGGGGTTGTCCGCCCACTCCGCGTTCCACTGGTTATCTGCCCACTGCACCGCACGTATGTTGTTTTTGTCAGAAAAACTGATGAGTTGTTGTGCAGCGGGTACAAACTGGTGTCTCGATATGAGGCGCCGCGCAGCTGCACCCGATGGACGGGGGAGCGCTGAGTGGAGCAGGTGTCCAGGCTCCATGGCACGGCATCCTAGAGATAGTGTGGCTCCTCTGCGACGAAGCTCAGCAGGTTGGATGCCTGCGAGGATTGAAAGGTTGTCCGCTGGTCTAGGACGCAGGCATACAGTCACAATTCGCAAGGCGTCGTTGATGATGGGGTCGATGAGGTGGGTATGAGCACCACGGCACCAAACAGGAGCGCAGTACTCCGCAGTCGAATGGACCAGGGCTAGGGTGGCTGTTCGCAACGTTGTTGCTTCAGCACCCCAGCTGGAGCCAGCAAGCCGCCTCAGGAGTGCGACGCGTGATGTCAGCTTCTTGCGAAATGACTCAAGGTGTCGGCGGTACGTGAGCGACCTGTCCAACGTTACTCCGAGGTATTTGGGCTGGAGCAGAAGGGGAGGGTTTCGTTGTTGAAGTTGACTTTCAGCACACGTTTGGCTTCCTTGTTGTTGAGATGGAAGACTGCTTACACCGTTTTCGTGGTGCTGAGCTTTAGCTTCCAAGTCTGGAGTTATTCACGTAGTGTTGCCATGTCCTTGCTCAGCACCCCTTTCACTGCCTGCCAATCTCCATCAGCATGCACGATTGCCAGGTCGTCAGCATATGCATACTTTCTGGAGATGGTGGCTGGCAGATCAAAGGTGTAGACGTTGAACAGTAGGGGCGCCAGGACAGATCCCTGTGGGACGCCGTTCTTGAGGCGTCGTTTCCGGTGGTAAGGGTAAAGGTGTGATTGTTAACCATCTCCATGATCATGTGGACCATGTGTCTGTCAGGCAGCAAAAGCAGCAGTATACAGGTGAGCCCGCTGTGCCATACGGTGTCGTAGGCTGCTGTGAGGTGGACAAGGACAGTTCCGGCCTTCTTTTTAGCTGAAAAGCTATCCTCGATGTCCTGTGTCAACAGGGTGACCTGATCTAAGGCCGACCTCCCATGTCGGAAGCCCGCCTGCTCCTGTGGGAGCAGTGGGTCGTTGATTGTTTCGACACGAGTGTAGATGAGTCTCTCGAGGATTTTAAAGGGGACACACAACAGAGATATAGGACGATAGCTCTTAGGGTCCCCCGATGGCTTCTCTGGCTTAGGGATCGCAACTACTAGTGTTCTTCTCCAGATCTTTGGAATTTTGAGTTGGCGCTTGCAGGAATTGAGGAAGTCGCAGAACCAAGATTTGAGAGTCGACCCAGCGTGGAGCATAAACTCCGGGAAGATGGAGTCCAATCCCGGAGAGTTTCCTGGCTTCAGGCGTCTGAGGGCAGCAGCAAGCTCTTCCGGCCTGAAAGGTTCGGAGATACTGTGACCCTCAGGTGTTGGACTCTTCCATGGGTCGGACAGTTGTTTGTTG
>Ga0210059_1013045_pt1 | contig 12477 bp, 17 predicted proteins | sample Ectturendosymbi2_FD_188042 | JGI IMG/M metagenome (GOLD analysis project Ga0210059, IMG submission 188042) | Ecteinascidia turbinata endosymbiont from Florida, USA - Sample 2 (SPAdes) (version 2) | ecosystem: Host-associated > Tunicates > Ascidians > Unclassified | place: Key West, Florida...
GTGCAACAGAATTATATTTACATTTTTTGTGAAACGGCTTTAGTCGTTGAAATTTCCTGCCGTTGAATGTGCACAATCAACATCTGGCTGTGCGAGAAGCCTACGATGCGATCGAGTCGAGATTCATATAGTTTTTGCATTAGAACTTAATTGAACAACAATTCAAAAAAATAATCGGCAAAAAATGTGTTTTATTAGATTACGAGTCGAATCATGTGTGTTTACATTGTCAATGACGACATGGTGCTCGTCGGCCTGTACTCCGGACAGTTACAAGCATATTCGCTGAAGGAAAGGTAAGTTAAGCATTTCAATAAGGAAAATTACTTTTGCTTTCAGACGTAAGTGCGCTGTAGGACTGGTTGCACATTTTTTTGGTGCGATGTGAGATATTTAAGTGATCTCATGATGCGTTTCAATGTTTTAGTTAGGGTCTCTTAAAACTGCCAGATTTGTAAGCGGGAAAGCTTAAAGATAAAGTTCAAAATGCCATCGACTGTGCGCACGCGTTCTTCGCTTACACTTTATTTTATAATCGTGTTCGGTATATTTAACTATTTAACCAAAACTTTGCAATAAGACACAGATGCTTGTCACGATGCTTGTCACGATGCTTGGCTTACTAACGTACTCTTGTTGCACTTCTGCGATTTGTGTTCCAAGATATTTGATTTTGTCAGAAGCCCAGAATCTTGTCTCACTTTCAAACTACAATTTTTTTTCTCTTATTGTTGAGATAGAATGTCTTTCAACAGTTCCTGCTCCTCAGATGTGCATATGTGTTCAGCAGGGTCATCGAGTTTTGTGAATTTCAACTAATGCTGATAGGAACAGCATGTCAAAGCGCAGTTTGGTCAGTAGTGCCACTACATTAGTTACGAAATTCCTTCAGCTGGCACAAAAAGACTGCAAGGAATTAAAATCTTGCTTTTGTTTAACTGTCTTTTTACCGCGTTATTAGATTTCCCATCTCTTCGCAGCGGCAACGTAAGCATACATTTAAGTAAGTTTTTTCAAGTTAAGTAACGAGTGTTGCTACGTTACAGTTCGCTTTGCTGGAGCATGTCGCTGTCCGATGTAACCTCGTGCATCGAGCTGCTCGACGAAACTGTTTTTGTTGGAACAGGAGACGGAAAACTTCACGTTCTGCAGGTACTCTTTCCAATGCCATTGTATTTCAGTTTCCTGCGACTTGTTTTTTTGCAAAATCGTTGTGCATTTGAGGAAAGGTGTATTCTTATATCAACACGTCAGCACATCAAAGATTTTCCAAAGTGTCGTGATTTGTTCTAAAGAGTTTTAAAGAAAGCCGTTTGCAAAAAAACTTGATTCCAAATCTTGTTTTCGTCTGACTCATCTAAAATGGCGTAATTTTGCTCAGACCCGTGGCTGGGCGGCAGATAGCACTGAACCGTATGTACTTGCTTGCATTTATTTTCTTTGCTAGTTTGCTGTGTTGGTGCTTGTGAGTACAGTTGTGCTGCTCCATCGTGGGCCTGTGCAAAAGATAATTTTTGGTGTTGGAATACGGAACTTGGAAGAATTTTTTGAAGCATGTCGACTGTTTTTGATACGAAAAATGTGTGCCTGTTTCTTCAATCTGTCGTTCCTTCAATTTCAAATATGTGTGTTTTTTTGGTTGCATGGGAACACGCGGGTAGATATTGGCGGTTGTCTCCAACCTCTGTCTCGCATATTCGGCTATGAGTAGAATTTTGAGTTCGTTTCTATTTGCGTTGTTTACCGGACATGTGTCGTTTTGTCTCAGTACAAGCATTTTCAAGCAAGCGCTTGTGCATGCACAAAATTGAAGGAACCGTTGAAGTAACTTTTCCCACTTATTCGCTATCACTGTTAGGGTTTGTTTCAGCTTTAGTTTAATAGTTAGTGTGAATTTGGTTTTAAAATCGTTTTTATATGACAGTTGCAAATGTTAGTTGCTGGAAGAAATAATTTGCTAGTTAGCCCGGGTCACAATGGTCTCTTTTTGTTATTCAGTAAGTTCTGCGTGTGTTCTCCAAACAACCCGTGCGCTGAAGCTTTGTGACAGTCGCCGAAAAGATTTGTTTCTATAGCTTGTGATGACTTACGTAAAAACTCGTTCTGTCTCTGACAGTACGCATTGGAGCACAGGCATGTTGTGCCACGTTGTCGGCAGTTTTGATGTCTCGTTAAAGACCATCGATTTCGTTCTATGCAGAGGCGATAAGTGCAGCCGTATTGTACAACTTGTTTCGATTGTACAGCGCTAACTCAAACCATCTGTTGCAGTTTGAAGAAGGCCGACACAAGCCTGTGCACAAAGAGAGCATTGAACTGAGCAAAAGTCCAACGACCAGTCTCTGTCTCATTCGTGCTGAGTCGTCGCTTTGGGTTTCTTCCGGTCCAGCTATTTACGTCATTAACACTGAGTGAGCGAATTTCGTGATTCATTTTTTCAAAGATAAGCGCTCCGTGCAACATTGAGCACGATGCCGACCATAGTCTGCATCGGTAGCGGAGCCAGGTCGCCGTGCATCGTTGTTCGATGCTTATTGTTCACTGGCATTGCAGAAAGTAGAGTGATACGGCGTTTACACTGCGTTGCGGTTTTACTGACGTGTTGAACGTAACGACTTACAGAAAGCTTGTGCGTAAAAACTCAAAAGAAAAAAGCTTACAGAACGTAAAAACTTATAAAAACTTGCTAAACTCTTCTGAAAAACATGGATTGGGAAAACTCGTTTCGGCTCTTTTCTCAGTTTACATTGGTTGGGTGGGAACCTCGGTTGGCAGGGGTCGTTTTGTCGACTGCTGTGCATCTACATTTATGCATTGTCCGTGAAACTTGATTTATCGTACGTTTGTTGAAGTAGATAAAACTCTGGTTTATTAGAGAGACCCAAAGCAAAACAACACCGCCAAGCAAATGCAGAGCATTATTAAGATTGTCCAGGAATGTTGGAGTGTGATACGGATGGACTTCGTGTGACGTAACTTGCCACTGTTTGATTACGTCTCAACACCTTTCATTTACCCAATACCACCTAACCATTTGTGCAGTGAAATCTCCTTATCGCGCACTTGCAACATTCCAAATTTAAAACTAAAATATCAGTAGTTTTTTTGGGCATATTATTTCGCATAACCCTTTCAGAAGCTATTTGAATTAAATGTACTTTGTTCGTATTTTGATAAGATTTTGTATTTATTATAATAATTCATAAAGTTTGGAACTCTGCTAGTTCAGCCTCACAATATTCACACTCGCTAGAAAAATCGTTTGCTCATTTAGAAATTTTCTTAAAAGGGAACACTGCGTATAACCGTCGTTTTCATAAGGTCACTTTTTTCAAACTTAGTTTTTCATAAGAACGACACATTTAGAAACCTTTGTTAACAAAAGCTCAGCAACGATGCAAAGGTTTGTTTACGTTAAACTGTACGCATCGATCTCAGACGCGCCATTTAATATTTGAATCATTCGCAGTGTTCTGTTGTTAAGTTTTCATGATCACGGCTTTTTATTTTTTTTGCAGCAAGCCATCAACTGGAAAGAGTTCTAGTTTATGTGCTTTAGACACGCACCTTTGATGCGACCGCGGTGTTGCAGCCAAAGTCACTTTTAATTATTTTACGACAATTAGCCACAGGCCCAAGCCCGACAAAAGCTTTTTGTCGCCCAATAACAAAAAGGCGGTAATCACGTTTGAAAAGAGCAATTTGAAAAGGAAAGAAAAATAGAAGTAACTGCCAAACACTTCACAAAACACGAAGTATTCTTGTTTAAATAAAAACAACGGAAGTCAAACACGATTTTTTCTGGTGTACTGGTGATCTTAGACTCGCCACCAGTGCAGCATTCACTGCGTGGCCCACGGCGCAAGCAAATGGAGATGGGCGCCGCTGGCCACTCGTGACACTCCGAAAGGAGCACAGAAACCGAGCATAAACGAAACCGAACTGTGCTGGTGATTTTCGTTTGGTTGGTCCTTGCCTGTTGCGAAACCTGAGCACGCGTGTGCTTGGTCATAGGACGTACGAAACGGACGGCTTCTTCCTCATCTCTTCCGACATGGTGCGAGTGACGTCGATGGCGTACGTGCCTCCGCTCGTCAGCAAGCAGCACCTCGTGTGGGTGGCCGTGGAGGGCTGCTCGGTGCTGCAACTGAGAAGCGCGTCGGGATACAACGGTCCGCCAGTGCTCGTGTATGACATCGCCAAGGAGGAAGCGTTGCCGTCGGAGTATCCTTTAATGGTACGCGGTATGGAATTAAAAGCGGTTGTTCGGTACATGCAAATACTGCTGTCATGGAGACACAAGTGCCGGACGCCCGTATGTTTTGACAGGGCGCCTGTTGACTCCTGACTAAGCTGTATAGTGTTGCGATCGGAAAGCCCGAGCGGCAAGCGCGCAAAGCTTCACACTGTGGCGGCAAACAACAATAGAGATCACATGCCATCATCACTTTAATTGTTGCTTGTTCGCGCCGCGTATAGATGCGTGATATTCTTCGTGTGCATCCCGTTTGTGGTGAATCGTGCATTCAACGCAACGCCAACCGAGAGGTTGCAACAACAGCATAAACTTTCTTGAGTATTATTGTTTCACTTGGTCAAGTAGATTGCAATGCATTTGCCACGTCACAGATTTCCCACGCCTGGAAAAATCCCTAAGTCGGTGCCTATGCATAGAAATGTGCGGGTTCAGCAAATTCAATGCATGAAATTGCAAAATAATATTGACGGATGCCGCTTTTCGCGAAAGAAACAAGATATGAATGTTATAAATAAAGCGTGAGAGTGGTGGTTTCAGTCAAACCTGAGAACAAACCGGTGTTTTGTACGTTCTCACTGAATCGCTGGTGTATTTTGCAGCCGGTTGAAGGGATAAAGGCCCTTCCAAGCGCTGAGCGAGTGACTGCTGTGGTTGTTTCCGATCAGCGCTGGCTCTGGGTCGGATCTGCGTACGGCTCTCTTCGTTTATACGAAATGGTAAGTGCCATGGTCTGCAACGTGGATGTGTTTGCGTGGCATTTTAAGCTGCATGTAGCATTACTGGAGAAACGCGGTGTAACTGGTTTTCTCGTAGAGTAGGCGACTTGCGACAACCATGTGTGAATCAAGCACCTTTATGGCATCGGATTATTTTAAAATTAACTTAAGTGAGGAAGAAGGCGGAAAATGCTTATAGGAACCTAAGGGTCACTTCGATCATTCATTGATAGACTTGTTATTTCATGTTTTATTTATTCATTATTATAACTATTTTATATCATGAAAGCAAATACAGTTTAAAACTTGTCGTGGTGTACGGTATCAACATCGTACGTTTGTTGACTTCAGAGTTCAGTGGTCAATTTTGTTATGCACTGATGCGAGATTGCTTCCATTAAACGTAGTTGACATATGCATGGAACTCGGTCGAGTTAGTTTTGCCAATATTGTTGAACTACTCTCTGGCATTTTATTTTGTCTCACTGCATGGTTGCTACGATTGCTATTGAAAAAGGTATTACCAGGATTTTGGTGCTTAGGGAAGATATGCCCATCGGGTATCAACCGACGAAGGCCTTGGCCGAAACAGGTTGCGTGGGTGTTTTCGGGAGCAACATTTTTGCGCGAATGTTTTCCGAAAACAAGTAGTGGGCTGGCTTTGGTGTCGTGTTTTGCGTAACGTCTTGAACTTCATTTATGTGCGCCTTAAAATGCAAGTACGTTCTTGCAGTGCTCCATCGTAGTCGTAAATTGACCCATTTCGTTTGAGAATAAGTTCAAACGTTTCGTTTAAAAGTATGGTCGAATTTCTTAAGGTGCTTTTATATTTCGTTCGTCGATGATGGTGTGTATGCCTTCTTGAGTATTGAACAGCGGGGTGACCTTATTTCATTTTTAGAGCGCCGACCTGCCTGACAGCGATTTGCAGTTGAAGCTCATCTTCTCCAAGCAAGTATCAAGCAGAGCCATCAGATGTCTCATCACAAGCCGGTAGTTATTTATTGTGCGTACTGTTCGTATATAACAGTAGTTCCCAAACTTTTTCGAGCTTTTACCCAAATCGAGGTAGTGATTAGGTCTTATCACCCACAATATCTCGCAGTGATCGCTCATAATATAGAACAGAATTGTGGTTTGGGTTCCGTATTACCCCCCGAAGAATTGCATATTACCCCTGTGGGTAATTTACCCCCAGTTTGGGAACCACTAGTATATAATGTCAGCCATATTAATCTACTCACACACGTTACGAAGCATTTCTACTGGAGTTGTGAAGACGGTTTTTGTTGAGCAGCGCAATGTGAGATGACTTTCCTTTACATTTTTCAAAGCTACGAACGAACAGTGGGATTGCGACCCTCGATTTTAAATGAGTTTCTAACCAGGCAGCCCAACCAAATCCTATAATGTATGTGTCCCTTTCGTGCAGCGCTAGAAAGCAGAGTCTGTATCCAGTTGGTTTATCTGAATGCCGTAGTTCGCGAAGCATACAAGACTGTTTCACTGAATGGATCCGTGCGCTCAACATTTCAATTTGCTCCTCACCGGTTGGTATATGAGCCGATTAACTCGAAGCTTGGATTTAAGCAAGCACGTAGAGTTGGTTTGCTGAAAATTTCGCTTAATTTTCTCGCTGCGATTTGAAGCACTTAGCTCGTGATTGGGGTTCTATCCCCGCCTTTCCTACCAATTGACAGAATTATACAGCACTGCAATTTCGCGTATTCATCTGCCCATGATCACCGCGCTTCTTTCCCTGCAAGGCTCGCGACGTCAGCACGTGGTTGTTTTCCTTTCCGGAATGTCCCGATTTGCACTTGGTATTGCAGTGTTATCTCAATCCGCCTTCGCGGTTTGTGCCGTGCCATAAACAACTTCTTGATAACTCTTAAACTGCTAGCTCTCTTCTCAGTGCAGTTTCATGGCATTAACTAAAGCAGGGGTCAGCAACCTACGGCTCGTGGGCCGGATCCGGCCCTCCTTGCAACTTGTTGTATTTGCATACTTATGAGGAACTACTTATAAAAAAACCGCACTGTGCTATAAATGTACTGTGTTTCATATTTTTGGCTTTCGTTATGGACTGTGAAAATGAGGAGTGAATCTGATTAAAATTCCCAAGTTTTAAAGACATCATAAACGCCAAAGAGAACGGAATTGTTGGTGGAAAATTAGTACGCCCTCCCATTGCTTGCTCGACCAAGGAAAGGTTGCCGACCCCTGATCTAAAGTGACAACATTTAGGGTTTGGGAAATGCAAGAGGCTTTAGTGTGGCTTATGGTGAATTGATATCAGGAAGCTGTGTTTGTTGGCAAGGTTGTATTCCTGCAGTTCCCAGAGCACAAAATAATTTGAAGCAAAATTACAAGCGATAATGAAGATTGGGAATGCATTTTAACAATATTACTATTTGCGATAGCTAATTAGACTGATTATAATCAGTCATTCGGTCACAACTGCGGTTTGCTGAAGTTTTTGTCGTATTTGCCCAACTGCCTTATTGAATCACTCACGCTCACGTGACCATAATTTTGGGACATTTTCAGAATCAACGAGGAAAGAGTCGTCGTTTCTTCGTCTGGTTGTCATGGCGACAAAGAGGCTATAAAATGGTGGACAGTGGATGGAAAAGAGAAAGATTTCCTTGTCGAGAGTGAAACGAATATTCCGGCCAGAAGCGTGAGCATGCCTGTTTTGCAAGACAGCACTGTTAAACGCATGTCTGATCTTGTCACAAAGTTGAGCGAAGATGACGTCAGCTCCAGGTCATCTGAGTGCAGTTCGAAATCGCTGGAAGTCGACACGAGACCGAAGATCGCGGAAACAGGACCTAGCACCAGCGCAGACACCTTGAAGACCGCCATGAAAAGCGCGGCCGCGACTGCCTTAAAAACATACCGCGACAATAAGCCGGTCATGCGCAAGTTCATGCACATGTTTGGCAGCAGTCAGAACTCGTAAGCACAAACACCGCTTTGTTTTTCACGAGATGTACCGGATGCTTGTGGAATTGTGATTTTTTATAACCTTTAATTTGCACAAGTACGGCTGAGGTACTTGAACGCGTTATAGAACTAATCGTTTTTTACGGTATGGAATGGTTTCTAAACGCTCGCCATTTTGCTGACGGTGCAATAAACTTCGTGTTATATCGTCTTGCCGATGCACTTTGTCACCGCCCTCTGCTGCCGGCACTGGTCTAAACTTGAATTTCAGTTCGCTGCAAGAATTGTTTGGAGGAACGCGAAAAGTGATTTGACGGAGAAGTATCTTGCTTAAATCCAAGAAAATTTCAAATTTATGGCACACTTTGTCAGCTATTGGCGCATTTGATCCATTTAATGACTTCCGGCCATCACTAGGTGCATGTCGCATTGTGGGAAACTTGACAGCAGTGTTCACGACTACCTCCCACCAGAAACGCCTGGTTGACGCCATTTCCCGAAGATTTAGTTGCGCGCTCCACGAGCAATCGTATTGAGACTGCATAACTGACTCGGGGCCTGGGTTAATTATTGTTGCTTCGATCAGGAGGGGCAAACGTGGTCTTGATGCATGTGGTAAGGGGTTCAGTTGTAATTTCACTACCTGGGCATAGTAAGCGTTAGAGCATTTGTAAAACGTCACCAAGAAAGAATCACACTGTAAGGCTTGCTGTGATAGGATCACGCACTGGTTCCTGCGAAACACGTGCCGATCTGCTGAAAAAACAATTGATACTAGTTTTGCCGCCGTTGCATCTCGTCTAAGCAAGAAATTCGTTTTAAGAACCTACAAGCTGCGAATCTCGTTCACCAAAAGACGTTGATTGGACCGTGGAAGAATGGGTTGAGTTATTCTTTGACGATTCAGCCCGTCGCAGGGTTGGAAGACCGAATTGCGGAATATTCAGCGTGAAGCACACCGTAAGTATAATGAAACTACCCTGCATGAGCAACCATGGGACTGATGGATTGTATTTTTATTCCCCAGGCACCACTATGTTGGCCAAAATTAGTGCGTTGAACTTCTACAGGAAAAGCAGAACTTACACACGATGGCCTATGACGGCTCTATATTAATGCAAGATAAAGCACCCATGTAACAGATGGAAAGATGTCTGAACATCTAAGAGAGCGTGTGGTGGAAGTATTTGACTGTCCTGCAAACAGCCCAGACTTAAACTCAATGAAAACCTGCTCCCTCTGGGAAAACTATTACCGAGTTGCTTTGATCATAGTTGCCACAAGATTTTATAATTTTTCACTGCCAATAAACATTCCCCTTTTCAACCTTTAAGAATGTGAACAATATCATGATGCTACTTCTGTGATTGCGAATGTCTGTAGAAACGGCATATTTATAGTACATTGTAATTGATTACGATTAAAGTTAAGTTCTCTAAATTTTCACAGGGCATGTTTCATACTTGCAGAAAAACTTTCGACCACATTCAGTGTTTTTGTACGTTCAAAACTTTTAAGACGATCTTTCCGTCTTCAGCAAACGGCGCAAATTTCAAGGAAATCACGAAACTATGGGAGTCTACGAGACAGTTACATCAAAAGGTTTGTGCACTCATGTGCAGGCCAGGATTTCCCATGTAGACTTACGAATCTGTAGCCTTAGGTGGTAGAATTTCCATGGCGGCAAAATGATTTTCGAAAACGTTTTTTTGAGTTGCTTTGCTTAGATATTTTGCAGCACCCCTTGCCGGAGTGACCTGGCTGTCTGTTTTTCCTGTTTCAGTGCATTCCGGTGACTGAGGTGAGGGGACTGTGACTTGAATTTGGCTATCCACCAATCTGCTGGGCATCATACGCCTTAGGCACGGATAAAATTTTTCTCTTGGGTGAAAAGGGGACGGCAAAATTTCTACACAAATTCAACCCTGGGTTTGTGTTCACACTGACGCGGGCCATAAGTATTTTACTAAGCAGTATACCGTATCTATTCGGCTTACAAAGTTTTTTCATTTCGTGCGGCTTATAATGAAGGGTGGCTTATATTTTTATTTCTTTACCTTATCGAAAGGTACAGATGGTGCTCAGTCTTTCCTTGGCCACGTTTTGTCGACCAAACTCTCCCCATTCTATTCTCTTCTGCAATCTGCATCACGAGCACATCCATCACAGGAGAGAATATGATAAACAGAAGGCAATTGTAGTGGCATAAACATTACCAGGGTTGCTAAAACCGCGGTACGTGCTAGAACACGAAAGTATTTCAGAGGCTTGGGTAACCTATGTTTAAATGCGGCTCATAATTAAGGGGGGGCTTACACTAATTTTTTTAACACGATTTCGTGCGGCTAACAATCGAATAAATACGGTACTGTATTTAATTCAGTGCAAACCGTTCTGGGTTGGGGGTTAATGTGCAATATATGCAGATCAGACCGGTCGTTACGGAGGCGTAACCCTTCCCAGCTAACACGTTAGTGCTGTGTTACGGGTATGTAATTGCCATAAATTTTTATTAGCTCTAATCTCATTTGTATTGTTACCCTTCTTAATTGCTCAAGTCGGATAGACACCACAAACAAAAGAAAGGTGTGTTTAAACTTAAAGTTTATCCGTAACAGTGAAAATATCGGGCTATGACGAAACGCGCAGGGGTACTGATCGATCGTGATGAGGATCGAAACGTTTGTATTAAATTTGCAAATGCAAACGTGTACAAAGCGCTTCTGAGCGAAATTTTTGTTGAAGTACTGTTTTAGAAAATTAAAAAATATGGTCCAATCATTTTTTGTAAAAGCAAAGCTAATTTTTAAAGCACTGCGCAGATGCCCAAAAGAAAGAAAGATGACGAGTATCGTACAGTTCAGCACGAATGGACGGAGGAATTTGCCTTTGTAGAGAGAAAAGGTTCTGCTGTGTGTCTAATATGCAATGATATTATTTCGTCGATGAAACGGTCGAATGTAAAGACACACGCCATGCAACGTTTGCATCGAAATATCCAGCGGGGGACAGCAGAATGAAGGCATGCTTAGAACTACTACGCAGAGTGCAAACCAGCCAGCAACAAATCTGTGCATGGACCTGACAAGCTGACTGCACTTCGGCTAGCTTTGCTGGTTCTTTAGCAATAGTGAGGAACAGAAAGCCATTCACAGATGGTGAGTGTGCCAAAATATTTATGCTTGATGTTGCTAACGAATTTTTTGAGCACTTTTCGAATAAAGATAGAATAATCAAAAGAATGAAAGACATGCCTCTGTCAGCAAAAACTGTTCGCGATCGCACCATCATGATGGCAAATCAAGTGGAGGAAACACAACTGAAGGACATAAACGCAGCGGCATACTTTTCCCTCGCTTTGGATGAGTCTGCAGATGTAAGCCATTTATCCCAGTTCAGTGTAATTGCAAGGTATATTGCCGGTGACACATTGCGTGAGGAGAGTCTTGCTGTTTTGCCAATGAAAGGAACAACAAGAGGGGAGGATTTTTATCAGGTCTTTCATTAAATTAGCTAAAGAAAAAAACCTGCCGATGGATAAACTTATTTCAGTGTGCACTGATGGTGCTCCCTGTGTGGTGGGGAAGAACAAAGGATTTGTCGCGCTTCTTCGTGAACATGAAAATAGACCTATCCTAAGTTTTCATTGCATTCTGTATCAGGAAGCGCTTTTGTGCTCAACTGTGTGGCAAGCAGTTTGGTGAAGTGATGGATGTGGTCATTTGGGTGGTCAACTTTATCTTTGCCTGAGCTTTAAATGATCGCCAGTTTAAAACACTGCTGGATGAAGTTGGGAATAATTATCCCGGTCTGCTTTTGCACAGCAATGTGCGTTGGTGGTCAAGAGGGAAGGTGCTCAGCCGTTTTGCAGCTTGCCTGAACGAAATACGGACTTTTCTTGAAATGAAAAACGTTGAGCATCCTGAACTAACTAACACTGACTGGCTCCAGAAGTTTTACTATCTCGTGGACATGGCTGAACATCTAAACCAGCTCAATGTGAAAATGCAAGGCATTGGAAACACAATCTTATCCCTTCAACAAGCAGTGTTTGCATTTGAAAAAAAGCTGGAACTGTTTATTACAGATGTTGAGACAGGTCGTCTGCTACATTTTCAAAGATTGAAAGAATTTAAAGATACACTCATAGCAAGTAACCCCACCCAACATTTTGATCTACAGCAGCTAGTTGGCTTCACATCTAATCTTCTATAGTCATTCAAAGCACGCTTTGAAGAATTTCGTGAGCGCACTTGTCTTTTTAAGTTCATCATTCATCCACATGAATGTGCTGTGGACGAAGTCGACTTGAGTTACATCCCTGGTGTTTCCATCAGAGATTTTGAGTTATAAGTTGCTGACCTGAAGGCTTCAGATATGTGGATGAACAAGTTCAAGTCACTGAATGAAGATTTGGAAATACTTGCACGACAGCAAGCAGAGCTTGCGAGCGCGCACAGGTGGACAGAAATGAAAAACCTTCAACCTGCAGACCAGTTGGTTGTCAAAACTTGGAACGCTCTTCCTGTCACATACCACACACTGCAGAGAGTG
>Ga0210059_1013048_pt1 | contig 12475 bp, 5 predicted proteins | sample Ectturendosymbi2_FD_188042 | JGI IMG/M metagenome (GOLD analysis project Ga0210059, IMG submission 188042) | Ecteinascidia turbinata endosymbiont from Florida, USA - Sample 2 (SPAdes) (version 2) | ecosystem: Host-associated > Tunicates > Ascidians > Unclassified | place: Key West, Florida...
CCCCTTAACGGAAATCGCCTAAACACAAATTTGTTGCTGACATTTGTTAAAACACAAAACAATTCCGCACATGCATGCATAGCTATATAAAGATTTCGATTATAACTAGTGGTGTAGTGATCTGTTACCTTGTTTCGTTACGAGTGTTACACTTCAGTTGCAATAAGCAAATCGTGCTAAGACTATAGGAAACCCTCGCTGAATGTCGCTTTTCGATAAAGATGTTGCAACTCATGAGTCATAATGGCATTGAGAGAAACCGCTTCATACATGTTATTACGTAGAAACTCTGCACGTGTTGCGCAATGCGTTACGATTGGAGTTGTTCCTCCTGTGTAATTCGAATTTGGAGTACCGTGATAGTCAGAAGAGTGCGAGGAAAAATGGATAAGTTTGTAATTGTACAACGCAAGCGGAAAAGGAGTTCGACAAAAGAAAGAGACTTTTGCAAAGGAGAGATATGACACCAGCTCATGCTCAGAGTCTGCCACCAGTCAAGTATTCAGTAGTGAAAATGATATTGGTAACTTCGTTGGAGTTCCCCTGACTGATGCTTATCGACGAAAGGTATTGTTTAATTGCTGGTCTCCTCCTTCAGGTTTCTCGTTGCCATATGTAACAGTTGGTGCTCAAAATCGAAGTTTCCAGAAGCCATGGTTTAACGAATTTACATGGTTAGCGTACAGTAATATTTACAATGGAGCTTTTTGCAATTGGTGCGTTGTGTTTGCTCCTCAGACTGTCAGTCGTAGCGCAAAACCTCCCGGATCATTAGTTTAGGGACCACACTGCAATTATAAAAAGGCAAAGGAACATTACAATAATCACCAAAACTGTCACTATCATAAATTATGTGCAGCCATGTTCGATAACTTTGTGCAGACAGATGCCGACAAATCCAGAGATGTACGAAATGCTTTAAATAGTAGTCGACAGAAGGCTGTCGAGGAAAATCGAAATCGTCTTTCCCATATCATGAGAACTGTTGAATTTTGCGGTCGCCAAGAAATACCACTGAGGGAGTCGCAGAGACGCTGGTGCATTTTCGCTGAACAAAACCGATTGCAATGACGGAGCTTTTAAAGCTGCCTCAAGACTGCGAGTGGAGGCTACTAACAAGCAAACATCTGACCTCTTTTTAAAGGCTCCCCGCAACGCTTCATTTTTAAGCTCGAGAGTGCAAAATCAAATTATTATAACTTGATGGGTGATGCCATACAAAAGCAAATACTTTCCGATATTTCCCAATGCAAGTACTGTACTTTTCGATACTAGTGGATGAAACGACTGATGTAAGTCAAACAGAGCAACTTAGTTTATCCTGTTCGTTTTATCAAAGATACCAAAGTGCACGAAGAATTTTTGTCCTTTATTCCAGTTTCTTCAACAACAGGCAAAGATCTTGCATCTACGATTCTCACTGCCATGCTGACATTTATCCGAATGTCTAAATATTGCTCACCATTTTAGGCACTCTTCCTGTATCAACTGCTACTAGTGAGCGCAGTTTCAGCACCATGAGACGTCTTAAAACCTATCGAAGATCGTCGATTGGAAATGAACGAATGACAGGACTTGCGCTGCTTTTCATACACAAAGACCGCCAGATCGACAGAGAAAAAATTATGAATGACTTTGTTGCCAGCAGTAATCTCAGATCTGGTTTCATGCTTTAGCATATATAAAATTTGTGAAAGGGATTATTTTACAAAAGCGAAAGATTTGAAATAAATATTGTTCGACAAGCAACTACTTTGACCATGGCCCTATGGGTAGGACCAACACTTAAGAAACTATACACATTAACTGTCCGCCGGTGTATTCGTGCTATCGCTACGATTCCGTTTGCCGTGACAGTTTGCTTGTAAGAGAGAGTGAGAGATGTCACGTGCTTAGTTGGCCAAATAAGCATGCATGGGTTACAGCAAGAGCCTCCTGAAGAGCATCTGTCCCTGTCAATTCTCTTATTTCAAAATTTCTACGGCGGCATCTGTCTGTACCTTGCGCAATTATCTGTAAAGTCAGTGATATGTCGGCTAAGCTTTGTTTGCTACCACTGCCTCGAATATGTTAGGTGATACACTAGCAATTCGCAAACGCTTGTGCTGCTTTTTACGAGTATGTGTAGAAACTGTTGTTTCAATTCTGTTTCGGTGATTTAACAAAGGTATTTTGCTTTTGGTATCGACCAACAAACATGTAGTGTGGCTGTGAGATAATTCTACGATCTGTAGTGGTACTGCAGTGCATTTTGCTTGTCTGCGATGTTGAGAAAAGTGCTGTTGATATTTCGTGACAAACAGTAGCCGACTGTGACACCAGAATTTGCTGGAAGTGGTATGAAGTAATGCTACTATATAACACAAGAGTGCTTTTAAAAACAATATCTCGGGATACTGAGCATGTTACCAACTTCCATAAACAATGTCAAAATTTTGCAGAGAAGTGCCACACTACATCGCATCTTACTTTAACAGATTAACAAAATCACGGTAACGGGGGAAAACTGGCAAAGAAAAACAGACGTCGTGGTTGGACCTGGTCAAGAAAAGTGTTGGTGTGTTAAAATTGAAATAGCATATATGACGTAAATGTTATTAGTAAATAAGGTAGCCTGTACTTTAGTGAGAGCAAATAGTTTTCTCAAAATTTCAGCACCCCCCTTAAAAAATTCCTGCGTACGCCCCTGAACCCATTGCGTGTCGTAGTCGGCGCTACAACCAAGAAGATACTCTGTTTGTCAACAATGAAATAAAACGCTTGCTTGAGGCAGACATTATATTCTGTAACTGTAAATCGTTTCATGTTGCTGGACGTGTATGCCTTGCGCAACATCCAAGCCCTCGTGAACAATGTGGCCCAGGACAAGTTTACAGTTTCCTGGATCTACGTTCATCTTATCATCAAATTCCCTTGTGCCTGAAGAAAAACACTACACGGCATTCGAAGCTGGGGGCCCACTGTTCCAGTATAAGCGCCTTCCTTTTGGTGTAACGAATGGTGTTTCTGCTTTCCAACGGGCCATCGATAGTTAGATACAGACTTACAACTTGCAGGAGGCCTACGCTTACTTAAACGGTATAACTGGTACCGTTGCAACTGTGGCAGAACATGGTAAAAATCTGAATTGTTTGTTTGCTGCCGCGGGAGACTGTCGCCAGACGTTAAAAGAAGAAAAGGTGCAAATTCGCGTGACAACACTTGCCATGCTTGGGTATAAAATTTGTTTCAACAAAGTCGAACCTGACCCCAATCAACTGCAACCGCTGCTTGACCTTCCGCCGCATACAAATCTAAAGGAGCTCAAACGCACGTCTGGTATATTAGATTCTCTTACTATTCTAAGCGGATACCTAATTTTTCTGCCTAGGCGGCTTCCCTTCTGCGTGCAACCTGTTTTCCCAATAAAAATGCTTTAGTTGCTTTTGACGAGCTCAAGCAAGCACTAGCGAAAACTAGCTTGGGTGTTATCCACCATGGCGTTCCGTTTGCTGTTGAAACAGACGCTTCCGACGATGCCTTGGCTGCAACTTTATCGCAAGATGGACGGCCGGTGGCATACATATGTCGCGCACCTGGTTGTGAAAGACGCTACCCTACGGTTGATAAAGCGGCCACAGCAATAATCGAAGCGATTCGTTGCTGAGGTCATTTTTTAAAGGGTAGACGTTTTACTTTGATCACTGACCAAGAAGCTGTATCGTTCATGTTCGATCAGAGTAATCGAGGAAAAATAAAAAACGCCAAGATTCTTGATTGGAGACTTGAGTTAAACACATGGCTTACGACATTCGCCATACACCTGGTAGCGAAAACGTCGCGGCTGATGCATTCTCCCATGCTTGCGTTTTGTTCTCTATCACTTCTCTGCAAAACCTCGCGACATTATCGTTTTGTACGGCAGCTTAATTTACCTTACTCCTGTGAAGAGACAAGAACAGTATGTCGCAACTGTAGAACATATGGAGAGGTGAAACCTACTTGCTTCAGGCCGTCCTCGCAGACTACTCATACAAGCTGTAAGTCCGTGGGATCGCAGATTGGGGGGCAGTCAAATAGGGGGGCGCCAGAAAGGTCTTCATTTGTTAAAATACCAAAGGTTGTCTGCGACAGTCGTGGAGCGTCACATGAAAGTGGTTGCCTTTTGTAAGCCAAAAAAGTGGCTATTTTGATGGTTGAAGTATGCAATTTTTCAAGGAATCACCTTGGATGGGCCTCGTTTTTCACAATAAGTTACAACTGAAAACCTGTTGGCGTCCTAAACAATCTCTTGTATATCCACAAAATGTATTTAAAAGATACAACATAAAGCATGCTGCGCGCTATTGACACTGTTTTGGCTGTCCGAAATCAGAAAAAAAATGTCTGAAAGGTATTCCTGACCTGCTTATAAGTAGTGTTCCCAACCCGGGTTTTTCGCCTACTTTCTACTACCCGAGACCCACTTTTTTTCAACTACCAAACCTGGGTTTTGTAAAAAACTTGGAATTGCTGTTGCATTCAAATATTAGTAATTCTGATAACACTGAAGTTGCAGACCGACGCGTGTAACGGCCAAATTAGCACGTTTGAACTTTAAACTATTATCATGAGGCACGAGGTGCGGGTTTTGCTCGTTGACCACCGTACGTTTGGGGTTGGTCCGTTTATATTTTCGTTCAATTGACCTATTTAGACGGATTATGACGTCATGTTTGCATCATGTTGCGTGTTTACGCGAACTTCAGTCTTTTCGCTAACCTCTTTCCACATATATTCAAAGTTATGCCGTAGTTTCGTAGTTACTAGTTAGTTCATCTGTAAGCTGTTATGTGTTAGTTCATATAAAAGCTGTGATTCTTTGCAAAATCGATTCGTTCCTTTTCAGTTTGCAATAAGTTTCTACAAAATATTTGGCTTTTCTTTAGAAGCGACTTTAAGTATATGTTTAATCGTACAAATTCAGTTTGAAGACGTTATTAATCAAAGAAAATCAGAAGGTTAGAGCCATTTGTTATACAACATGGCTCAACCAACACCAAAGTGCGATTTGTGCTGCGTTATACAAAAGGAGGTGGTTCAAGCACCGAAAGTTTGATCAACCATTTGAAATCAAAGCACAGAATCCGTGTACTCCATGAGGGTGAAGAGCACAAAACTATTCAGGCACAGGCAGAGATTCGATCACAAATTGTGTAAAAGGAAAAGAGTCTTTTTGAGGCCGCAAAGAAGAGGTCAAATAACCTTGAAAAACTGTTTCATGTCTTGATTACAATCAAGCTCAAGTCAGTGGAACCAGAAAGGGCTTTTTCAGCCACGGGCTTATTTGTCGCAAAACTCAGAAATACACTGAATGATGAAAGTGTGCTTTGATTGTCATGCGTCAGTATTATAAACATCATTGAAAAGCTGTGGGTGGTGGCAGACAGGATGACCGAAGTGTCTTTTCGCCGCCTCCCGGCCTTACTGTGTCTGTGTTGACAAGTGTACTTGTGTTTTAAGGCCAAAAAAATAAAATAGTTATCGTTGCTGTTGTTGTTGTGCTTAACTTAATTAATAATTCGCTAATAAATTTCGCGGGGACCAACAGTAGTAATTTCACAACGAAATTGACTATTGATCGCTCAAAATCGTATTCATTTCAAAACCCGAAAAACCCCGAATTTTCCCGGGTCTCTTTTCTCAGCTACCCGAAGCCCGGGTTTTAAAATTTTCCCCGAATTGGAAACACTACTCATAAGTAGAACAGTTCTTCTTACTCTTACTAAAAAGTGAGAACACGGCCCACGATAGGAGTCTGATAAGTAGCTAAATGAAAATCGCGTTTCCAGACGTAGCGTGTGCACTTAGATGTATATGGAAAGCAATTTACGAAGGAATAATTCAAAAATAAAAAGTGAAGGAAAGGCATTTGCTATGAAAATACTCCCATTTTAGGTAGCTCTGCTGACTATCGTGAAAAACGACCTCATAATCGCTTGATAGATTCACGCTGGACCCACAAGCGTATTGCCCTAACATACATTTAACGCCACTGATAAAGGTAGATTTTTAGTTAATTGTTTATTACCGTTTCACATATTTCCACATTGCACTGCTGATGTGAAGAAAAAACAGCAATTCCACTAATCCAGGCTATGAAAAGACAGTTCCGAATCTATTCAACAGAAGTGGGAACAGGCGTGCTGAGGCCCCGAAATTCATAATCAATACGGTACCCCCAAACTCAAGCTTTAGTATCCCCAATAATTTCATTTTCCAATTCATTATATACCACTACAAAGTCCCCCAAGCAAGCTTAAAACCGCACCCAATGCTGTCGTTCTTGCGACGGATCTGCTTTCATCTAGCGAGGTCAGCAAACAAATGAAAATCATCCTACAACCAATTTAAAACCACGAATCTCCGCCAACACCAGTCACCAGTGAAAAAGATAAAGTTTACACCAGAAGACTGCATTTCTGCTCAAATTTATGCGATTTAAGCGGAATGATCTCAAGAGTTAAAGTTTACACCAGAAGACTGCTTATCTGCTCAAATTTATGCGATTTAAGCGGAATGACCTCTAGTCTAACCAATTAAGCTACACATTTTGCTGTCGATTGCAGATTTCGCTAACCATGCCAAATTTATCTTTCCGTGGCCGGTGTGAGTTGTCTACGGGTTTGCAATTGCCACAAATGGATCAAAACCACATAGCCATCAGTCACTGTTGCCAGGCGCGTAGCCAGGTGGGGGTGAAAGGCGCCGTAATTTCCCCAAGTTTTAGACTGCACATATTGAACTGTTGAGTAAATATTGCCAAGACGACGTAAAATCAACTATTTATTTTACCAAGCTGTAGATAGATATCTGGTATTTTGCCAAAGTTTCTGCGTTAGAACCATAAGTTTACGAGGCGCGGAGTGGGGCAGATTCGGGCAAGCTTCGAAAAACTTCGAGCAAAACTGCCCAAATTGTTTGGGCAATTTGCTCAAAGTAGAATCATCACCCTGCAAAACTTTCCTATTTCGTTTTCCTTGCAGTAGCGTAAAAAATTAGGGGAACCAAAAATTTTGCCACCCCAAAACCAAAGATCCCCGTACGCCGATGTTAGAGTTGAGTGCCATGAGTTGTTGAGGCGCGACATGCTACCACGTATAGTTATTCAATGGTGCTCTGCGCAGTGGCGTAACTAGAGGTTTGAGCCAGGGGTGAAAGCTTAGCTGTAGGGGGCCCACTGGTCACCGTATGGGGTCCACTAACCAAAACTCAGAAAAAATTTAAGAAATGATAGTGAATCTCTGGATGTCGTGGATGTCTATACTAGCTGAAAAAACGAAAACACCCCGAAAAACGCAAAAAAAACAACAACCTAAAGAACAGTGGCGTAGCAAGGCTAAGTGCCGCGGGGCCGACCATAAAAGTGCCGCCCTTTCCACCCCTCAAATTTGCTTACAAAAATTTTAAATGGATGTTTCGTGCTAATTTAAGATATAAGGATTAATAAAGCACCTTCAAAATCGCAATCAAACACTCACAAACTGAAATGTGTCTTGTTTTTGATTGTTGATTATAGATTCTTGCTTTTTCTGCTTGTCGCCACCTTTCTCATCGTTAAATTTTTCTATTTTTTGCTTTCTTTGCATAGGCATATGCGAACCCCACATGTTTCGTCAAACTTTCCTCCCTGTTGGTTTTCAAATCTCCGGTAAGCTCACCGCATGACAATTTAATAGTTTACCAGGGGATCAAACGGAGAAAAGGGATGTGATGGCGGCATACCTACTTTACAAATGTAAACATATATATATGTTAAAATTTCGTGTAGTCTTTAACTAAAAACAGTATATATACTGCGTATAGCAGACTATATAATCAATCTGATAAAATGATCGCAGTGATGCAAAGAACGTTTCATTGTTCACTTTTCGTTTCAGTTGTGGTTTAATCCTCTGATATATAGAAGACTTCGAACGTTAAATCTGTGGGCACTTGCGCGGAGCCCTCTATAGGTGCAGGGACCCATTTTGAAAAAATATATTAAACAGGTTTGAAACAGGCTATGGTTGAGAAACGCTTGCTTGCAGTCTTCATCGTGACCTGCTGACTTGGTCTAGCTGTTGTGTTGGACCTCTTCCAATTACACGTGCATAGTGTTATTCCTTGCCTTTGTTCGTTACCAACAGAACCATCACCAGAAGATCTTAAACTGGGAGACTGCGTTTGTGCAGGGGGACTGACATTCTGAAATTTGACAAAAAATCCACTGATTTATAGTGTTTCAGATTTCAATTTTTGGGGACTTGTAGCTTTTTTGGGGCCTGAGACCACCAAAGCCCCCCCGGGGGCGGCGGGACTGGTTACCAACAGACTTCTATTTCGAAAACTGTATTACCAAACCGTGCCAGCTGGGACATAGGCCTTTTGGATGCTCAGCAGTGATTACAACGTCTTACGTTCGACGGTTATTGCGATGAACAACTTTATTCAGTACACCCATTGCCAAGCTGTACAGCCATTTCGATTAACGCTCTTTTTTTAATAAAAGCGTTAACCACAATCATATCTAAACATATCGTTTACCTTTGCCTTAGGTTTTCAGACTAAGGTTCTTGCCCAAATTCATCAAAATGAGAGCAACATCTTTTTTACAATTTTCTCGTTGAAATAACTTTTTCTATGACTGTCAATGTTTAAAGTGTACCGTTGAACAAAGGCGATTTCACGAAACCACGTTGCCTATCGGCTGGCTCTTATTCACTCTACTTGCAGTTGAAACCTACAATCTGAGCTGAAAGTTACTCACGAAAATACACCTACTGCACTACCCCGCTTCAAGAACGTCATTTTTTCCGGCACCATTACGTCATGCAGAAAAACAGCAGTTGTACTGAAACTGAGAAAAGTTATCTTTGCAAAGTTCTTCACTTCAACCGCTCAAGCGTAATGTTGATAGGCCCACCTAATGACTGGGCTACGGCTTGTGGCAGTTATTGAAAATATCCAGTGAACATTGAAAAATAGTATGAGATGTGCCAAAAAATGTTTTTTTATAATTTTGGCGACGGCAATTAGCGGCATGCCAACACCTGAAATGTGCTTCTTACTGGGGGCAGTTTAGGCGAACGATCTTGCCCAAGGAGCACCACGGCGAGTCACTCAGTGTCTGTGAATTGGACACACAACCTTCCAATTGAGAGGCGGACACTCCACCACTGGGCTTTCGCCGCCGGAGCGAAATCTTCGTCGCCAATGCCTACGTGTCAGGAGATGTTATGACGTGCAGTTGGGGCGTTACTGAGAAACCAAAGATACGAGAAAAAGGTTTAAGCTAGCCTTGACTATTTGCCGTGATTTCATGCAAAAATTTTTTATCAGGTTTTGAGAGGAGGGGCAATATAAACCGAAAACAACTGGAGCCCTAACGTTTTTTGTCTACGGTCGAATATCATCTCTTTCCTTTGTGCAAAGGACTTTTGACTGAGATGGCTGAAATGGCTTTTTCTGGCGAGGAAGGTGTAGGGATTGGGGCACAATTGGCCACCAAGTAAGCATGCCCATAAATAGGGGGCGCAGGAAATTTTTTTACCCCCCTTGGAAAAATGTTTTGGATGTAGTTTGAAACTATTGGACATAGTTTAAAAAATTTTGGCCCCTCTCTGGAAGCTCTTCGCCCCCCAAACATTTTATCAATCCACTCACTCCAAAGCCACATGTCGTGTTATTTTAGGCTAGCCTACCAGTCTAGAGCTTCTAGACATGAAATTTGAAAAGCGGTAGAACATTAAAAAATTTATTTATAATAATAACGAAAAACTAGAACTTTTAAACTCCTTTCAAAAATTAATTTTTGGTCAGCGAAGTGCCGCGCCCCTTAAAGTGACGTCCAGGGCCCGCGTCCCCCCTTGATACGCCACTGCTAAAGAATACTAAATATCAAAATGTCAACTAGGAGCCCAGTTTTTACATTTAGCTTGCCAGTGAGCGGCTTTGCCCCCTTGCCCCCTGTCAGTTACGCCACTGACTCTTCGTTATCTATTTTGAAAAAAATCCATTGTTAGGTAATAATTCTTTGAGCTAACTCAATGCATTTGCCAGATAGCGGCAAGTTGTTTCCTAACGTACATCTGTAGCTTTTTACATGCTACAATATCGTTCAATCAAGTGCATTACGCATTAGTTGTGACAAAACACTTCTCCACTCACCTCTATGTTGCAAAACTCCAGTGCAGACATACTGCGGAGTCACGGCTTCACTAGCAACAGCCCAAAACTCTTTTTTCGTTTGAGGGCTTCTCACACCTTGCGTCAGTTATAAGTTTTCCATATTGCATTCATATTTTCACTACTGCCTTTCCTTTCGAGGCATTCAAGAAATATACTTGTAACAAAAACAGATCAATTTTGTACAGCCCAGCAGCAAGTCGAGAATTGTGTTAACCAAAGCGACTGCGTTTGTGATCACTACGGATCAATTAACATAAGGTTGGGAACTGGGCAGTTCTCATGCTGCAAAGAAATAACGACACAGTGTCAATGCTGCCACAGGCTTCTCGGCAAAACTCACTAGATTCACAAAAAAATTCACTATATCTGAAAACAATCATTAGATTTAAACATTTTGCTTCGAAATTCGCAGTTTTGCTTGATATGATTTAGTCATTTACTTTTATTTCCCAAAAACCTTAACATCGTTTGCGAGTTTGGATACAAATAGATCATGATTAAGCCTAGGAAATCTCATACCAACAATCGTCAGGCTTTTCTCAAGAGCTGAAAACGACACCACCCACAGAATATTTTGTATCAATCAACCTAACATTTAATTTATTATTTCCACTGCAGTGTTCCTGCAAAGAAATGAAAATACCGTCATGGCCAATAATGCAGCAGTAAACAGCACGGAAGCGCAAACAATGAGAAACTCAAATCAGAAACACTTGTTCGTTCTGTTGTTGCAAATCTTCAAAGAACAAGTCAAGTAATTAATTGTTTACGGAATAAAAAAGGCTGAAAATCTTTTAAATAGGGCTGAAAAGTTGAAAAGTTAGGAAAAAGAGAACCGATCTTCTTCAAGCTCATACTTTGAAAAAAATCACTAGATGGCAGTGAAAAATCACGAGATCACTAGGTCAATCTAAAAATTACTAGATGTAGTGAAAAACACTAGGCGTGGCACCAGTGGGGCAGTTCTCACGCGACAAAGAAATAACGGCACAGTAATACTATTACGAAACAATAACATTGTTGATGCTATTCGATGATAAAGACTGGGCAAAAATCCATCACGAAATCCTGAAGTTCAACGAAGTGTAAAGCGTTATTTAGTTTAGAGTATTTTTTATCTCTGTTTCTATACTTCGATAGGCACCAAAAAGAGGCGCATTTATAGCAAAGGGACGCCATTCAACGCGGCGCCACAGATGTTTGGGGGGGAAGTAGCCCAAACTGCCCCATAGATCCGCCACTGGTTCTCTGCCAGTCCTTTCTCAGTGTGAGGACGTCAGCGTTAACTGGGTTAAGCTGTACTGTCGGCTCTTAGAATTAACCTCGATGGTCTCTTGATTAATCGTTCGCTTTTATAAGTTTTCAGGTTATCTCTGAGTTTTCTTGTTAAATAAAGCCTAGCGAACTTTTGTGTAATCATTCGCGTCAATAAGCCTCGGTATTGTGTACAATGGGTTCTCGTTTGTCTATATGAGTTGGTTTCCTAGAAGCAAAGTTGAGGATCGTTTTGCTTTGTTTGTCAGATATATTGTCACGTAACATTTATTGAATGAAAAAAACTCGAATTAAAAGTAGCGTACACGTGAAAAAAAAGCACAATGCTTTGGCACAAGTGTTATTCTTTCAACCAAAGTGTTTGTGAATACTTTATAATACTGTATATAGTTGTATAATCCTAATAATTATTATCAATGCAAGTGATTGTACATTGCTGTATGTTGTTTTCCACAAACTTTTATTATGGGAAGTGTTCAAAACTCAATGCGAGCAATAGCAAAGATAACAATTAATATTATCAGAGGTTTCAGTGAGCGTATTTGAATTATTAAAATTTGAACTTGATTGCAATGATCACCTTCATTCGGGTTTGGAAACATCTGTAAAATAAGACATGGCTGACTTGACTGTACAACTGAGGTCTTTGGAGCCGTCAGCAGTTTCCCACCAAGACGCAATATGCTTGACTGAAACAGATTGATCAGCAGGCTATACATTCTACAAACAAATAAAGGAAAAAAGAGGTCAGAAAAATCTGAGCTGATGAAGGAGAGCCGCAAGCAGCTGATATTTGGGGGAGGAAAAATGATTGTAACTTGTGCATGGGCGTCGGAAGGATTTTTTCCATGGGTGGGCAGTAGGGGGTTTTCTTAAAATTTTCTAGGGGGGCCAAAAGTGGTGAAATTTCGTTTTTCCCACTCGCAACTAAGAAAACAACGTTTTTTTGCTGAAATTTTCAAAATCCAGGTGGGGGTCTTGGTCTCCCTGCCGACGCCCATGAACGTGTTGT
>Ga0210059_1013049_pt1 | contig 12473 bp, 8 predicted proteins | sample Ectturendosymbi2_FD_188042 | JGI IMG/M metagenome (GOLD analysis project Ga0210059, IMG submission 188042) | Ecteinascidia turbinata endosymbiont from Florida, USA - Sample 2 (SPAdes) (version 2) | ecosystem: Host-associated > Tunicates > Ascidians > Unclassified | place: Key West, Florida...
AAAAGAAGTCTGGAAACCCGTCAGAAAGAACATAAAGCGGACATAAAAAACAAACGATTCGACAAAAGTGCCTTAACGCAACATACATTTGATCTAAATCACAGAATGGATTGGGCTAACTCAAAAGTTTTGGAATTTGAATCCAATTATTACAGACGCCGATTTATCGAATCCTTTCACATAAATAGTGACAAAGACACAATTGATTGAAAAACGATCGGACTTATTTCCCGACATCTACCAGTTTATGTTACAATAATCTACATTATAATATTCTAAATTTCTTTCGTTCTATCAACCACTTGGTTCATCATTCTGTTGTTTTTTTTACTGTCTTATCTTTTAATCAACATTCCCCGCCTCCCAAGCACGGCGCCACCTGGAGCGCACACATTCTATAACATCTGTGCTCGCATGTCATGGCATTTCGTTTTTTAGCCCTGATGAAGACAGTTGTATCAACTGTCGAAACGTTGGCAAGTTTTTAACGTGTTTTTATGTTTTTAGCGCCAGTAGAGCCTGATTAAAGTTTGTTTAAAAGCACTTCAAGTTTTTATTTTACACCTGCAGTGTTGTTTCAAATGCACTGACACACCCAAACCTATAGGTGACTTTAAGAATTTTGACTTTCAAGTGCTGTAAAAAAATTGGAACACAAGGCATATGGTACAAAGTATTTTGATCTCTGCATGGATGTTTTCCCATTATGGAGTTTCACTAGTTTGTATGAATTAATCTTGCTATGACACAAAAACTAACCAGTGAAGTGTAATGTTGCCTAAACTAAAAGTGATTTGATAACAGGAAAGCTAGCAGTAAGTAAAATTGCTAAGTAGAATCAAGCTTAAAGTCTGCTGGAACTAATTCAGTTCCTTTCTGGCTGGGACAGAATTTCAGTTCATCCCTAGTCTTCACGTGTAAGCTACTGAATGGTTTTTGTAAATGTGTGTGTAATTTGTCTTGCAAATGCTCCATAAATTTGTGCTTCACTGTAATCTATACCAATTTTGTCTTTAATGTTATTGCGAACAAAATAGCCACAATTATCGAATGCATTGTCTTTCATGGTTTTCCAATTCCGTAACAACAGCAAGAATAAGCCTAAGATACCACTTGAAAATGGTGGAATGAAACTGTGTTGTGATCGGAAATCCCGAGCGGCATATGCGCAAAGCTTCGCACTGTGGCAGCAAGCAACAATAGAGTTCACATGCCATGATCACTCTATTATTCCTTGTTCGCGCCACATATATGTACGGTGTTGTTCTTCACGCACATCCCGTTCGTGGTTAATCACACAATCAACGCAACACCACCGGAGGGGTTGCAACAACATCCCCTCCTTTTTACAACGAATCGCACGTTCTTTGTGTGAAGGCTGAACTCCGCACGACCTTCACATCCTGGTCACAGCACCATTTTGTTGCGATCGGAAATCCCGAGCGGCATATGCGCAAAGCTTCGCACTGTGGCAGCAAGCAACAATAGAGTTCACATGCCATGATCACTCTATTATTGCTTGTTCGCGCCACATATATGTGTGGTGTTGTTCTTCACGCGCATCCCATTCGTGGTTAATCACACAATCAACGCAACACCACCGGAGGGGTTGCAACAACTGCATGCCACACTATGGCAATCCATAGTTTTTGGAACAGCTTTGTTGAAGTTTCGCCTGTTTTTCTTTCCATAACAATAATCACATTTTGCTGTTTTATGCCATGCAGGAACTGGTCAATGGCAGTTACCCATGTCAGTGCCAAGTTACTCGTGTGATCGTCCCACGATGGTGAGCCCAAACCACCTGCCAGGTACCAAATGGACTTCTCAAACACCAGAGCCTGCTGGTACTTAATCATCGTCTTTTGGCTAATTGTCTTGAGTAATTTGGTTGTTCTTTGGGTAAACAACATAGTTTCCATTGTGATTTTATTATGTGTGTTAGTGTAACTATGTATTGTGCTGCTGTTCTTAACTGCATTGTTCTTGGAATTCGTTAGTAAAAAGTAAAACTGTTAAATTGTGATTAGAGCTGCACTGCCATTCTGTCCTAGACAGAAATGAAAATTGACATCTGCTTCTGCATGCATTTGGAAATGAACAAAATGCGGCAGATATTGAAACGCTGCCCAACTGTAGTGCTGCTTTGCATAGTTTCTCCTGTTGACCCACCACAAAACAACTACTTTTGTCGGATATCTGACTTATTCTGCATAGTTGTGTCATGTCCAGGATACCCCGAACAAATAAACAGTCTGGGGGTCAGGTGAAACGTTAGGGCGTTAATTGTAACAAAGAGAGTAGCAACAGTGTTTTTTTAATAAATATTTTCACCCTGCTGCCAGTGATGGGGTCTCAGGTGTGTCTCCAGAACCACTGTTGTGAGTCTTCATCTCAATAGATATTGGACTTCAGATCTTTGTCACAAGACTTTACATGTTCTGTTGACATGGCTTGGTTAGCTCCAGCAGATACAACTGTTCACTGTTGGCAGGGTGCATCCTGGACTGATTTATTTTTGGTCAGAATGTCTGGAAACATAGGCTAATGAACACTGCTACGACGAGTTTTAATACAACTGAGACAAATGACCGAAAATTTTCAGTGACCAAAATGTCTCAGCAAAAAAATGATGCTATCTCAGGGGAAAAAAACAGATCCTGGAGGAACCCTAGGGTTCCGCAAAGCATGTAGTGGGGTTCCGTGAGGGTTCCTCGTTTATTTGGGGAAATGATTTCTTGCTTCAGTAGGTGTTGATGCATCATTATGTAATTTTTAGATCACCGTGCCGCATTCAGACTCCAAGTAGGCCAGTTGATTGTAGAGCTCGACCGATGTATCGGCACACCGATGTATATCGGCCGATATGACGATGTTGCCGATGTATCGTATCGGCAAAATTCCGCCGATATATATCGGCAATATTTGTTCATAAAAGTGTTGCGCTTGCTCTGTCCTGTTCCTAGCGCACAGAACCTTCATGCGTAAAATCACACCGCTGTGCAACAGTCCCGACAAAACGCTCTATGACGTAGCAAAACCTAGGAAGGTGACCAAAACGACTGGTATTTGACAAAATTGACGTTTGAAAGTTATTTTTGAGGGGTAAATTCAAAAGTTTTCAAGTCTGGAGTCTCGGTCTTGAACATTCAGTTTTCAATCTCAAGTTTTTTTATAGTACTAAATTTCAGTCATGGAGATTGCAGTCTTGACTACATCACTGTCAGGAATGTACCACATTCAAGCTAAAAATAGTTGAATGCGTTAAATGCTGAAGTATTTCATGCAGAAACGCATTGGCCGTGGAGAAGATTTTTGGGCTTGCATTTTCAGATGCAAGTTTCAGTTATTTTCAGTAGTTTCAAAATAACAAACACAACGTTTCTGAATTTCTAGATGCGTGAAATGTTGCAATAAACACGCTTAGAGGTTATTAGGGTGTAAGTTGCCGATGTTTCTCTTGATATAACAAGGCAATTTTGTCATGTTACTTTCCTTTTCATAGATAAAGAGAGTAATGCTCCATGCTCAGGCAACCGGAGTTATGTCATTTGCATGAATGCCTCATGCTGTTTTCTATGCGTGAACTATGTGTTTTGCCTAATAACAGTTATCAATATTTGTTTCTGTGAAAGGTTGTAGTAGTGCCTTTCTTTGCACAAAGGGCCATAATACAGTTCATACAGTACTAACCAAAGGTCTGTGCTAACCTGCCAACAATTATCTTGTAAGCTAAAATAACTGCAGCTAGTGTTGGGCGGATAGTGATTACTTGTGAATTTTTATTGTCGGTTAACCGCGGCCTGTTTATTTCCCTGAGACATTTCGGTCATTTTTCCCATGATAGTATTAAAACTCGCTAACAGTATTCACCAAGTCTATATTTTCGGGCATTATGACCGAGTTTGACTTAAGGTCTTTTTGGTCATTATCAAAAAATTCGGTCTAAGACCGAAAAAAAACCTAGACCGCAACTGATTTCTTATTTTCACATAATTTTGACTGCCTTCAACCAAAGATAGCGATATTTTTTGTGACCTTTTATTTTAACTATAAAATCCTTTCAACCCTGTTCTCGAATGGATTCAAATGGCTGAGATTAATAGTGTCTGCGTACGCCTTAATATTATAGTTAAAAGTTTCTAGCTGGCGTATCCAATTCTCAATATTTGTTTAAATTCGTCTAGAATAAGTTCGTTTTGACGGTTGGTAGAGTATTCTACATATCGTATCTTATGCTCCAATAACAATGAAATAAACTATATTCGTAGGCTCGGGGCAGTTGCATGTCGCAGAGAGTAGCCCTTCAACTGCGGCGAATATCAACGCAAAAGTGACACAACAGAGCGGTGGAAGCAAACGTCATGTGAAAAAAACAAGGAAGATAAAGTTCAAGTATCAAAATAGCTTAGCGGTATGGTGTGAACTTGTTATTTGATCAAATTTCTTACGTTGTGCACTAACAGGTGTCAGTGATTTCGTAGATGAGGTCACTGCGAACAGCCAAAAACTTGTTGTCTATAGTAAGCTGGTGCTGATTGAGAAATACAGATCAATCATATAATTGAATGTTAAAAGAACACAGTACGTTCGCGTAAAAAAATTTGCAAGTTATTTGCAATACAGTTTAACATCTCGGCAATGTTCGCGGTGTGTTTTGCATTGTAGAAGTTTCGTAAGTATGACACTCGATTTTAGGAACAGCCGTGCGGATTTCTTCATCGCTCCTTTCGCTATACCTAATTCATTCAAAGCGCTTTACTGAAACTGCACTTTCGCAGGTTTAATGTAAAGCTCGTTTTTATTGTTTATGTTGCGCTGAGCAGAATCCTAGGTTTTTATCAGTCAAATAGAGTCTGTCAGCGAAGATGCTTTTAACCGAAAACAATTTATTTTTAACGATACGCTAAAGTGCTGTGCAATGTTTGGGAAAACACGGTTTCAGCGCAAACCCGGCGATTAAACGTAACATCACGTTTCTTGAACAGCCCACACCTTTTTATTCGAAAGACGCTAAATCGCCGTTTGTTTTCGGAGGGCAACAAAGATTTTCGTTAACAACCAATAAACCTTTGTATATGTGCACGCGATATGTTTATTATTTTGCTTACTACAGTATTGCGTTTAGAATTTTTCTATGCTCAAGTGGAAAATGATTTTGTATTCGTCTATCTTCGTCATGAGCGCAAGGCATTGCAGGTGAACGTGAAGTATCATTGCAACTTGTGTGAATACCGCACTAACCGGAGCGATCACTACAAGCGACACTTGCTCGTGCATTCGGAGGAGAAACCGCTCAAGTGCGCCACTTGTGGTTATGGGACTGGCAGATCGGATCACTTCAAGTAAGATAGCGAGTGAACTTTAAGCAAGCGTGGAAACAATCGTCTGGGTGTTAGAGTAGTGCACGTTACGAAGCATTTATGTTCTTAAATAGTAAAGCTAAGCATATCTATCAACGCATGACGGGTGTTGCTTGTGCAATCTGAATGAAGTAATTTTGTTTCTTTCTCCGCAGGCGCCACTTGATCCGACACGGACTGAACGAAACTGAAATTATCGAACAGTGCGCGCGAAACGGAATCCGAACAGCAGTTGCACAGAGCGCGGCCGCAGCAGCAAGGTGAACAAATCTGACCATCGCTGTTAACAGCGCTCTCCGCTTGATAACTTACGTTTCGAGCCCAATTCGTGACAGAGTTGCCAAGATTGCTGTCGATTGTCTGGGGCCCGGAAACTCCTCTGATCCTGCGCAGTTGCGCTGCAACTGAATCCAGGTTTGCGAGGTCTGCGTAAACCGTACTGGTCAAATGCAGTGCTCTCCTCTTTTGGATTGTCGTTTGATGACTTGACGTGTGATGTAACAAGGAGATCATCTGCGCTCTGCCACTCCTCGATTGGTGATGAGTGCAGGTCTTCTGTTTTGTATCTTCTGCAGAAATGATGCCCAGACCCAGCGCGTCCATGCGTCGTCCAACCCTGCCAATGAGCCGCGCCGTTCCCAATCCGCTTGCTCTCGCTCTCCTAGTCCCGATGCAGCTGGCGCTGACTCTTCAAAGCGTTTCAGGTGCGACGTGTGCGGTTACTGCACCGATCGCTGCAGCCATTACACGCGGCACCTCAAGACGCACACAGACAGCAAGCCTTACGACTGTCTGGACTGTGGACGGAGGTTCAAGCTCGAAACCTATCTGAAGAAACACCGCTGCGCGTCTCGCGCCGCTCTTGCTCAACGCTCAGCGCACACAAGTTGTTCTACCTCCTACGCTTCGCCTTTTGAAACAACCCACTTGATGACTGTACAGAATGACTGCTTGAGAAACTGTGATGTGGATCTTGGGCACGCTGAATGCGCTGCCTGGTCCGTTCCCTTCGCAGATTCGAACATCGCCGTATGTTCGGGTTTGTTGGAAACACTGTAAGGAGTCGCGTTTCCTGTTTCTGTGAAACGCTCTCCCTACTGAAGTAAGCCCGTTCCATCCATAAAGTCTTTGGCATTAGCTGTCTGTCTTTGTGCAGACCTGTTTTTTATCAAATTGCCGGTCGCTACACTGGTTGTGAGATAAACATCCTGCTCTTCATTTGCACTCGCTGTCGCAATGGCACAACCGATGCGAGCTTTGTCAGATGTTTGCGGTTACTGTAAACTGCAGTAGGTTCTCGTAAAGCTTGTGACGGCGCGTTGATTGCAGCTGTTTATTCCTGGCTGTTGGAGACTATAAATTTTCCTAATATATTATACGCAATGCATAAACGTTTAACTGATTTGTTGCAGTTGTGGATAGGAAATGTCGTGCTTACCACAGTGGTATAAGTTGTCTGTTGACTTGTGTAACATGTACAACAGCAAATCGATACTGCTCAGGTCGAATCCAGCCCGTTTCGAATGACACGCCCTGAAGTTTTTGTGTTGCTCTTGGTTTTTATTTTGCGTTTTGCTGCTTTTGTTCATCTTTTCGTTTACTGAGTTGTTGAAGTGCTCGCATTTTGTTCGTTGTGCAGCTGCTGTAAAGCAATTCACTGACACGGGTTTTTGTACTATGGTGAAATGAAAGCAAAAACGACATGCCCTTTATTGGTATCAATTTTCTGGCGCTGGGCATTTACTGTATCTGGACTCTAACTATTTTGGCAACATGCCGCACACCAAATTTACATAGTTTGCGATTTGATAAATCCAGAAGTGGGCAGTCGTGACGAGTTCCTGCTAGTTAAAAAATAAATAAAAGGTGTAACTGATGCCTGCCGTTACATATTTTTGGTTCTGTTCCACTGTTCGTACATAAACGAATTACTAGGTTTTGAGACTTGGCGCAATCTCTTTCTCCAAGTTGCGATGCAAGCTGTAGGTGGTGTGCAGCTACAACAGCCGCATATTCCCTAAAGTAAAATGCATCAGATTCGCTTGTCTGAAGCGCAGCAAGGCGTCAAGAATTTGCCGTCTGTCACCAAAGCACAAATATATTCAAATCCTTTCACTCATCATTCGATGCTTCTGCCTGCTCCCAACAACACTGAACATTGTTTCTCAACTCGAGTCTCTGAACACTGATTCGCATTTTTTAACGTCACAGCTGCATTAAAACAATAATTCCCGTTCATGCTCTTTTGAGCTCAAGCAAAGCTCTACATACAACGCTGCGTATGAACTACACACTGGAGCCGAATGACTCGGCAAAATTTCGTTCAATGTTTTGCAGACGTGTTCATAACTACGCGATATCGCAGCAAGAAGTATAGGCTCGTCACCCCCACGACTTGCAAACTAGGAACTTGCTGTGTTTTTCTCTTCCACTAAGTTTGCATGTCGGGAGATATCTACGTGTGGGGTAAAAGCAAATATATTTTCGCAGATGTTCCAGTCACTGTTAGCGCAGCGCTAAATCGAACGAAGTGCGTTGTTTCAATGTCTTTAAAGTGTCCGTTTCCGCTTAACATCAGCTCATCCATTTCCTATAGAGTCCACTTGCTATCAGCTTTACGGCTGACGTGCCAAAGATGCAGAGAAAGGCTTTGCATTGTAATGATGACATGTAGCAACGACCTAACAATCCATTGAATTTGAAAGAAAAATGCTTAATGCAGGCGTCACTGTAGGGAACTCTTAGATCAGCTTCCCTTGACTTGGTCTTTGCTCATCACTTTAGTTCGATCGTTGGTTTTACTGAATGGAGATTAATGTCGTCTGAGACTGCTGAAGGCCTGAAGCTCATTTTGTGTTGCAGAATATCGAAGATCTATTTCATTACATGTCGGTACGATTCGTTTGCATGTGTTTCTTATTTCTTGTTTTTTGTACTTGCCTGCCGAAATCCTCTGCTGTACCTCTTCAAACTTTACACAAGTAATGCACCAGTCTGACTTTGATTTTTTCTGTTTGTAATTTAGACATAGCCCAGAGAGAAGAGTTTATACTTTCGAAAACCAGTCGCGGAAAGCACCGCATTAGCTGTTGTGTTGGGCGTCATCCTCAAAGACGATTTGTTAAGCCTCACCATGATTTTGATAGAGGACATGGGCGTCCGCAGAAGGGGGCAAAATGGGAATTTGCCCCCTGGAAATTGGGACTAGAACCAAAAATTTCTAGAAAACTGAGTCAGCGCTTATATCCGATTGATTCAATTCTTGGAATGACACTTTTTTAGCCAGTACGACACTCACTGCACAAGAGCCGGGTTCACTGTTCTAGTGTCATGCAATGATGCGCGTGAGCGCTAATTTGCCTGCAGAGGCAGGCTGGGAAACTTACGAGCGGATTGTTCTACTGTTGGATTATCAAAGGTTCACATCAAGTTACAGCAGTAGGCGCTTTGCCGCACGTGACTGTTAAACGCAGACATCTTGGCACGTTGGCAGGTAATGCAGCGAGGCAATGACTGCCGATAGCGGTAAGCCACGTCGATACTGTGTGAAAATAAGCATGAATGAATCGGTAGCAATGCTTCCACAAGTTTGAAAAATCCATCAGTGTGAGACAGAACGCTTGTAAGGTTTTTATATGATGAGCTTTCACCGTGAAAAAATCAGCAAAGGCAAGGAAGGTTTTAATGAAAGGATGATTTGATCGCTGGGGTGGATATTAGAATTTTAAGGCCCGGCGTCGAAGCAAACTCCCAGGAAGGTATCCCACTACAACGCAAAATGTATTTATTTCATGTGTATATGTGGTCTGAAAAAGGGTCCCAGGCGCGTAGCCAGAGATTTTTATCGGGATTGCAAATAGCAACAAATCCTCAACATGAATATTTAATGCTCACTGTTTTTAAGGCACCATCCATAAAACGTGCATTTTTCTGGCGCTTATGTTCTGAATAATTATGTTCAGATTTAAGCCGGCAAATAGAATTTTCATTGAATTGAGAAGTTTGAAACTTTGTTTTTAGTGAAGTTACAAGGTCGTACTGTACTTTGGATAAAAATTACTATTTGCTCGTAAAATTTCTTGCAGAAATGCTTGTAAAAATCTCGATGCTATAAATGCAAGATCTGCAGTATGCTTTTTGCAGCCAATATTGCACTTTAGCAAGAAGTCTGTGGCCGCCATTGTGATTGCGCTTTTTAGATTTACACGCTTCTAATGTACACCAACACACGTTCAATCAAAGCCGAGAAGCAACTTTGCTCCGAGACTATGACTTGAATCCGCTCGGTAGTAGGCCTTCTGCAAAATTTGCGCGCATGCAAGACTTGGATCTTGAACAAATCTTGAGCGTTTGGTTGACGTATGTATCTGATAACGTGAAGGCTAGAGTTCTTCAACGCATTTAAAAAGTGTTTGGATTTTATGTCGGTATTTTGTACGCTATGAAATGCGACTGCGATAGCATTTTTGTACGATACTTGCACTAAGATTGCGTTCCAAAAACGATTGGGTATTTAAGTTCAGTATTTTGAGTTAACAATATAATTCACAAATACGATCAAGACAATATTGTAAATTGAGGAAAGTTCCACATGACCCACTCAGTCTACTCTACACAGTGTGAAAACGGTTTTGCTTTTGCGAAAACGAAGCCACAATTGATTATCACCACGGCTGTGCACTGACGTGTCGCCGCAGCTTAACACAATGGTTGGTTAGTTGATCTAAGCCAGTGGTTCCCAAAGCAGGCTATGGGTCGAAACCCAAACAGTGGTGAAGGGTCGAAAAGCAGGCCGCGCCGAGGCGATTCGAAACTGGGTTGTATATTTTCAACGTTACCACTGCTTGTCATATCTGTTTGTAGCGTAAGTACTTAAGAATAAATTTCTGAAATTGAAAATGAACTTCGCTGCTTACTGCCAAACTTCATCCATACAATTATTTTTTCTTACGTTGTTTGAGGCTTGGGTCGCGAGGTGTTCAACCGAACTCAGTTTTGGGTCGCGCTCAAAAAGTTTGGGAACGGCTGGTCTAGCCATTGTAGCGAAAGCGGTTAAAATTTTTAAAACATCCATCACTGTTTAATAACAAAATCTAATCTAATGGGAGAAAACTCAATTTAGTTACATGTGATATACAGATTGCAAGCTTTCTTTAAAGTAATGGGCAGTGTCAATGCCCTTAGCACTTACAAAAAAACATCTTTCTGCTTACGTTAGATTTTGCTGCAAATTCTTCCTTTGCAGCGGAATGACTCCAAATTTACTGTGGAATAGGGTGGCAATTAACACCAGATGAAAATTTTAACGCTTTCAGACTATGTATAGGTGGGCTCTGATTATTTGACAAAACTGTTTTTGACCAGCCGGCAAGGTAATGTGAAAGAATTGATGAAAACGTTTAGACTCCACGTAATTGTGGTTGAGCAGTCACAGTACACATTTAATCATTACAAATAAATATCTAGAATGAATGGTATTGTTGCTAAACAGTGTCTATGGCCTAATTGCGTAATAAAAAAGATTTTGAAATTGGATTGCTTTTTAGCCAAAATTTGAGCTTCAAGGCATGCAAAACGTATATCACCACCTTAAAATTATACAAAAACAAGAATCTGCGATGTTCTATTAAAGCAACAGCTGATGCTGTAGTCTAGGGTTAAATATACAGTATTTGTAGCATGCCACAGTTATCAGAGACGAAGTTTTGTGATGGTCTTGAAATGAAGTTTATATGGGCGTCAGAAAGATTTTTTCCAGGGGGGGCCAGTAGGGGATTTTCCCAAAAAGTTTTCCAGTGGGGCCAGAAGTGGTGAAATTTGTTTTTTACCCCTCGAAATCGGAAAAACAACCTTTTTTGCCAATAATTTCAACATCCAGGGGGAAAAGGCCCCCTGACCCCCCTTCTGACGCCCATGGAAGTTTACATTACCATTAGTTGGAATCCTGCAGTGGCGTGCAGAGGGGGGACGGGGCGACGGCTACGGGGATCCATCCAAAGAGTGAAATTACAAAAATTAAAATGCGGTACGCAGATGATTTTTCCTGTTGTAAGGCTACTAACACATGCTGCATGGATTTAATATTTGGAAACTGGTCATTTTTGTCAACATTAGTTTTTACGTAGCCTACTCAATTGCAAGTGGCCTAATCACACATTCTTCAATACCAGAGACCTATATCTAGATTTGCGGTTCTATACTCTAGATATGCCCTATCGAACTGATAGTGACGTGACTTTTTTCAGATCGTGCGAACAAGGGAGAGTCAAAAAATGGATTGAAAGATTATTATGGACATTTAAGTGATTTTCAGGAACGAATGTCAAAAATGTCCCATTTCAACTTGCTTGATTTAGTTCACTTATTAATGCATCGCTTGTTTCCCATTTCGTTTTTTGATGTGACATCCTTGTGCTTGCAATGTGTGCTTCGTTTCGAGCTTCGTCATAAATTGGCAATTCAGGCTGATCGATCAGAATAGCTCACGCAAGCCCGTATCTTTTCGGGGCCCATAGGCGGATCCAGGGGGGCTAAGGGGGCTGAACCCCCCTAAATTTTTCAGATACATTTTTTGATCAATGGTTCCCGACACAGAAACGTCCATTGGGGTAATTTTTTTGGATAGCTTTTAAATAAACCATTTCATGCACAGGGATAGGGACGAAAATATTAAATGCAAGGCTTATTTTGCTGAATTTGGCAGACCGAATGTGAATATTTGACCATAACTGAAACTTCTAAACAAGTTTTTACATAAAAAATATGGTCCCAATATTATATAAACACGTAAGTGTTTACATAAAGTATTTACATCACATATACGTTATATAAACCGCACATACATAGGCGTAGCCTGTGGGGGGCAAGGAGCCATGGCCAGTGGCGAAACTGACGGGGGGGTAGGGGGGGCGGCCGCCCCCCCTGGCCGGTCATTTCGAAGTTTTTGAGCCCCCTGTCACCACATTGTTAATTTTATTAAGTGATCTTTAATCGACATTGCCGCAAGACAGTGTGTTGTTTTGATGATATTTGGCACTTTAAACTATAAAAACACTCTTTTTTTGGAAAAGCACAGGAAAACAAGCCATCATTTTTTCAATTTGGAACATC
>Ga0210059_1013054_pt1 | contig 12470 bp, 6 predicted proteins | sample Ectturendosymbi2_FD_188042 | JGI IMG/M metagenome (GOLD analysis project Ga0210059, IMG submission 188042) | Ecteinascidia turbinata endosymbiont from Florida, USA - Sample 2 (SPAdes) (version 2) | ecosystem: Host-associated > Tunicates > Ascidians > Unclassified | place: Key West, Florida...
TTATCCGTTCAATGTTTACTCTGGATCGTCTATGTGCCCGGCTACGGTTTGTATTATTTTCACTAGAATTCTGAACGTAATATTAGCGTCGTAATACAATTGCTTAGTTCAGCTATTTAATGGCTTGTTTCAGCTATTTAATACTTTCTTAAACAAAATTCTTTAAATTCACTACCTTGTGGTTGCTTTGTTAGGTTTGGGAGGCGAAAACGATGTGTCGAGAGTGAAAAGGGGGCGATGGAATAAAAAAGTTTGAGAAACACTGCTTTAGAACTTGATTTTACTAAACTACAAGAGTATATCCTAGAGTTTTTGATTCCTGAACTCTTGCGTTTACTTCGCAGAAAACAAAAATGACCTTGCTTTGAGGTGAGTGTAGTTGTTAATTGCCAACTCCGTACTGACCAAAAAGGAAAGCAAACTCCTTTTATCCATTGCTCGCGTTTAGCGTTAATGTCCACTAACCTTTTCCAGGGGATCATAAAAGCGATTAATGTCTGCATCGTGTTCTTATAAGTAGGAAAAGTGCGAACGCATTGGAACACAGTGACCGCCAAAAACGATTGCATATTTTGATGGATAGTGGACAACTGGACACAGAGTACGTGCACGTAGCCAGCTAAAATTTCTGTTTTTTTCTTTCTTGTCTGAAGAGCAAAAGATGCTTTGACCAAAATTGAAATTCAAAACCAAATTTATCGTTATTCAGTTAGAAAAGTAAATATAGAATGTAACCAGCTAAATTGATTTTGATATTCCCAACTCTAGAAATGTCTTTGTAAATAGTCCATATGACCATAAAGCATGGCAAAGGTCACGTACCAAAGCAAAATTTTAAAGACAAATTAGTGCAATGATTGAACACGAAAGCGGACGTTTGCACTTTTCTGAAAAAAGCTGCTTTGGGGTGTATGGGATATGGGGATCGATTGTTCAGTATTGCATTTAGTTCCAGGACCTGGAACGGTTTCAAGCCGATTTGACCGATTTCTTCTAATTGGGCACGGGCAAACGGGGGCCCCGCGCTACGCCTACTAGCCTACTGTTACAACCTCTCCGGTGGCGTTGCGTTGAATATGTGATTCACCAGGAACGGGATGTGCGCGAAGAACAACAACATATATACGTGGCGCGAACAAGCAGTAATAGAGTGATCTTGTCGGGTGATCTCTATTGTTGCTTGCTGCCACGGTGCGAAGCTTTGCGCACATGCTGCTCGGGATTTCCGATCGCAACAAAATGGTGCTGTGACCAGGATGTGGAGGTCGTGCCGAGTTCAGCCTTCACACAAAGAACGTGCGATCGGTGCAGTTCGTTGTAAAAAGGAGGGGATCTTGTTGCAACCTCTCCGGTGGCGTTGCGTTGAATATGTGATTCACCAGGAACGGGATGTGCGCGAAGAACAACAATATATATACGTGGCGCGAACAAGCAATAATAGAGTGGTCTCGTCGGGTGATCTCTATTGTTGCTTGCTACCACGGTGCGAAGCTTTGCGCACATGCTGCTCGGGATTTCCGATCGCAACAACACAAATTTACGCTTTCTATCAAAGCTGCTTGTGTATAGTGTCGGCGTGAGGCCCTGTGTTTTTAAGGTGTTTTGAGAGATCATACCGGTTCTCAATTGTTTCCAACGGTCTCTCACAATACACGAAAACCTTGATTTACAGTCACCTCGGTATTCAGATAAAACAGTTGCCGTCTCTCAAAATGTCTCTGCAGTAAGCAAGGTCAAACTTCTGGAATAACACTGGCGGGCCCCATAGTATTTTGTAAGCGTGGGATCCCCTGACATCAAAATATAAGTGAACCACACGGTTTCACTCTCATCAAATTCTTTGGTAAGAACGGTTATTACATATCTTCAGTGATATATAGCCAATTTTTTATAGCATAGGCAGAGAGGGCTTAAAAGTTGTAAAGCTATTTTCTGTTTCATTTAAAAAGTGTTTCGTTTTTATCAGGTTTCAAGAGTTGTTGCAAAATACGGTTCGATAGTTGTTGCTATATCAGTAATTACTACTACTAGTATTCTGAAGGCACCGTAACTGTAAATGTGTGCTGCTTCATCAGTTTTTTACTAGCGTTTTTCATGTTCCCTCATGCAGAGATTTGATAAGGCAACCCGAGATTGACGAAAACTATTGAAATAAACCTAGTTTTAATTATGAATGACTATTTCAGGTGTGCAAAAACTAACGGTTTCTCAAAAAGTAACATAAAACTACTAACCGTAGTAACAGAAGTAACAATTTGGTTCAAGTGAAGTGAGCCTCGTGATGTTGTTGTGGTGAAAATTGCATCATGAGTTGCTACCGAAGCAAGGATTATGGCAGGGGTGGCCAAACTACGGTCCGCATCCCGCCCGCCGACCAATTTAATCCAGTCCGCCAAACGCCTTGCACATCTTTTCAGGCACCACGTTTCCGACTGTGGACAGCAATGCAGCACAGGCTTGGCTGCTGCCTGTCTTTTGTTGACCTCGCACTGTATCCAGCCCTCCAGTGACCAGGTAGTCGCGAATTCGGCCCTCGGGTCGAAGCGTTTGGCCACCCCTGGATTATGGCGTCAATCTTGCAGATTGGCGTCGTGATTTCTTAGTTATAGCCTAATTAATCGAAAGTTGCAAAAATTCTGAAAAGGTGCAAAGTGGAATAATTTTCGTGAAAGTTTTGGAATAATTTTCGTGAAAAGTTTAACGAATAATTTTCGTGAAAATTTAACGCTACTACATAACTTTCCTGTTTTGAAAAATTAAAAAGTAGTTTTAAACTTATTGGAAGATCTACAGTCAATTTACATATTTATTGATTTTTACGGCGTTGTCCATTGAAGTCTCTGCTGGAGAGGTCTTAGCTTCACCCTTTCAGGCCTCGTCTTTTAACACCACCGATTTATATCATTATGACTTCAGTGTTACTAATGTACTGATGATGGTAGCAGAAGTTGCCGAAACGTCTGAGAAAATGTCGTTTACATCCATTGCTTTGACTTCGCAGTGTTAAAGGGAAAATAATTTTTTACTTCTCCGCGATATTCAAAACCTGCTCTAATAAACGGTTTGTACTCCTTTAATCGGTGCTGTATTCAGTGGATATAACTATAACCATTTTTCACTTGTAAAGTATATAGTGATTGGCAGTTGTTATACCGATTTCTACCATTATGACTTGATGCACCCCCTTAAAAATTTCTACACCGCTAAGTGGGGCCTCGCAAAAGTGTTTGCAATCGGACCCCGCACTTGCTAACACCGGCTCTATACCAGGTAATCCTAACGTATAAAAAATAAAGTCAAATAGAGAATTCTCCACGGAGGAAAACTCCCGAGCAGTATTTGGTGGTACTCCCAGTTGCACAAAATATACTGTACTTGCAACAAACGGCCGAAAGTTCACAATCTGTTACCGACAACCTTGCATCAATATAGACAAGTTGCTGCATAAAGATTAATGTAAGGCGTTTCTCACAACAAATGACTGTTCTCACACCGTGTTTAAAAAGACTATTTGTTATTAACATATAATAGCTACAGTTTTCAAACAATACTTGCGATTCCATAGGGTTCTGCAAGGTGTTGCATAGGTTTCAGATCAACGAGTCACGTAACAGTACAAAATTCAACTGACATGTCTCGTACAAAACCAGCTGGGTGAAGCTGCCAAACTTGCCGAGAGTGTACAGTACATCAGCAGCTGCATTCATTCAGACTTACTGGATACCGAACCAGCACTTCTACTTGGGAGGACATTTCCTCATTTGAGGAAATTGTGAGTAAAAAATCTTGAGGGAGAAAATTTGGGAGAAAATAACCGAAATGAGGAGAGTGGGATGACATAAAAATAAAAATGAGGGGGAAAATGACAAAAATAAATAAATAAGTGAAAAATAAGAAGTCCCGGATTATGAATCATTCATGCGGCACTTGTTTCAGTTTTCATCACTACAAGTTATGAAACTTTACAGTGAAATGGTTGCAAGTGTTAGTGTTCATAACAGTTTATGTAGTGAATTGACACGCAAGTTCGTGGTAGGCATGCAATGTTACTGCCGTATTTGTCTATCAAATTTCAACGCAGAAGTAAATGAGTATGATTTTGGGCACGTAGCCACGAATGCTAGCCCTCTGCGGCTACGGGCCGTAAATCATTGTCAGCCACTTCTGTAAGGAAGTTTGATAGGCAAAAACTAACTCTGAAAAACTCCTTAAGCCCCTTTTTTAGCTCTGTATGAAAAGTAGTAACCCCTTTATTGGTCGTTCACTGGATATTTAAGACTTCTTCAATTTATTGAGCGCTCCCAAACTTTTTTTGGCCCACCCTGCTCTGAAACCCTGGTTACAGGCCTGAATTATATGATTTATTACAGGGGTGGGCAATTAATTTGGGTCGGGGGACACTTTGAGAAGGCCGCGATCAGCGGAGGGCCATAACTCCTGGAAATAGAAACAAATTTCGGTTCAAGTAAGCCTCAGCACCAACGTTTGCTGTGTTGAGTTGGAGGATATTTTAGATTTGAAGATTTTTGTGAATGCTCCGCGGGCCGCTGAAAACGCTGTTGTGGGCCACATTTGGCCCGCGGGCCGCTTTTTGCCCGTCCGTGATTTATTCGATTGTGCATATTAATCAAGTGTTCTGATTATAATATTTCAGGTATCATGTTAAGTTCATTTCCAACATGTAAGAAGAAATTAACCTTACGCTTTTGTTTTTCTAAGAAATTGGCGGGCGACTTTGGGAGGGTCTTGTTGTTAAAAATTAGGAAATAGCAGGAAATAAATGAAAATGATTGCGTGAAATGGAGGAAATCGAAAAACTACTTGTGGAAGCACTGTTCCGAACTTATGTGCCTCTTGACATTGATAAACAGTGTAGAATTCCACAGTGGTCTGATAGCCAGATTGTCTGCTGTGATTAAATTTACGGTTAATGTTAGCCATTGCATTTGGCATTTTCACAGAGGAAACAGCACGATTTTCTGGAGCCTGCGAACGCCCGTGTTCACCTAAGATGATACTAACCAGTGTGAAAGGGTTAGCACAGGAACTGCTTTTTTATATTTTTGGTTAACGGCGATTAGATGCAGGCCATAGCCAAATGAAAACTGCTTGCATATCAGGTGAAGTCAGCGTTCTCACCAAAGCAGCGTGTTTTCGAGTCTCACCCTCCAGGCTTCAAATCGACAGCTCTTTTAGTAAAAAACGCATTAGCAACCATACGACAATAATCCTGAAGGTAGTCGTAACTGAAATGCAGAGGTTGAAAGAACACAGGTTGCTTGAGCGCTTTTAACATTGACGTACGTCTGAGTTCAACGCTTGTGCACGTAATGCTGGACGGGACCTCAATCGATGCAACCAAACTAACGTTGTTCATTAGCCCTGTGCGCAAGGACCTTCTTGCCGGATTTGGTCTAAACACGGGAAAAATGCGAAAGGCAGAATACCACCACTGCTTATGAACTGCAAGAACTCAATGTCATATTTGTTTCTTCGCGATGTCATATATGCAAGCTTTTGGGCACGCATTATTTTTTTCAAAAATGCTTTCATTTCTGTTGCAACTTCTTTATGTTGAAAATTTTTTAGCTGGTTTGCTTTCGGCAGTGGCATACGCAGAAAATTTTCATGGGGAAGTTTCATTCAGTGACATATGGTGGTCATTTGTTTCTGGTGTGCTGTCTTTGTGACGTCACAATTTGACATCACATTCATGTATACAAACAAAATCAACGTTTTGGCGAAGTTTGTTGACATAATATGCATATTCGTCTACGCGCACCGCCCCGCCCCAACTTACTTTATGTGTCATTACACTGAATATAAACTATCAGCTCTCCAAGTTAGGATATCGGAGGAAAATAAACTCAATGCCGCCACACAGGAGTTCATAACTGCAAAATTTTGACTGCGTTGAAAAAGGGGAGTAAAACACACTCATCACTGCGTCAGAGCAATTTACAATAGAAAAATGAGGCTGCGTTAATGTCTCGTCGAATACGAGCAGTCGAGCATAGGTGCGTTGCGGGATTGGCTGGCGCACACTCCGGTTTGCAAGATCGAATCTTGCTAAACTACACGACAGGGTTGCCAACCTGTCTTCACCAAAAAAAGCCAGACCTTCTTCCAAAAAAGCAAGATAGCAGTTTTAAGGCATATACACATAAAGCATGCACAACCACACACAAAACAGACATTAAAGCTCGTCAAAAACATCGATATATCACAAGTCCAATCTTTTTCCCCGAAATTACACTGTCGTGCATTTGTTTTTTATCAATAACATATATCGTTTTTAGGGCAACAGAAAATTTTTTGCAATATTCTGTGCCACCCTACATCGCCGCAAGAGATTTCTAATGAATATGCAGCTCAGACAATATTTTGCCAGAGCCAAGCCTATCCGACAGAATAAAATGTTATTATCACGTAGAGGGCTAAACTTTAGGACACGCTTTTTACCCCAACATGATTTGTTCCAAAATTCAGGCATTTATCAACATTACGACCTGAAAGCAGAACATAGAACTACGCGTAAACGTATTAGAAGCATCCCAGAAACAACTTTAAACAGCAAAGAACCGATAGATCTAATGATCTTGCTGTAGGTTGGAAAGATAAGATCTTAAAATTGTGGAAAACAAGATTTAGAATGAACTGTCGAAGTAGCTCGAAACGACATACGCTCGAAACCATTAGGAATTAAAAACTAAGGAAACAATTTTAAAACAATCTTATTCTCATACATGGTTATTGCATATTGATTGGTTCTACTGTTGCGTGTATGTATTTTTAATCGCACTCGTGTATGCATGTATTTGTGTTTTAATTATAACGCCGTTCTCGCCTAAAACCCTCAAAAAGAAATCTCTGTGAATGTTCTGCGGTAGCATGCGTAAAATCTCAACTCATCACGTTATGACATGAACTCTTAAACACAAAAGTCCACTGCTAATGTGTATGCATGCTTTACGGTTTCCGAAGCGAGAGGAACGGAGGCACAAAACTTAACACCAAAGGAACTGTTGCATGAATGTGTATACACACTGAACCCGACAATATAAAGTTGTTCTGGTGATCGAAGAGCATACGCAAATATTCCCCACAGCAAACTTCTAAATCGTGCTTCAAAACACTTGATGTACTGCCAGTTGTAAAACTGTCTATATATTACTAGCTGCAGTCATATGAACACATAAAGAACTCGTTTGAGATGCTGAAATCTTGTATCCTTTCTAACTATGAAGCAGTTGTTAGGTTGAGAGTTAGTGTTTCACTCACTCTCGATCAGGTCTGACCTAAAAAAACGTAACAAGAGCAAGAAGTGTGGTAGCCTGTGTTCGAATTCATTTTATTCAGCATAAGCACAATACAACAGGACTCGTTTCGTTGTTTATCAGCTTAATTTCGCAGTAGACTTTTTGCTTAGCGCATTGACACACAGGTCAGTGCCAGAAGCAAATGGATCTCGCAGTCGCAACTATACGTTGTGTGCAGCAAAATGATTACTTACCTTTGAAAACCTTCTTCGCTGGCAAAAGCTCCCTCTCGATAAGCTGACGCCATTTTGCGCTGAGTAGCAGTGTTACAGCAATTGCAAGATATTTTATGATTTTTAACCCTTTAACTTCAGATACTTCGCTACGCTTACTGACCAATGCAAAGAACGCAAATGAAGTAAAACCGGCTGACTCCAGACAGAAAACGGAAAGCGCTTTTTGACCAAACTGCTTTCGCTGTTGACCTCCACAGCCTTTTCTAGATTTGGCTTTGTTAAGTGTTCGCTCGACCTGTTCGTGGCATTGTCTCTCGTCCTTATTACAGGATTTTTACGCTACAGGATTTGTATTTTGGGTCATGCAGTAAACAGCACGCCTACTCAATAATCTCTCAAGGAACAGCGCTGAGGTCACTTCTAGTGTTTTCTAAAAACTCGATGAAGCCTATACACCCCATACACCCGGCCATCATATTTACCAACACAAAAGTCCGATGCCGAACTTATTGTGACCAAGTCACGTGATCGGCTTTAACAAGCTGCCCTTCCCGCCCACGTGACCTCAAGAGCTTCATTGTGCTGAACTGTGTCCTTGAGGTGAAGTAACGCGATCTGTCTGGACAAGAAAGTTTCTTGTGTTCCCTTGTATCTATTTGCTCGGGGAAAAGAAATTACGTTAATGTTTAAACCGTGTTAGTAACCTAGTAATGATTAAAGCGATCGATTGAAAGGCGGCATTAGAAGGTTTTCACTGTGGAGTGCGCTGAATAGCTTTTGAACTGCTCTCGAAGCAGTGAGACCAAACTTTGGAAAAATTTGTATCAGCGAAAATTTGTTCACCACTGACACTTCAGTTGAGTATTTCAACAAACTGGAGTGACATGGCTTTTCCACGGTTTCATACGAACAGTGTTTGTTAATTAATAGAATAAAACCTGACTTCTACTGCGGCCCAACAACCAAATAGCCTCCACCAATAGTACTCGATGTTGACATAAGATATTCTTGCTCGTAAAACATGTCATTGAAAATACAGAACAATGGCCAGGTACGTACATCGAAGCTTTTGTCACACAAATCGAATGACATTCACAAAATGGGTTATTAGGCTTTTGACAGACTTGTCCAAGAATGCACTCATCACAAACCGTCATACTTCAAAGCACACAAAACCACTGACAAACACTGTTTAGTAATAAGGCATAGGATACTACACCAACGCAAAGCGACTGCGAATATAAGTTGTATCATACGTTAAATTGACATTTCTACAGAGAATCCCAATGTTACAGTCTGTTTTGTACAACGGAAAATTGTTCAGAGAGCATTGTCGAGCACACTGGATTGGCATTAGGCAAACCTTTGTAGTTTCCCAATCACAAAAAATAATTGATACCTTTGTGAGAGACACTGCTTTTTGAACTTTCCCCACCTAAAACCAGCAGTTTCGCATACATACCGTTTGGGTATTGCCACCAGCGAATACAAAACAACTTTTCTTTGGATAGCTTTGCCTTGGCAAGGCGCGCTTAAAATCACTATAACACAATACACAGTGTAGATAGCAAAAATGTTTAGGCAAATTGCTATCACCGATCAATAATTTAAAAAATATAAAATTTCGAGCAAAATTTGGCTGGTGCGTCAGGTGGCGGCAAACTTACAACTCGGTTTTAAGTCCCTATTCTTTTGTAAAGCAATATTGGTATTAAGATCGCCATTCTGATAAGAAAGCAATTCTTCTCAATCCCAGTCATCCTGATTCTTTAACATGCGACCAGAATAACTGCTTACTGCAGAGCATCAAAATTTGTGCTTGACATGGGAAGGTACTCAAGGCAGTCAATGTAACAACTTGTGAATGACACGTCGACACCCATTTGCATCTTTGCCATGAATGTTTCAGTGAAGCTGCCAACAGAACGTCGTCTCCGCAAAAGACGTTAAGACGTTATTTTTACTAACACGGCGACATAGCAGGCAGTATGCGTTATACCTGTCCGTTTGCAACAAACTTTAAGAAAAAAGCGAAACAGTAACTGAAATTTATTCAAAAAATTCACAATTTCATCAGCCGCAATCACTGCTTTGCTTCTTCAGTAGTGGTAAGTTCATTGGGAGAGAAAATGGACAAACCATTGATTGATTACCGAAAAGCAATGAATTGTATTTTTTACACTTCTAATTCCATATTTGGTACTTTCTGCTGACGTGTTTATTTTATTAGCAGAAGCAGTTCCTGCACGTAAAGGCAAAAGTGTTATTTTCAAGCGACAAAAACCAACAAACCACGGAACAACGAAATACTTAACTACGAGCACTGTTTGCAAAAACCTTCGATTTGCAGAAATCAAAGACGTGCCGGATCACATATTTCGTTGCTGCCAATGGCCGCGTTTGGTGTCACAGGACGCTGTTCTTGTATTAAAACCTAGAGCACCCGTTGCGCTAAAACGCGCATGATCAAGTTATGTTCCCGTTCATGCATGGATGGCTAGCTGCTGCGGCAGCCTCCGCGAGGGAACAATGATATTGGAAAAGCTCCGAGCACCCGGATGACACAGACTGCTTCGGGGTCCGTAATCTCCGCGGTAATGTGCTCGGGCTGTGGATTCTCCCTGCAAAATGAAGCGACTCGTTAAACAAATCTTGTGAGGTTTTGTTTTTACCGAAACGTGGAAAACAACAACTGCGAAAAATGATTTGCTATTGAGCTTCACATATTGATCTTAGAAGGACTCGATCCGGTCCAAAAACCCGTTAGATTTCCATGTCCAGATAAACGTCACTCAGTCAAGCTTCAAAAACTTATTGAGTTTTGTTCATCAAGAATTTGGTATTATTAAGTTATCCACAAAATATAATAATACAGTATATAAAATACTAGTGGTTGGTGGTTGTTCACACACACATGACCATCTATATTATCTTTGGTGACAATTTTCCGCAGCTTATGCATGATGTAAGCAAATACAAGTGTTGCAGCTTTTAAGCAGTGTGACTTCCTTGTGATTACATGCGTGTAGGTAAAAGCAAAACTTGTTTCAACACAATTTTAAGACTTTTTAAAACAATTGAAGTAAATTTCTCATTGATTTTTCTTGAGCATCAATATTTGCTTGAGCAATTTAAAGCATGAAAGGGAAATCAACAAAAATTATTGGAAGGAATAGCATTTGCATGAAAAAAGTATTAAAGTAAATCAAAGAAGCATAATTATTAACTACTGTAAAGAAAAATTCTTCGAAAGAGTGATGTTTGAATTATACTATGCATTGTGTGAAGTTGTCTAGTAATAACACGATATGTTGCACGTCAACAGATTTCTTTAATTGGGGGTACAACGACCACATCAGTGAGCTCTGAAAGGAAAAGACGAAATCTGGAAAATGCAACTATATGCATGCATACCTTTACGTTATGTCTTAACAAGTTGGTAAATGGATTCGCTTTTCAACCTGGGGGTCGTGACCCCCAGAGGGGTTGTGAATCAGTTTTGGATGGGTCACGAATAGATATTTTAAGTACACAGCTGTATTACATTTGATTTATTCGAGTTATACATGGGGGTCTTTGGGTTATATTGGGTTGCTTTAATAGGTCACGGTGCAAAAAAGGTTGAAAGCCACTGTTTAAAACAACCAACTTTTTTCAACGTCCGCAAAGCCTCGATCAGTACTTGTTTGGCTGTTGAATATTTAATATTTTTCCGCCATTATTTTTTGACAAACAGCGCGAAAGTTTGAATTCAGGGGCGATCTTCCTTCATACAAAATGCGTTTTTACTTCAACCGCATTTTGATCACTTTCCTGTGCTTCATAAGCCAGACTTCCTTGATTCAAGGAGCGACGAGCCACAGATGGGTGAAACAGAATTATTCACTAGGTTTGCTAGGTCTGCTTCCCGCTGAAGCAACGTTAAATTACGGGGTGTAAAATAACTTAAAAAATTCTTTTGAAATGTTGTATTTGAGGTCCACTCAAATTATGTTTTCAAGCATAAAAAAAGGGATTCATCGTGAACAAAGAGACAGGATTTGGATTGCGTTGCTATTGCTTTTCCTTGCTATTTTGGCATACTTCATTTGACCCCTTAAGTTTTACAGATCACTTGTAAAACTTTTTACCTTTGTGATTGTGAGATAAAAGATTGAAATCCGACAGTTTAGAAAAATGATTAGAAAAAAACGAAACACTGTGCTGAAATTGCTTCTCAATATCACAATGTGTCGTGGACATATTGCAGTTTTCTAAGAAGCAATCCGTCACAGTATTGATAAAATATTTAACCTAAAGCATTTGTGCAATACGCAGTTTTTTGTTTGTTTGCATGGGCTTTTGCTTTTTTCTCTCCGTATTTTTCCTTTTCTATCATCGTTCTCAGCGGCTTTTCACCAAAATTCACTTCATTTTTATGCGCTTATGATCTTTGCATCAAAATGCAATTATAAACGTCTTGTTGTTCGATTTCATTGGGTGACTAAGCAATAAAACAAACAAAAATCAATTAATTGATTATTCGATTGGGCAAATAATATTTTCACTGGAAAGCATGCGCAACTTGTGTTTGTGTTGGCAGGTAGGAGTAAAAAATGTCAAAGATAAACTTACTGGGTGTCTTTATATATATATCTTAGCTATGCATATGCGTATAGTGGATTTAACTTTTCGCATTACGACTTGCCGTTCCCTACTCGCTATTGCATTCCGTACGTGAGATCTGGTTTGTATCAACTTGTCATTCGCGTCAAGGGATTTCGTGTGTCCGCGCATGACCTCGATACGCATTGCATGATTCGTTTTTGTCCATCGGCGTGGACACCACGCTTTCAAAAAGTCGAGTTGTGTATCGCTAGCGCACGGACCACGTTGGCTGTTTCTGCTGTCGCGCCATCGTAAAGCTTTTCTGCTGCTGCTAATCAGAAGCCTTTTGTAAATAAAGATTTGTGCACCAGGAAATCTGTGAAACGAA
>Ga0210059_1013056_pt1 | contig 12470 bp, 4 predicted proteins | sample Ectturendosymbi2_FD_188042 | JGI IMG/M metagenome (GOLD analysis project Ga0210059, IMG submission 188042) | Ecteinascidia turbinata endosymbiont from Florida, USA - Sample 2 (SPAdes) (version 2) | ecosystem: Host-associated > Tunicates > Ascidians > Unclassified | place: Key West, Florida...
ATTTCGCAATAAACACCTTCGCCGTGTTGAGTCCAACAAAGGTAACTATTGCAAAACCACAGTGGGTGCGTTTTGAATAGCAAAGTGAAAACGTAGAGCGGAGCGACACAGTGCACCTTGTGCGGAGGAAACGTGGAGAACTTAAGTAGTATGAAAAATGGATAAGCCTTAAAATAATTTGGACAAGTTTATCTGGCTGCGTGTAAGAGTTTAATTGCCCGTCTCTGGCTTAGAATAAATATTGTTATGCTTCAACAAGAACCTGTTAACCATTACGCTACATTACCAAAAGCGATCTGGTATCAAGAAAATAGTAGGAAAGCAGTTGTCTGGCGGAATTCACTCATCCTCGGCCGGAACCAGTAGGACACTGTGTTTCCGGGTCCCAGGGCAATCCCGGCGTCAAGCGAAATTTCTGACTTCACGCCATGTGCGCATGCGCAGAGTGATATTCTACATATCAGATACGCTGAGAAAACTGATGATTAGGGCTCAGGGTTTAGTATTTAGGTCAGTGTGTCGGGTTAGGGTTGGAAAAATAAAAATAATTGAGGTCTGAGACAAAGTCCAATATTTTTCAGTGGTTATACTTATTCCCATACTGTAGCTTGTTGTGGATAACTGACATCTAACTGAAAAGTTTTAATTTACACGACACACATCAAAAAAGTAAGCGCCAAACTTTCTCAGTCCCACAACGCGGTTGCAAAGAAAGTCGGACTTCTGCGCAAAGCTGTCAGTTTTTAAAATGGTCTTTATTCCGATACTCTCCCACATTAGCAGAACGTGCCTTGCACGAGAATATCTGCAGAAAGCGGCTTTCCAAAGAGACAAAAACGAAGTTGTCACACTGGGTGAACAAAGCTGTTGAAAAAGCGAGGATGCATTTTGGCCACCGGCTAGTTTCGAGCTCTGTATACATCCACGATATAAACGGGAAGTATTCAACAATTTAGAACAATGCCTTTCATGGGCTGTAGCTGCTTTCGCACAATCCGGTTCAGCAGCAAACGTTTAACCTGTTGGGACATGAGCTTTAAATGACTCAGATGACTCTTGCTTGTTAGCCTATCCACCAACCTGCAATCACCACCTTGAAAATCTCAATAAAAAAGAAATGCGGGTTCGTTCCGCGCATCACAATAAAAACTAAGGAAGATTTTTCGCGACGTAGATTCTCCAGCAGCACCACCATTTTCCACCCACCCTTTGTCGAGTCCTGGTTAATGTCTCGCGGTCTCGCTGCAGGTTGTCAAGGATATCTTGGCCTATTTTCTCTGTTTCCGTTGCAATGTGGTAGCCTACTTCCAAACGACGAGAAGAATTTTCGAGCCTTTCTGTATTGTCGAGTAGCCTTGCGCGCTGCAACACAAAAATATTCCGTGTCCAAAACACACCCGTCACATTGCACAGCAACTGCTTTTCATTTACCTGGTAGGGAAGCCTGATCAAAATCTAGCGGCAGTAAAAGTTTTAAAAGTTTCCACTTGCGGAGAACTTATTCACATAATTTACTAAAATATTACAAGAAACTCACTGGTCGTTCGCAAGAATACGTTCATTACATAGCAAGTGCAACTGCACTGATTGAAAGGTGGCAAATCTATTGAGAGATTAAACCTATCACAATGAACATAAGTGGTAGTTGTCTCTCAAATGAAAAATCGATCACTCAGGAGGGTGTTAAACACACAGCTGCCCAATTAAAACGTTGTCCACATGTAAATGGATATTCAAAAGGCTACGTTGACATGGAGCATTTAAGTTTGACATACTACCGGTGGATGGAAAGTTTGTGGCATTTCGGCTTAGCACTTAGTAAAACAACATACAGGCAGCGCTTATACTTAAATGGTCATTCCGCCAGGCCACAGAAACAACTGGATCGACACGTTAATCAGAAACTTTTGATTAAGTGTTTTTTTTCGGAAACTTGCGTAACACGCATACTTCCAGTTATTAAAAGTTTCATATGGGGAACCAACAATTTTTATTCTAATACAGAAGTTGCCAGCAAGTATTCAAACTGTCTGCATCAAACGAAGCAAAGTTCCCCACTGAAACTAATCTTACCAAGTTCGCGAGATTTTAACTCTTTTTGTCGATTACATTAGACGCGAAAAATGTTCAACTTTGCTGAATGCTCACTCACGTTTTAGACACTGCAGCTTAATTGATGATAAATCCATGTTATTTGCTAAATTTAAGATATCAGACTTAAATAAGCAGATTTAGATAACAACCACGAAGTGCAATTGCCTGTTTGAGGAATTAATTTAGCTTGTGATGCGAGTCTGCTGCACATGTCTGACAGATCGACTTACTGCAATCGTCTCTGCTGAAAGAAATGAACAACATATTGCATTTCGGTACATTTACTCGCCAGTTAAGACTTAACAACGCTACATGAGAAACAACGTAAAACCTCACATAAAATACTATTGGCAGCGCAGTTTTTCGACGGGGAGAAGTGAAATTTTGAATTTCCTTCCTTTTCTCATGTTGAACCACAACTGAAACCGTACAAAGTTGGCAAAGTACCTGGTCATCTGTTCCAGATTCCTCCATAGCCAGCAATTCTTCCCTCATCTTATTGACTTTGTTGAATGATGACGTCTTTGCCTTTTTCTGCACAGGTTAATTAAAAGCGTAATCAAATCTAGAGCTGCTATTTCGTGAAAACAAACGAGGGTGGCAAATTTATAAAGATTACAATCGCTGAAAGCTAATATTTAAAAAATTCCAACGTTCTCCGTTCAGTCACGCTTGCTGGTCCAATGAAAAAATGGAAAACAGGAGATGGAAAAGGTACTTCGCGAAATGGTGCAGGAATTAAACTTGAAATAAGTCTTACTACATCTGATTGACGCCATTTCAGGTTAGGTGAAACTTCCATTTAGAAAGACGTGTCAACACTTGCAAAAAAATGAGTTCACCATTACACCTACCGAAGCTCCGATTGTGCACCAAAACATAGTCCTTAGTGTAAGGCAAGTCAAGCATCGCTTGCCTGCATTCAAATAAAACCAGTATTGCCAGATGACCAACGCGAATGAAGCTGACTTATGTGCAATTTTTTTTAATTATTATCATTTTTTTATGTTTTTAAATCTTAAACACAATGTCCACATCACATTAGTTAAAAGTACAAGGGTACAGAAATGCTAATTATAAAAATAAGTTGCAGCAATACTCCAGAGGTATTGACAGAAGCACAGACCCGAGGAAGGGTTACAGGCTAGTGTTACAAGGACAACAGAGCCCCCACCCTCCTTAAGATTGTGCAATCTCATCCCCCTCACACCAAAGTCTTGTCTTCACCCAAGTGCATCTTGGGGCTTGGAATATGTGCTTCAAAAATTGTGTTCAGTGAAGCCAAGATTATATCACAATTACTTAGGCATTTCATACAAGCTCACACATTGAATAACCAGTTCCACTGAATACTTGAAACCTTGCAGAAATGCCATGTCGAAACTTGCAATGATTGCCTTCAGCTTATTATAACCAAGCCCATCAGCTCATTGTTGAATTATTTATGAAAAGCCATTACGTAGCAGCCATTGCTTAGCATTGCAAGTGAGTTGTGATTTAGAGGATCAATGATACAAACATATTTGCATTTCTTGAACATCTGTGGGCATCACCTTGAGAATAAGTGACACAGCATTTAAAAGTATGGTAATAATACACCTTTAAAAAAGCAATGGAGTGCTCTTGAAGAAAACGCATGAGCCTATGTTGGGTCCCACAATTCATTGTATACCAACATCTAACAGATTCTTCTTTCAATTATCTTCAGAAAAGTGATGTAATGAATATTTTTTGGACAACATCTCAACAGAAATAGTCAGCTATAACATCATCCCCTTACAATTTGTAATTCCAAATTATTGAATTCTGCTTGATAGCTCTTCATCCTGCCCATCAACTTGCCTCTTTCAGAATTTGACAGTTCACGAACCTCAAGGTCCATTTGCTCAAGCTATAACACAAGCAAAAATTGCATCACACTTCATCATAAGAACTGCAAACTTCAATTCACTAGGACAATATCCATAACAAGCTGCATTCTGCTTGGAAGTTCAATTCTTAGCATGTCTGAACTAAAAACAGCTCAAGTTAGGATTGATAGTAAAATGGTGGGAAACAGTAGAGGATAATACTTCAATTATTACTATTTACTCACTTTTTATAAGATTATAAATCCAGCAAAAATGGAGCGAGTCAAACATGTCAATCAAAAAGTCACTGCTAATATGCAGTATGGTCATGAATTTAATGCATCACATGCAGGAAGTGATGAAGGACATTGTTGTTTTTCTAACAGGTGATCAAAATAGGACCAAACACATTGATATATTATTTTCATAAAAAAAACACTGCTCAGAAGGTCACAGTTCCAAAAAGTGTTGACAATTGCAACACATCAAATATTCCACTATAGACAAATATTTAAAAAACAAAGCAGATGTTGCCATATTAACAGTTGCAGAAATGTCTAGCAACTGAGACTTACAAGTTCCTGAGCTTCATCAAGTTGCCTTTCAATTGAACTGATGAGTGACTTCTTGTCAGCTAGAATTGATAGTACATAGAATATTAAGTACCTGAATTTGTTCAAAACTATGACGGTATGTACAAAATCTATACACTCTGGTCATGCAAGTGTTAAGCTGATGACATTTAAAATAAGTGTTCCCTCTATAACTTTGGATGGTGACCAAGAAACTTTTTCAAGCATTTATCAAACCAAAATTTAAAGCTGGTGATCAGGCTACTTGACATAAAATCTGAAACTTGCAATTGTTGAATCAGGGTTTATTTTATAGAAAATGTTAGGTACCTGGTATGGATTTGTAGGGACCCGATTTCTCTGATTCTAGGGACCCGATGATAATTTTCTCTGATTCTAGGGACCCGATTTGAAATTCTAAGGACCCGAATTGTGTTCCTAAAATGCCTTAAAAAAACATGGTTGAATGAAACTTGCACCTGTTGAATGATAAATCTGAAACTTGCAACTGTTGAATGAAAGTGATATTTTGCAAACATAAAACTTGAAAAGGGCACAAGTTGGTTCTAATGTGAATGAGTACAGGCAATTATTTTTGTGGAGATCCCAACTGACTTGGTCACAAGCTCAGTACGTAACATCTTAAAGTGACCCCCATTCAAGATAAAATGTATCAGTAATCAGTATGGTGTTGGGATTGGAAAGCCAGAGTGACAAGTACACAAAGCGGCAGCAAGCAACAATAGAGATCACCTGCCATGAAAACTCTATTATTGCTTGTTCGCGCCACACATATATGGGTGTTGTTCTTTGCACACATGCTGTTCATGGTGACTCGCACAATAAACGCGATGCTAACCGAATGGTTGCAACAATGGCATATACACAAAGGTACATCTGGTTAATGACAATACTTACTATGTGACAGAAGAGTGATCAGTTTCAATAAAAAGATAGCAAAAGTACAAGCTTTAAATAAGTGCAAGTTTTCATTCATACATTTGACTACTGTTCTGAATATAAGTCTTACTACAGAAGTGCAAACACACAACATTTTACATTAACCAAACCACAGAAGTCATTAAGTACCTCCATGATGCAATGAAATTGTTCCAATTTTTTGAGTAATTTCAGCAGTTAGGGTTGAAAACTGCTGCTCATATGTTGCTATTAAAGAAGCCATGTGCTTTCTTGCAAAAGCTGGTAAATTTGCACTTCTACACAAATACAAACTGCCAAGCAGCAATACTCCAGTAAAACCTACGCATGTGACTTTTTAGCAAACATCTATTTCCAGTCTGCAACACAATACATATGCTTTGATAGCTAAAACATGTATTACAACATCTTCCAAAACAAACTATACATCTCCAAATATAAAAATGTAAAAACACTAGATTGCAGAAAAATTTTACATAGTGACCTTTACAACTATACATCAAGCAGCTGAAGTATGAGAACTCTCTGCTAGGTAAACTTTGATACAATTAAGTACGCACATTACTTAACTATTGATTTGGAATAACATCTTTGCTTTGATATTATACAGTATACAGAGAAGCTTACAGATAAGGGCAAAAACTGGAATTAAACATAAAGAAAATATTGGCAAATCTGAATTAACACCTTTGGAGCTGGTACACTTCCCTTTAAATCCCACATGAGCCACTTTTCTTGTGTCACTTTACACCACCATAACTCACCAGCTGACAGAGCTGGAGAGCTGTTCAAACCCAGCAAGGTGTGGGAAGTCTTCTAGTTGAGATTTAAAAAAATGGGAAGTTTTGGATTTTGTTTTCTTGTGGGTAATGTCACAATGGGAGTAGGCACACACAATTTTGGCCGAAGTCACCAGGACCTGAGGGCCAACACCAACAGCCAATTTTTTGACTAAGTTTTATTGGAAACTAGGTTACAATACAAGTTATCAAAGCCCTTGATTGGCTTTCTGGTTCAAAAGTTATGGCCAAAAAAACAAATTTAGGTATAAAGATTTTTTACCCAAATTTTCTTTTTTGGCCATAACTTTCGAACATAAATCATGAACCATTTACGACCCTAAAAGTTATGGCAAAAAAACTAAATTTGAGTAAAAATTACTCAAAAAGATTGTTTAGTTGTATTTTGGTTATTTTACCTTAACTTTTGAACCAGAAACTCTAGAAAGCCAACCAAGGCCTCAAAAGACTCAGATTTTAGTCTAGTTTCCACTAAAAATGTGAGCAAAATATTTCCCTCTTGCAGTTGGGGCCCAGGGTCAGGTAACCTCAGCCAAAATGGCCTAAAACCTACCCTACTTATGACACCACCCACGAAAAACCCAAAGCTTAATGCTTTTTTTCATTGCAAACTAAAAGACTCGCTGAGTTTTTTGAGGGTTTGAATAGCTCTCAAGTACAATCGACTGGTGAATTGTGGAGTTGCAAGTGGTGTGAAAATAGCAGCTCAATGTGTGATTTCAAAGTACGATATATTCGTATACCAGCAGCAAACATGTTAATAGACCTCAGCAGGTAACCATATTCCAAGGCAAACACAAGATTAAGATTTCTTTTAACATTTTCATCTTTAAGCCGAAGACAACTGTTACAGGTCATTGTCACACTTAGGAAAACATCATGCTTTTGGATTACTGCAGTCAAAAGTGGTCAAGATGAGCAATGCATGATGAGAAGTTAAATAACTAACAAAATACAGGGCAAGGTCATCACTTTTCCAGTGCATCTACTGCATTGTACCAGGTAGTCCCATTTAATCAAAATTATTTTCTGTTTTTTCTGAGAAACTTCAAAGACCATAAGAATTCTTGAAAACTGTGATAAAAGTCCACAACTGTGCACCAGGCTTTTTGAACAAGAAGCAATCCTTACATGCCTGAGTTGTCACATGCTTAAATTTTTTACCTCAAGCATAACAAAGTAGAGTGCCACTACATAAATCTACCTTGGTTTCAGCTGATTCCTGATTTAATAAGTGGAAGTTTTGTTAGCTAGCACACCTAGACTAGCTTACAAGACAACAAAGCTCAATGGCAAAAATGTGATCCATTATTTATATACCGTAGTCACTTAGCAAACTAAGCTTTTTTTGTGTAGTACAGTACTATATTGACAAGATCTCTTCATTCTGCAGAGTACACTAGAACATACACCTCAGTGGCAATGGCAGAACATCTAGTAAGATCTAGAACTCATAGAAAAATTTAATAAAGTAGCATAGAATGTTGACACATTTTTAGTGCCTACAGCTCGGATCACAACCACATAAACTTGTTTAGTGTTTGCACCGATAAAGTCAAGTAAAGATTTGGGCACAGTACGTTACACCACAAGAAGCAGCCTTGGTTCATTTACAAATACCGTACACATAGAATTGAAAATGGATTTGTACAGAGGTGTCAGGATTTATCAACTAGGGACTTCACAATATATTTTAAAGGGAAAAAATACCATACCAAAGCAAATTGGATTTAACAAACAGATTGATTTACTATCTGTGGATTTATTAAGCATCTACCATCATATCTTGTTGACCATTGCATGCAATTTATACTGGTCCATATGGTAGTCTTGATGGTAGGCTAAGATATGGTGTATGGATAATTTCTCAAATATGAAAAACACCTGGTCCAGGCCAGCCTTCTGTAAAACATCTAACGATAAACACAAGAACCAGCCACCTTTACCTAATGTTCGCTCAAGTGCAAGAATCTTCCAACAAACAGTATGTGAACAGGTTTAGATTAGCTTAACTTTATAAAACAATCTTATCATAATGGAATTGTTCTAAGGGTTCTCTGCAGCAACTTTATACAAATAATTACATCCAATTATAGCTTATTGACTGTGCCAAAAAAATTCAATCCAGTTACATATATATATTACGTGTGAAGCTGAAGTTGGGCATACCAAGGTGTTGACTAACAAGGCAATCTTGAAGATGTTCTGTGCTTGTGAATTTACAAACTTAAAAGTTATTCAGCATTCTAATGAATCACCTTCTGTTTTATCAACTTTGAACAACTCTCTTTTTTAGATGTTGACACAAGGGGAAAATATAGGATATCCATTTGCCCTCATTATCCCATGACACAAAATCTAGTGAATCCTATTACAGACCAGGGTTGTTGTCAAAAAAAGACAAGTAAAAAAAGTCCACTTAATAAAATCAACAAAACCCACTGTTTACTTTTCCTTTGGAAAATCTACTAACTAAAAAATAAAATAAACAGAACACTTGTACAGTTCACTACAATTTTTTTTAATCAAACAAAACAAACAGCAATGAAATTTGAAGGACTTGAACAAAAGAGAAGAATAATTCGAACAGTTTTAGTTAATTCTAATGGTTATCTTCTTCAGCTATGCACAATTGGGATATTTTAACCAATTTTTCTGCCTTCTCTGCATCTAAACTTTTCCTAATTTTGGACCATACCAAATCATATGTTGAAAAATGCAGTTTATAAATGCTGAACTAGTAGCGCATGCACATAAACTTGACATGAAACTGCAGAGTTTGTGTGGGAATGGTTTTTCTCTTTTGCTGTGTGCATGCTTGCCAAGCCTTACTACTTAGGAGTGAACTGACCAACAACACTTTGTGAAAATAAAGATGGGGTACATTTCTTCACCCCCAATTTTGAATGTCATAATAGGTATAACAAGTGATTATTGTGTAATTCTGAAAATGGTGATATCACATGATGGAATAAAAACAATTCAGAATGGGGTTTTTCATTTACCTCAAAAAGAGAACAAAATCTTGTTTCTTTTAAAAAAAACAAAAAAACTGGGTTTTTTTCAACCCTGTTACAGACACTCACATTGATAACATTTTTGTTGTTTGTCTTGTAGGTTTTAGACCAGTAGATCTCAACCGCAGTTCCGAAAGTTGCATACAGCTCCCAAGCACTGTTTGTGCAGCTCTCAGCAGTCTTTTATAAGACATCTAAAATTTTGTGTAACAGACTGTTCTTTATAACTATACACATTAGCCCTGAAAACTTGAGGTCAATCAAGCAAGAGCCCTCAAAATTATGTAATCTTTCAAGTGCTGTGTGCAGGCTACAACAATTTTTCCAAAACAGCAGGTGCAATTAATTGTTGCTTAAAACACAGTAACTTTTTTCAAACTCAGTCTTTTGCAATGAAAATATACACCAATTAAATTATTCAGATCTGCAAGCATTACCTGGAAAATTTCAGTTAAAGCAAGGATGAAAACTCTTTTTGAGTTATTTAGTTTTGTGTCGAACAACTTAAACCTTTTGCTATGTGTACTTTTTTTCACAACAGCAAGGTGCAAACAGTTGTTGTGTAAAACACAGTATATAACATTGTGAGTAATTGGTCTTTTGCAACAAAAATTTACGCAAATGCTCTTTGTACCTACATGCATTAGTCCTGAAATTTGAGGTTAACTGAGCAAGAACTCCCCGAATTATGTAGTTTTACATCATACAATTTAACCGCATGTAGACTACAACACTGTATCCTGTACAGTATACAAAATTAGTTGTTGTGTAAAACATGGTAACTTTTTTGTACTTGGTCTTTTGCAATGAAAATTCACACAAACTTTCGGCATATTCCAAGGTACTTTTCCTGCAAAACTTTTGAGGTCAATTCAGCAAGAATTCTTCAGTTATTTCGTTTTGAAGCAAGCAACTAAACACATGTTAAAAATGCATTCATAGTGCATTGTGAACACATGACCATGACAATACAAATGACCAGTGTAGGTGTTAAGATCTACTAAATCAAACTAATTAGATCGGTTTACAAAAAAAACAACAAAATAAATCATTAAATTAAGTTGCTGTTTTACATTTTTACCAACAAGGTAATTAGTGTCTACAATATAATAAATGTTTCACCACAATGATAAAACCTACATAGTCCAAAAGTTGCCCAATAATTTTGTGCATTGAAATTTATATAAAAATTAATGTTTAGTTGCGTGATTTTAAAATAAAAGTAGTGTCTATTTTGCTTCATGAGGCAAAAGATCTGCTGTGGTTATTTTGCCTTTTGGTATACATGATTGGGTAAAGTAGTCAATGACAAGTGCAATATGCAAAGAAGCAATGGGTTAGGGTTTGATGTTTGGGTTTAGCCTACAGGCTAGTTCAGGCACTGCAGACAAGAAGCCACAACAGCTTGCCAGCACTGAAACTATGACACCACACATCATGCATGTCAGACTGTGCTGTTACAGAGGTCACAATCAACTAAGCAGGTCATGTATTCTAATCTGGTCATGTGACCACTTTAACCAATCGTGTTCAACTAATGGCAAAACAGCTCCATGCAGTGCTTATGGCTCATGAGGCAAAACAAACACTGCTTATTATACAAATACGTTTAGTTTATTTTTTAGATTTTACTGAAATATATTACAATATGCTTTATATGAAATTATTTAGGCCTTTTACCATATTTATTAGATTGTTAGTCACCTTTGGTTGCAAGCCGCACGAAATGGGTTTAGAAAATTAATGTTTTACAAGCTGCCCTTGATTGTAAGCTCCATTTGAACATAGGTTGCCCAAGCCTCTGTGGTACTTTCATAGACTTGCAAATTTCATGTTTAACTGGTAACCCTGGTAAGGAAGATTCACCACTACAAATGCCCTTTGTTCATAATAATTCCTCATGTGACAATTCTGCACATGATGCTGAAATGAAGAAAAAGAATCCAAAAACAGTTTGGTCGAAAAAACGTAGCCAATGAAAAGATGAACATCATCTTGAACTTTTGATAAGGTAAAGAAAAAAAAGTAAGCCACCCTTGATTATAAATTGAACAAAATGATGAAGAAAACATTACTGAAAAAAAGCATTATAAGCCACATTAGAATAAATATGGTATATGTGTTACATATTGAATTCAAAAGCAACAAATGCATGAGATATATTTAATAACTATTGTGCAAAAGCTGCAGGATATGTCTTCGTCACAATTGAAATGTGTATATTTTGCCATTGGCAGCAAAAGCTCTGCTGAGCTATATTGCCATTTGAAACATATCTAGCTTTGTCCACATATAATGCTGAGTTTGTGACACAAGCAGTAGCCTACAGTGAACCTGATCGAGGGGGAATTCTCTATTTCTGCAGTGCCAGTGGTCATTGGTTCAGCTCTCACCATTTTGGCTTTGCTAGTATAGTCAAGTCATGTTTGTGCGGCAAGTACACAACATATAATGCATTTCAATTGACAAAACATAGGTTGGGTGAAAGACAGCCAAAGCAGTCACTTAATCAGCCCAGCCTATATTTATGGACTATCAAATTTCAATAGTACCGGTGAGGCAGAAAACATGAGTTCAAAATGGAAATAAAAACAAACCAAGTAGAGATAACACTTTTGATTGGAATAAACATGAAAAACACACTGCCATCAACAAACCAGAAGATATCCAGAAAGCAGAAAACATCAACAAAACAATAACACAATGTGTAATAAAAGAGTACACAACAAAAAGGTACTTCTCAAAAAGTTTCGAAAACCAGACACAGCTTTTACATTTTGGGTTAGGTTTTAGGTCATGTGACAAGGCCGATATGCTAATCCTAACATAACGACCTTGTAACGTGACCAATGCAACCGATTGGGTTCGGCTAATAACAAAATAGCTCTAGCAATGCTTTTGCCACTGATGGAAAAATTGACACTTCCTAAAAATTTGTCTGATAGTTTTTAAATGACCGTATCCAGTTTTCGTTCTCAAAGGACTAAAGAACTGTATCCGTTTGCATGTTAGATATAACCCTGAGTTTGTGTCATTAGTGGTGCAGCGAATCTGGTCAAGTTGGGAGTGTCTGTTCCTGCTGTGCAAGAGGTTGTCGGTTCAGTTATCAGTATGGTTGCTTTGGCTTTGCTAATAAAAGATGTCACCTTTGAAACAAGTGTTTAGTTCTAAAAAAAGGTAGGGTTCTTCAAAATGTCA
>Ga0210059_1013057_pt1 | contig 12470 bp, 9 predicted proteins | sample Ectturendosymbi2_FD_188042 | JGI IMG/M metagenome (GOLD analysis project Ga0210059, IMG submission 188042) | Ecteinascidia turbinata endosymbiont from Florida, USA - Sample 2 (SPAdes) (version 2) | ecosystem: Host-associated > Tunicates > Ascidians > Unclassified | place: Key West, Florida...
GCAAGAAGTGGCGTTGATAAAATGCTGCTGTAATGAAGCAATGCGTAATCTTTCCAAAGTTTCTATCCATTTGGCGGGGTACTTGGACCCATTCTTTCATGTGCGCACGTCGAACCAATGAGCAGATTAGCAAGTGAACTGTTTTGTCAATAATTGTACTGGTCGCAAATGAGTCGAAGCCCATGCGCTATGGCCGTGGATTTCCATGGACGTGGCAGACAGTAGGCCAGTTCACATGGCGCTTAAGTGGCAGGGTCACAAAAGTTCTTTACGGCACACATGCAAAACAGTTTTTGCTGATCCACTGCGTGGCTGAGCAATTGAGTTGAGCTCTTAAAATTCCGACCACGGCACGCTTGTTGCTTGGTTGGTAAGTGTGCTCGGTAAGAAAACCGTGTATGGCTGGCACCTACACCCAGCCGCTGAAAGTAACGCACAGCGGTGTTTTCTACGAAGGGAGCCTGAAGAAAATAAAATAAAAGCAATAGTTATTGTTGTTTCCTGAATGTGCGGTTCAGTAATGGAAGATTTAATGAACGTTTGTTTCCAACTGCTGATGATTTGTGTTACGCCACCCTACCGTTTGTAGGCTGAGGTCTGATTGGCAGTCAGTAGGATTGGCGCTGCGGACGGTTGCACCTCGTCTGACGTACCGATTGCGTAGTTACCAGTAAAAATACGTATTCTAAAATGTTTTACAAGTTTTTAAGTTTTGACAGCCCTGTTGCCATGGCGCTTCACGAACGGTAGATTATCCCAAAGTCCATGTATCTATGTGCGTTCACGGATCCAACGCGTTCGTTGTGTTTCACTCTACTGACGTAGCTAACTTCCGAATGCGATTGTAAGGCCTTGTGGCATTGTGTGCGGTGCACTGACACAGCGAGGGCAGTCGCTCTGTGCTATAGTCATCTCAAGCTCCACTGTTTCGTTGCTCACCGCCGGTTACAAAACCATCCGGCAGAATAGTACTGTTAATCCATTGTACCTGCGATTAATAGCTTTTCGGGCGGGTGACAACTGCAAAATTATCTGTTAGAACTTTGCCTGTACAGAACGAACGTCCCGTATCAAAACTTGCTGAAAAATTGCCTGTACTCATCAGTTTTCTGTTCTAAGCCATAATGTCTTGACAATTGCATATGCTATTAGGCCAAGCTGTCCATGCGCTTGGTTTGCTTCGTCCTCCTCAGCACAACCGTCAAGAGAGAAAGTGCGGAAGCACTGCGATGGAATTCTTGCTAGCTCGATTACTCGCTTTGATGTGTATTTGATCAACAAAAAACGTGATGTACCAGCGGACGGCACGCTCATGTGTGTTGATGAGTGACTCAGCTACTCTGCATAATCCCTATGCACGACGCCCCGATGTTGTGACGATCACTAGATATCCTTTTTTGTAGGGTTCTAACTTCAGGAATGTGGGACGCTGCTCCTCTACATCTTGACGCGTTCGTAGTTTCTCCGTAAATTCAGATTTCTAATACGCCTCGCGTACCAACCCCACACGCCGGTATTGCCTGTTTGACAATCCGGCGGTGTTTACCGTAGTCGTATACCAGGAGCTGTGTGCACAATCGCTTTGTGCCTTGTGGTTGCTGCTTTCGGTGCAACTTTCCATTGCTGCGTCAGCAAACTTCAATATGAACGACAGCATCCGTATAGGGCCAGCACTGCCATTACGCGACTTAGATGAGTGCCCAGAAGAAACTGACTCACTGTCTCAATCTTATTTAGCTCATATGATTTAGTTTTGTACATTAAAATGATATCAAGAAGGGCTTTGGGTTTTCGTTGTTACGTGTTGCCGAAACAAAATCGTTAAGATGTTGGTGTAGAGCTAAAAATACAGCTCGTAGCAATTTAGGGTTACCAACCGTTAACTTAATTTTCAGGCAAAACGTTTTATCAGAGATTACGAAAAACATTGTTAAAGCCAAAAATTAAGCAAACGCGTTCGTGCTACAGACCCATGTGTAAAAATTTTCCACTACTGGGTATTTTGCCATGTTTTTGGGGGAGAGGGTGTCATTTTATTAACTGGCAACGTAAAAATGTATTTTAAATAATGTCACACTCTAATCTACCAATGACAACCTTTTAACGCAGCCGCTAGAACAGTAACTTGGCCTTAACCTGTGGAGTCTACTACTCCAGTAATGTTAGGTCATTTTTTGGCCAAGGTCGGAAAAACTTAGTAAAAAGCTGAAAACTGCTGAATGCAATCCTTAAACCATCCTAAACAACACACTAAAAGTCCCCGTGTGTGCTACCTGAGCTTTTTTCTGGCACAACGTTATGATGCCATGAATGTCATGGTAGTTAATGTGTTTCGCACTTGTTCATCATTTAATTGTATTGCAGGCTACATGCAGCTTCATGGGCGAAATTAAGTAGGGGACTCGAGGGACGTGTCCCCCAATTTTTTTAGACGTTGAGATATAATATAGTTCATCAAATCTCGCAGTGTGCAGAAAAGGTGTCCAATCGCTGCTTAGTTCTACCACAGACCTGCGACTTTCGAAAGCCCAATGTGCTTCCGTTTTATATTTTTTTTGTGGGAGCTCTTTATAAAACGTTGTTGTTAGAACCTGACATGGGGCGATTACAGCACAAATGTAGTCGATTACGATTACTTGCCGCCTGCTCGATTACGATTACGAATGAAGAAAATCACAATGTAATCGATTACGATTACTTGCCGCCTGCTCGATTACGATTACGAATAAAGAAAATCACAATGTAATCGATTACGATTACGTTGAAAGTAATCACAATTACAATCGCGATTACATTTGCCTTGAAACATCTTCAGAACGAAAACAAACCCCATTTGCATGGTTTGGTGTAAATATATTTTCAGACAACATACGATATGAATCATCAATGCAATAAACAAAATTACTAATCTGTAGGGATCAAACACCTCAAAACAAATTACAACAATTGTTTAATGAGATGTTCTTGCAGTCAAAAAACCAGTGGCGTAACTAGAGGTTTGAGCTAGAGGGGAAACTTAGCTGAAAGAGGCCAACTGCCCTCTGTAGGTGACCTACAAGTCACCACTCGGAAAAAAAAAACTTGAGAAATAATGGTGAATCCGGGTGTGGATGGCTATACTAAAACCCCAAATCAACGGAAAATCTCCGAAAAACGCAAAAAGATGACAACCTACTGAAACTAAAAGAATACTAAAACCGAAATACAAGCTAAGTGGAGGTCTGGTTTTATATTTATCTGGCCAGGGGAGTCATATCGCCCCTCATCCCTCTCTTTAGTTACTCAACTGCAACAAACACTTTAAATATTAATTAAACAAAAATGATCAATGTTTAAAATCTTCGTTACAGTTGATAAACATCAAGGCTTCAAAGCTTTAGCAGTCAAACAACGCCTATCAGGCTTGAACATTCGTCGAGTAACGCTGAAAATGCGTTTGTTAATAATTTCAGAATTGTTGACTATTTCTTCCAAGTGCTGGTTGCGATCGTCTGCAAGAAGGCAGCATAGCACTGTGCAGCTTTTCGTTTGAAATGAAATGAACAGTGACGCCAGTATAGCTGCGCATCTGTCCATTGGACCAAAGGACAATGGTCAACAAAACCTCACTCGTTTCGTTTAGTTTTTTTTAGCAGTATCTGGTGGATCACGGATGACAGGCTAGTTGTCTGTGTTGTGAAAAAAGTACTTTCGACTAGGATTAAACTACTTTATTCCTCTGAAAAAAAATCAATTTACTGCATATAAATTACTGTACTAATTAAATATATAGCCTATCCAGCACTTACATTCATAGGTTCACTCTGAATACATATAAATAAAACCAACACCTCTCTTCGTAATGTCGCGCTATGCTGTTGCCGAAGTGTCAACCCGTCTTTAAGTAAAGCTCTTCTTTTTATTGCTATGTCTCACTAGACACGCTACGTTACATCTGGCGGGCAACAAGCAGGGTAGCTGCAACAAAGCGAGAATTCGCTACAAACGCTGTGCTTGCCGCTGGACTATCTGGATTTAACGCTAACAGATGGGGAAATAGCCTCCCCTGAAATATAACCATAAGAAACGATGATAAAGGAGGAAACCCAGCCAACACAACTGCGGTTCAGAGTACAGTGATGTAGGGTGAAGATATCCAAGTTTAATCGCGAACGTAATCGTCGATTACGATTAAATTGGCAATGTAATCGATGAAGATTACATTTCATTTTTGGTCAATTCAATCGATTACGATTACTCAAAAAACTGTAATCGATTACGATTGACGATAACGATTACCCCATGTCTGGTTAGAACTTTGTTCAGTTACCCAAATGTAGTTATATGCAAGTAACAGAATTTATAGACAGTGTGCGTTAGTTTCGTATGAAAACAACGCCTGCTGTTTGCGATTCGACCGAGGAATTTCGTGTTGGTAGCAATTGGTTCGTTTGTTTCCCAGAGTGGCCAACGAAGCCGAAAATCTGGACCAATGCGTGCAGAGGGTGATCAGCAGCAGAGGCGATATCAATCACAAAGGCCAAGGTGAGCGTGCGATTGGAATGGCTTATAGTTGAGTACAAATCGTTTAAGGCAGGGGTTCTCAACCTTTCGAGGCATGTGGCCCAATTAATAAACAAACAGAGGGTCCGTGACCCACCGACTATACATCTTCTCCAATGCGGCAACTGTTGCATATGTACAGAAGTGAAATAATAACAAGTAAAAACAGCTTTTAATAACACAATGTGCGCTTCAATCAATGCGAAGAATCAGCCAGTATGTTGTTAGAAGGCATAGACATTCGAAGTTCAGTAAATGATAGTGCACGGATCAGGTCATCTTCCGCATTAAGCCTGCTGCTAGTTTCATTTTCATGACAAGACCCACCTGTCTGCCTCAAAATGCCTTAAGTAACTGTATGTTGTGCACAGCATGGTAGGCTACGTGGAAATTTACATGTCGCAGTAGTTTATAATGCAGAATGACGAAATAGCATATTATTATGACGTTTCTAGCTGAAGAGCTACCTATGTTTTCGTCAAAAGGTTCAACTTACAAAACGTAGTCAATTTGAATAATACCAGGCCGTAACCCGAAAAATGTTTCCATGGCTCACAGGTGAGAAACCCTGGTTTAATGATGTGCAGGTGTAGAATACGGACGTTTCACTCGCGTTATGCTATAGAACAGTGGTTCTTAACCTGGGTTCGATCGAACCCCTAGGCTTCGACGGAGCAATTTCAGGGGTTCGACGACGGTCATCTGATTTTAGTAAATCCATTTTTTTCTTTCTGTTATATTGGGTTAAAACGAGGTTCGGCAAAAGTTTGGAAAACTACGTAAGGGTTCGGCGTGTTTGTAAAGGTTAAGAACCATTGCTATTGAAGTACTACTACCGTTAAGGCACTGTTGACTTTTTACGAGAATAGTTTTTTTTATTATTTGTATCATTAATAGGACCTTGAATTTGTTCCAGGCTTGTGGGTGTCGTTGAAGCTGCTGCACGGCGATCTGAAAACAATCCGACACGACTTCCCTCATTTGGTCGATCGAGACACGGCTGTTGTGCGGAAGATGGGATTTCCGGAGATTATAATGCCGGGCGACGTGCGCAACGATCTTTACGTCACAATTGAACGGGTCGGTTGCCGAATCGTAGCGGTGTATTGCATATGAGTTTGAAACGCGCAATCCATTCACGGTCGAGCCTAGAGATGGAGCTGAAATCGATTTTATTTTTTTAAGTGAAAAAGGACTACTGCTCCTCGAATCCTTGGGACTTTTTCATTAACCTTACGTTTGCAGTGTTTGGGCCAGTGTGCCTGCTTGCCTGCGTCCAAACGTTTCGTGGAGTTTGTTGTGTTTGTGGCCGTGTGCATCGTTTCAAGCGTTGTCTTATTCTGCTGTTCAGGGCTGCTTGGTTATAGGAATGCTTTTGTTAACTTCGTCTTCCGCCTTGCCTGTCAGCTTGATAGTCAGCGTTCAAAAACTTCCGAAGCGTGATGAACTGTAACTCAAAGTTTTGTCTGAGTTCTGCCACACTTACGCGCATGTTCTGATATAAGGAACGATGCGTGGTTAGTTTCCTGTGTCTTAGACAGCATGCCCTACAATTTTCCCCTCTGCTTAACGTCGGAAAAGCTTATCAAAGCCCATCTTTTGCATTTAAAAGGGTGAGTTTGAACGTGGAAGCAAGACAGCCCACAAGAACGTGGAGGTGACCATGAGCGTTTGCAATGACCAGGGCACAGTAATACCGGTATGTGAGCCTGGCAGCCGTTGACAATCGTGTGCTACGCTCAGCTACTTATCGAGCTTATTTGCTGTTCTTTTACAAATCCGTTTTTCTGTTGTCACGGTGTTGAAATAAAAGAATCATCGGCACTTTTTTTCGTTTTTGTACATTTACCGTTTCCATTTTTCATTCGTCTGCCATTGACCATGTGTGTCATTGCCACGTCCATCCTATTTGGAAGAAGTTCATCCCCTTCCCATTCCATTTCGGCATAATAAGTGAGAAGTTCTATTCTTCTGGACCAGTAGTTTTCAACCATCGTTCTGAGAGCCGCGTACGGCTCCCAAGCACCCTTACTGCGGCCCTCAGCAGTCTTTCAATAAAACCTCTGATATTTTGTGTAACGGACTTCGTTCTGCAATAAAACAAAACGTGCCAATTGACCTGCGTTAAAATTTCTTTAGTGCGGCTCTCTGACAAAGCCGCAAGTCTGGATTTGGACCCCTTCAGCGAAAAGGTTGAAGACCACTGACCTAGGACGAAAGATGCACTATCTCTAAAATCTGTCTGCGCGAACTCGACAGTGAGATGAACAGCGCATGGGTCTCCTGGCTTTTTTTTAATTCCAAAACTTTTCTTTCCAGATCGTCGTAAGCTTAGGATCCGGCGAAGACTTCGAGAGCCAATACCGCTCGCACATCTATTATCAGAACAAGGCGCCCAAGTGGATGGAAGTTGTGAAGGTGGGCAGTTTTGCCTTGTACTCGCTGAAAAGCACCGCCTCGCATTTGTCGCAGTGGCTGAGGCCGCGCGACGGTTGCGAAAGCGTTTATTTGCACATAAATAACTTGGCGTTAATCGCCACCGTAAAAGTCGCTCGCCTTCGCTGGTCACGAAGCAGGTTTATCTCGCTTGTGCGATGAAATATTGTGAAACGAAACTAAGCGTCTGGTTCCCGATCAAACAGCAAAGCTTCGCCAACTCGGTTTGCTTGTTTCGCGAACCTCACACCCAGTAGCTTTCGTTCCGTTGCCTAGCTACGTTTTGATGCAAAACTAGACACTGACGACATTCACAAGGTTCTTACTGTGAGCGCAGTTGGCCGATTGCAAAAAATCATCAGTGGTGAGTCACTGACAAACCTTTACATGTCGCGTGTTGTGCTTGGCTCTTAGTGTGCCAAGGCCCTTTTGCGTCAACGCAGGCTCGCCTGTTTTGATTCGGTAGGTCAGGGAAACATTTCTTCATTGTGCATTGTTACCAGTCTGTCTGTTATGTCGTTTTTCTGCGTGGCCAGGCTGTCGTTCCTATCGAAGACTTCTACAACGCCCACCTGCGCTTCACCTTCCGTCATCGATCGACGCAAGAGAACAAAGACAAGAACGAAAGAGACTTCGGCCTCGCCTACGTCCGTCTCATGAGAAGCGAAGGCACAACTTTGCGAGATGGAGGCCACAGCCTCTTGGTTTACAAAGTAAGCTCCTCAATGCTTTTGATAACGCGAATGTGACTCTGTGCAAGCGCGCTTGTGCGCAGTGGCGAAAAGCTCTGCAAGGATGTTTTGCTAAGATAGCCAAATTCCTGCAAAAATGTGTGTCAAACGTACTTAAAATGAAATATAACTCTAATCCCTTTACTTGCTGTCTCGATTGCATTGTTAGTGCTCCGTGGCCAATGTATAATAAGATATGTTGCTTTTTTGACGTATTGCCATGCCTGAGGACTTCGAGGATGTAACTTTGACTGTAATCTGCCTAGTAACGCTGCATTCATTCCTATTTTAAACCGCCCAGAGGAAGTAAAGTTTTGGAAAAGTTTGCCAAACGGAAGTGTGTACATGGCACAAGCACCATGCAATTGCAGCACCCAATGCGGGTTGGATGTTATGGTGTGGATGTATGAGAAAGACTGCAGATACAGATCAGTGCAACCAGGCAAGTGTTGCGCTGGGGGCGTTTGTTAAAGTCGCGCAGAAAATCGAAAGAGCAAATATTCTTGTGTGTGCTCGGTCATAAAACACAAAAATAAGCCCCGCCAGCCAAAAAACACACGTCGAGTTTTTATGGTTTTGTTAACTTGGAGTGGGTCATCGACCCCAGGAAATGACGGCACGCGTGCTTTTATTTAAAAAATAACAATCTCCTTGTGTTCAGATCGAGTCGCGCCGCCTCGACGCGTCCGACGCCAAGAGATACCTCACGTTGCCTTCAACACGCGAAGAGTTGGACCTGTTGGCGACCAGTGGAAAGGGGAAAGGGGGCACGTCCCCAGGCGGCGGCCGCTCCATGAACCCCCGCGCCGAAGGATTCACCCTCAGCCGTGACTCGTTTGTCATTTCAACGCTAGTGTGTTCCACCAAGCTCACGCAAAACGGTACGTCCTGCTCTAGATATTTACTTGTTCATAGTACGCCTTCATTTTTTACCCTGGCCATTTTGTGAATTTCCTTCGGTGATGACGATTTTTTCTTATTGAAGAAAAGCGATCACTCCCACACCCGAACCGTAAAGCTTCAATGTATCGGCGTTCGCGTGTGAAGCGTAACGGGAGTTATGAATACTCAGCAACTTACGCGAGCAAGCGCCTGGCTGAAATTTTAACTGTTCAGAACACTTTGTTTACAAATATTGAATTGTTCGTAAACAGTCACCTGCGGCTTCAGCAAGAAGTTTTTGTTGCTCACATTCTTATTATTGCGCGACCACTTTGCGCCTCGCGGTACAAGTGAACGATCGGCGGTAGCGACGCAGTGAAAAGCGCACGAGGCCAGCTCGTTTTGTTCGGAACGTTTATTTATTTGTAATGATGCGTTCGCCCGCTGACGGAAGAAACATTCTATTTGCAGTCGATCTTCTTGGCTTGTTAAAATGGAGACAGCAGCCCAATCAGCTGAAGAAGACCCTCGCCTTTATGATGAAGGTCGATGGGGAGGAGGTTGTCAAGGTAACTCATTGTTTGTGTCGGGTTCAAGAATGTTATTTCAGGATCGATATCTTTGGTCGGCCGACAAAGCGTTCGGACAGTGTGAGCTTTCACAAGTTTTGCCGGTTTTCTGCTTTTCCCCTGCAGCAGTGCATCTGTGTATCAGTAAGCATGGCATGTAAGAAACACTTGTTGCGCGCAGTTCCTGCAAGACACCTTGGACGCCTTGTTCAACATCATGATGGAAAATCCCGACAAAGGCTCCTACGACTCGATGGTTTTCGACGCCCTGGTAAGTGTCGCTGGCGACCTGTTGCGTTTAAAGGATGACCTTTTGGCCGTCCACGGATTCTCCCTTTGTCTGCTGTCCTGCTTGTGAGAAGTAGTTGGTGGGAACATTCCTAAATAATTCGCATCAGCAGACGGAGTGCTTGTTGTTTTTTATTTTGTTGCTGTTGCAAAGTAGTTATGGGCGTGAGATGTTCGTTGTGGCGAAATCACAATCACAGTGGTTTCTGACATTGCAGGCAAACGGTTCTCCTGAAATAAAAATGAAGCGGCGATATTTTCGTCACTGCCAAGCAGCGTGCGATCAAACTTGTGCAAACGGCTGTGTTGCGGTGTCGCAGTTTGGTGTTGCAGTGTCGCAGTTTGGTGTGTTTTGTTGCAGGTTTACATCATTTCACTGATTTCCGAAAACAAGTTCAGCCACTTCCGAGCGGTGCTGGACAGCTACATTCTCGACCACTTCAGTGCGACACTTGCTTACGAGTATGCTGTTTGTTTTCGCTTTGAAACCAAGCGATGTGTTACCAGGAATACGCCTATTGAGGACAGTGGAAGCTTATAAAAAACAAAAAAATCGTTACCAATTACGCTTGTTTTTGTTCAGCAAAAAATGTTGACCTCAAAAAAATAACAAAAATTATAGAAAACTATTATTTATTTTTTAATTTTCTGGGTGTGCGAATAGCTGCATTAAGCTTCTTTCCAGTCGAACTTGACAAACCATGAAATTAGCTTATGATATTGTTATGAAAAGACACATCTGCCCCCGTCATGCCCTCGTTTTGAAAGAGCAGAGGGCAAGTCCCTTATCATGCCCCCATTCTCCGGCGTCCCTGGCAATGTCCACATCCCAGTCGATATGTTGATGACCCGCCGATCATGAGCAGCTGGTAAAAAAATTCATGTCCCTGCTGAAACGAGGGCGAGGGTTCGTGCTCATGTAGCTGAAGATTTTAAAGCAAAACCTGGCACGCTCCAAAGCGACCAGCACCCTGGTTCTTTCGGGGAGTTGGATCGGTGTGCTGCAACAAACCAAACTGAAAAAAGTCACGTAGAACACCGAAGGCAGTAAACAGTAAAAGGATTTCCCGTAGGTCTGTATTGAAGACATATGAGCGATCTGATCGAGCGAAGCAGTTGACGTTTTTGCTGACTCCGTTTATTCGGTCGCAGTCATTTCGTATTTGCCTGACGTCAACGTCGGCGATGTCACACTTAAAGTGATTGTTTGTTCATAGAAAGCTGACGAAAGTTTTGGTGTCTCATCTGAACGAAGCCGAAGAAGCGAAAAACCGAGACGCCGCCGACCGAGACACGCTCATGAAAACGCTCAAGTCACTGGAGTACGTGTTCAAGTTCATCGTCCGCTCGAGGATACTTTTCCTTCAGTAAGTTTATCGACGTCCAAATGAAGAAATGGTTCTTGTTTTGCGACGGTTGACACTCGGGCACTTATCGCAAAACTTCAAACGTGAGTTGACGCCAGTTGCTGTCTGCGCTCGACTTAGCACATTGAAAATATAAGTATGAAAGTTTCGGTTTCACTGGCGTTCGAGACGTTACTTTCGTTTCTGTTCATCAGCAAGTATTCCCCGTCTTGAACAAACCCCACATTTCACTGGTCACGTCGCGTCGCGTTTATTGCTATCGCACCAGTGTCAGCCAAGCACACAACAGCTTCATCTTACGATCTCACGCGACTTTCAGATTCGACGACAAAGGCCGGCAGTCTTTCGAGGAAGGCATCTCCAGCGTGTTCCAAGCGATCAACAGAATGATGAAGATCACGGATGGCAACATGATCACGCTGCAGGTTGGACAGCAGTTGATACGGCTTTTCAGTTCGAGCGATCCCATCCAAACCCTTTGAATGTAATTTTCGTGGTCTTTGCAGGTCGTTTACCAGCTCTAATGTTTGCTCACGAGATCGCGTAACTTCGGGCAGCTTTGTTCAGTTTTTGGCGAGAACAAATGGGCGCGCGAGCGAGACCCCAAAATCACGTGACGAGTTGTCTCGGTCCATTGGCGAATTAGTTGTGTGTTCGCATTCAATTCAGCGCATAATTTGCTCTTTGCTGTCGCGCAGGCCACCGCGCTGAAGTACGTGCCGTCGGTGATAAAAGATGTCATTACTGTTTTTTCACCAAAGCGTCTCAGGTGAGTAAAAATTCAAATAAAAACAGCATTTTTCCCTAAAAGCGACCAGTCTTTCGCTCATTCGTGTCTTGTTGACTTCATCCGCAAATGCAGTTGCGGTAAAAGAAAGAATTTCGTCTTGTCTCGTTTTGTGTTCCCCCCTGTCATATTGTTTTTGGCGATCTCCTACGGGACACCCACTTTGCTCAATGAAGACCTTTCTGTTTAGAGTCCCTTATGTTTTCACCTTGTGTTTAGCATTTCTTAGTCAAAGGCGTATCACTTTGCAAATGTTGGTACTTCTCAGGGTCAAACTTTACCACTTCGTTGCAGCATCACTTGCACGCCGCATAACCGAGCTGCACAGAGGACGCTGCGCACTGGTTGCTACTTTATTTCTTTAATGAGTTCAGTTCTTGCCAAGTCGTTTCCCATCAAAACGTTTGGCTCACGCCCTAATCCTTTCCCTGCAATCTAAAAATGAAGATTCAGAGGCTTGTGTCTGTGATAGACTTTACTATAAGTGATGAAAATTTCCTGGAAGCTAAAGTTTCAAACTGAGTTTTCCGAACCCAACCGGTACCACCCGTGTTTTTGCAAAAGCTGCCAAGTCGGCGGTCTGTGTTACATTGCTGAGTGCTGCCGAGGGCAAAAAGTTGCTGCTGGATTGGTTCAGTTCGCACAGTGCCCGGCTCGTGATTTGTTCACCTCCGCACAACACACCAGACCGATTCAGCGTCTCAGCCTCGCACTTGCTATGAACGTAGCAATAATAGCAAAGCCACAGCAGTGACCACACATCAAGCGAATCAGTCGCAATAATTTATTTGCACAAGGAAACTGGTTTCGTGTTCGACACATCTTCAGTCCTTATTCAAATAGATATTCTATAGATATTCTAGATATT
>Ga0210059_1013059_pt1 | contig 12469 bp, 16 predicted proteins | sample Ectturendosymbi2_FD_188042 | JGI IMG/M metagenome (GOLD analysis project Ga0210059, IMG submission 188042) | Ecteinascidia turbinata endosymbiont from Florida, USA - Sample 2 (SPAdes) (version 2) | ecosystem: Host-associated > Tunicates > Ascidians > Unclassified | place: Key West, Florida...
TCATGCGCGGACACACGAAATCCCTTGACGCGAATGACAAGTTGATACAAACCAGATCTCACGTACGGAATGCAATAGCGAGTAGGGAACGGCAAGTCGTAATGCGAAAAGTTAAATCCACTATACGGGTGTTGTTTTTCCCAATTAGAGATATTGATCTGAAATTGGTTGATAATGCGATAAATTTCCGTATTAATCAGAATTCCTCTGTGAATTCGGTTCGAATAAATAGTATCATTCCTTAAATGAGGAATGCTTTTTAAACTTTTCAGAGTATTCAATATAAGCTTTTGTATGTTATATTCTTCAATTTCTCTTTGGGTATCTCTGGCATTAATACTTAGTGCCAATTTTCGATTTTCAATCATCATTCTTGTATTAGCAATTTGTTGTTCTAGAAGTTGTTTATCTACAGCAAATTGTACATTTTGAAAATCTTCCAGTTTACGACCGATATGTGTTGTTATTTCAGCTAAGCCATTTATCGCTTGAGTTAACTGTAATTCTCTTTCATTGATTTCGGAGATTTGATCTTCAACAGTATTCAATTGTCCCGTATAATCTTTTTTGATATTTTCTAATCGTTCATTTATTTCATCACTAAATCTTCTTAATTGATTTTGAAACGTTCCCGCGAGGGCTAGTCCCATAAATCCTCCAATTACCAATGAGAATGAAAGGAAAGCTCCTCCATCTCGGGTAACTCGGGTTATCATTCTGGTTCCACTATGTAGCGTATAATTTCCATGTAGGAAACACATGTCTCTATAGGCAATTGCTGGAGCATTCTCTTTAAGATCTGGAATTACTCCAAGTCTGTCCATAGATAAAGATAAAGGTCCTGTTGCATATTTGCATTGTAATAGGTCTTGTCTCTTATTACAACGAGACGTGTTGTAATAATATTTGAAACAACGAGTATTAACAGTATTATTTTGATATAATCTATTTATAACATCAACTCTTGCGGTATACTTTCGATCATGATACGAGTTTCCTCTATCGTATGCGATGAAAGATTTGTTTGCTCGAAATGGTTCCGGTACAAACATGTGTGGTTCATACACAAGATATGAAAAATGTATATCATCAAGGATATAATGGATATTTTTCTTTAATTTTCTTACTGGACCATGTCTTATGGTAATAACATACCATTGGGGTAAATCATATACCCATTCTTCCCATTGGAAGATTAATGCTCCAATTCCCAAGTAATGCAAACTTGATCTTTTGTATCTTGGTGAAAATATGGGTTGAAATAATCCTCGTGGTATGGTGAATTTTGTTTCACCCTCAGGGGTAATTTCCCAATTCATCTGAGATGAATTACATTCAGACAAATTATTTTGTGCAATAGTTAAAAATTGCTCTTCCAGTTTAAATGGTGGTATGAACACAAACTTATTTCTCAAAGTGGGATTCAAGTAAGATGGTGGTACAGATTCATTACTTCTTGTAGTGGTCTTGTGTTCATTATAGTGAGATATTTTAAAGTTCCATCTAACCCATTGATAATTCTCATGATAGTATGCTAATATTTTGCTTGTAAACATAAAAGCATCTCTCATTATGGAGATATTACTATGTTTGTGAGTGATGTTATTATATTCCGATTCCATCTTGTATTGCGGTTTTACAAGCACTTTTAGTCTGAGTACTTCAACCGGTGTGGAATCGTTTAAATATTCTCCTGAGTATAACATATTCCATTTCGTTTCAGGGTTCAACGTTTCTGTTCTAAAAATAGGGCATAAACATTCTTTATCATAACTGTCAATGTCAGGAAAATATCTTCCTTTTGGGTAATATTTTTCTGTGTAGGTTTTACCACTAAAGCCAACTTTACCATATTCCTTAGATCGGTATGCATTTGAAATTTGTCTTTCATTACATTTGTGAGGCATTAATTCTGCTAATGAATAGCGTTTACTTACCTGTTTGTATCTTTCAATTGGTGTAGTTTGTAATCCTTGAGTTCGTAGGAAATTCTGTAGTATCGTCAGGTTTTTTCCATGATACATATCCTCTGGGAATGGACTAGCCTCATTAGAAATTATTTGAACTATTGCTATAAGTAGTATCAGTTTCAGCATTTCTCTACTTCAGTAAGAATTCTGCAACGATACACAATTTTCATAAGACATTGATAATTACTTTAACAATTATTGCAACAATTAACTTTCTACTTATCATGAAACAATCCATACTATTAAATGCCAAATACATTTGTCTAAATCTTTTCTTGTGAAATTCAAATAATTCACAAGTATAGGAATGTGGTATGAGTATTGTTTTTCCTTTTTATTATTCTTGGAGAAAATGGACAATCTTTCATGACATGTCCTCGTTTCGTACAGTTATAGCATTGAATATTTCTTCTTTTCTCCTTATTCTTTGAGCTTGTTTCGGCTTCCTGTAATTTTATGAAGTCATTTTATGAAGCTTGATCTTCACTTTCCTGACTGACTATTTGAGTTATTTCGGTATTCTCCATACGCTTTTCCTTAGAAAGTTCGTTTTGCCACAGGCCTTTCCGTGTTCTGGGAATCCTTTTTATTGTTGTTGGTGTTTCTTGTCGGTTGTTGTTTGAAGCTTCTGTCTGTTGATCTTTCCTATTTCTTTGGGATTCATCTTTTACAATGTCGTGTATCTTCTCAACAATTTCCAGACACTTCTGTTGTTCTTCCATGTTATAATCCATGAAGGTATCTAATAATTGTGGAATCTTGGAAGTCATGTTTTGCTCACCGTTAGTCTTAAGCTTTAAAATATCCTGTAACGATAAATGATTATAAAGATAACAAACTTTTTTAACGTTGAATGAGAAAATCAATTATAACGTAGGTACCTAATTTCTAAACATTTGCTACTATTATGGAAAAATCATTATTAAAAGCTTAACTGCTTAAATGATGTTTCCATTCAATTGCTGGGAATATTTATCTCAAGAAAGTCTCTTTGCCAACTAAAATGGTAATCGTTGTTAAGATTCAGGAACATCTTTTCTCAACATGTATTCAATATGGATGATGATAACGAGGTCGGTGGAATAAAGAATAAGTGAGAACACAATCTGCACAGGGCCTGTACAAGATTGCGAGAGGTCCGATAATCTTATAGACTGCCTTTACATTTGGAATCATAGGTATGAAATCTACAGATAACATAGGAGTCGGCAAATTGGGGTAAAACAGTAGTCTTTTACAGCCACATGACATCAGTGTCGTATTTATCAGACTAAAGAAATCTATCACCTCCTCTCATTCAATCATCCATCGTCATCCTCATTTGTGCACTCTTCTTATTGTTGATTGCATATATTTTCCTAATTATCTATTTACTTACCACTTTTTCCTTTCATTCAGAGATATCACATGGTATGGCTTATGGCCTTACAATCTCTGGTAGAGATTTCACATAGTATTAAAGCTTTACAATCCTTTTTCATGATATCACTAAGTAAGACTTTAACAATCTCAATAGTGCCGTCATCACAGATTATTTTAGGCGTCAAATGCACACAGCTCTTTTACTAAGCTCAGTATTCACACAACTCATTTGCTAGTTCCTGTCATTCTTCATTTACTTGTATTCGTGCTCTTATTCCATGAACAATCCTATGCTTGATGTCCTGTCTGTCTACAACAATAACACAATCTCTCTATATGTCGGACTTTCTTCTTAGTGATGTGGGCATGATAGCAATGATATTTGTCAGTTTTATCTCTCATGTATCTGTGTTTTTTATACTGGAATGTGGTTCCAAGAGAACCGCATTCTTTCCAGATTTCCGGTATTTTTTGTAACATTTCCGCGATGTTCATCTCAGCAATTTTTAAGTAATATGCCCTAGGCATATTGTTTCTTAAAACGTCTTTCATTAGGTTTGCTAGAAATTGGTTTTCCGTTAGTTCACCAACAATTAGTTGCGTTTCTTGAATTGCTGATTCTGTTTCATTAGCTGGATTGTTTTTCTAATCAAGTTTTTTATTTTCTATTGCTTTTTGTAGCAACATCATTTTCTGTCTTTTTGACAATTTATAATTTATTGTGATCCATTGAAAAAACTGTATCAGTGGGTCACCTACTTCTTCTTCAGTGGCTCTGTGGAGTTTTATGAGAGCCATCTTTTTAGCTTCCACGTGGAATTTCATGAGTGTAATGATCAATTGCAGTTTCTGTTTAGGGTGTACATTTGGAAATCCTTTAAGAAAGTCTTGAGTGATATTTAACCACTCTATCTCATTCCCAGGTTGCAGGAAATTCCAATTTTTTATTGATTTAAATACTTGTTGCATGTGACACAGTTCTTGAAATTCATCGTCTGTTGTTATAGTCTCCTCATTCTTGTCAATAGTTGAGGTTGGATTTGGGAGTACACACAATGTGGGTGTTTTACTCCGTTTATTTTTATTCATTGTTCATTTAGTTTTGCTCTCCAAATTCTATACGAATATCTGAAAAAGAAACAATAGTAATAAACAATTTAATTTTAGATCCATAATTCTACTTTAGATATTTCAAGGTTAATTTTTAATATTGCACACTCTTAACTATAGAAATCATAAAAGAATAACATAACAATCATTCTTGTGAAATATGAACAAATTTCTCACTCTCTCTATATTTCAAAAGAACAAAATACTAATCATTATTCTGTAAGACAAAATAAAACTGTTAGTTGACACAATACGGTCATTTAAATTTTTCCTGGAACCAGCATCCAACAGAAAATGTCAGTTGGTGTTTTCATCTTCTAAAGATTCTAACCGGGTGTTGTCTATTTCCTCAACATCATCATTGAAGTGTGTGTTTGTTTTTCTTTCATCATCCCATCTGTGATTTTCAGGTTGATCTTTGTCAAAATCCACTTCAGCATATTGTGCTGATTGATATTTGTCAAATTGATCTGTTCCGAATGAACTTGTCGCTCGTCTTCTTCCTTTAACGGATGGGTTGACCTTTCGTTTATTAGATGTCTGGCTATTGCCTCTACAGAATTTAGCAATGTGTCCCAAGTCATTACATTGGTAACATCTTGACCGAGCGAAATCTCGCTTATAATTCATATTGGGTTTATTCACTAATTTTCTTGCTTGTGCTTTTTTAGTTACGTTATTTTTGACTCTTTGTAATTTACTAGAAACTTCTTGTAATTGTTGTGTGATTTGTTGGAATTTCTCTTGGTCCGAAAGTGGTTGTTTACGGACTTCGTGCAAGTCACTATTGTCTGAAATTTGTTTAACATTGTTAACATTTAGAGCGTGATGGCCTTTTCCAGTCTCACTATATGCATGTTTCGTAGGTAAAGCAGCATATTTCCATAATTCGTTAAGTTGAATTGGTATTTGTCATATAGGAGTTTAATAAATTTGCATATAATAAGCAGGTGCGATCGTATGTTTTAACAGGTCTCGCAATGAACTTTCCAGAAATTTATTTTCACTTATTTCTTCCAAAGATAATTGAGCTTGTTGCAAAGCTCTTCTTAAATCGTTAGCAGGGCTATGTTTCCAATCAAACCGTTGTTGAGACATAGCGTGTTCTTATTTTTTATATTTTTGCCGATCAGTTAGATCGTATGAGTTTTTAAGCCAATCAAAGAAGCTTGTTAAGGCTTCATGGGTCAGATCTTTTGCTTTTCTATGGAGTTGAGCTAGTGCTTCTTCTCTAGCTATAGGATGTTCTTCCATGAACTGAATAAGTCTTTGCAATTTTAGTCTATCTGATAAATGAGAAATTTTTTCAAAGTGTCCTCAGTAATTTCTGCCCATTCAATCTCATGACCTTCTAACAAGGGCGTAACCAAGGTCTTAGGAATAGTTTTCTTTTGACTGGTATTCATAGAAACTTCAGATGGTTGTAAAGAACCTTCTTTTATATACCATTGTAATTTATCAATTTCTACTAAATCATGATAAAAATTTTCAAAATTCTCTCATTCACGGATTGTTAATAGGGGAATGTCGCTTGGTCTTTCTTGAGTGTTTCTTTCTGCCACAATCAATGTACCTTCTATTTTCTGTGGAGAATCATTCCGTTTTATTCCCCAAGGTTCTGCACATTGATAAAATTCATTTTCATCCTCGGAGGGTAAAATTTTTACTTTAGATTTAATGTCTTCTTGAAATATAGGGGATTTTTCTTTAAATAGATTGGTTTCGATTTGCAATAACTTGTCCCCAATCATTTTTAATATATCTAATTCACTTCGATATGCATAAATCATAGAATCATAGAGAATCCAAATCTTTTAATGGCTTTTTGCCAAAGTATTTCCAAATCGAAGTTAGATGTGGGGATCACAGGATTGTTTATTTAATCAGGTTAGGGTAAAGTTGAAGGAATATCTTCAAAGGACAATTCTTCCTGTTGAGGGTTCTTTTTCATTTTTATTGGCATTAAAGATGTAATTTTAGTAGGAAGGATTTTTACCAGTTTCTTCCCTGCTTCTAATTCAATCTCTTCTTCCCCGCTAGGAAATTTCCAGTCTACTTGGTCTTTAAGAACAGCTATTTTTTGTTGGATAATGTTGATGTTTTCCTCTTTAGTTTTTTTATCGTCAAATCCCCATTGTCAGGCAATTCTATCATATGCGCAATCTACGCATAATTTATATACGTGTTCGAAAGTAGTGGATTCACTACTTTCACAAGTAACATTAACAGGCTTAGCTTTTCCAAGTGTTCTGTTCAATTTTGGATACAGGAGTGCTGTAGGAGAGTTTTTCTGACTTTCAGTCATTTCTTCTCCTGTAGACGCTTTTGGGTATGAAGGTAACGAAGTTTCTTCTAACACAAGCTGAGCGCTCAAGGGTGGTAATGAAGTATCACATTTTTGATGTTCTATGTATTCATTTGTCAGTTTTTGGCGTTTCTTTTCAATATTTTTAATGTTTCTTATTTCTGATAAAAGATCATGGGTGCCAACAGCGGCTTTCTGTTGATGATCTTGGACCTTATGTATTAGTTTTCCTATATTCGTAGTACTATCTTTCTGTGCTTTTACTACTTGATTAATTTCTCCTGAAGTAGGTGGATGTTTCTTTTCCTTTTTCCCGAAAAGTTTTTCGAAAGCAGTTTTCTTTTCATTGTCAGTTTTAATCATTATGTCGCTATTTGATTACTATGAAATTACAGTAAATTCTATTGGAATAGTCTCTAAAGAAAACCATAGGTTAGAACATTATGAAAGCAAACAAAGACACGTCCACAAAGTAAACATAAACACAAAATACATTGCTTAAGGACTTACAGAAGCGACATTGCTATTTGTAGCAGTATTAGAAGATATGCATATCTGATAAACTCCACAAACTATAGTTGAGCCGATGGTCATCAAGGTGTTCACGATGCTTGAAAGTGTAGGTGTAAAAATTCCTGTATTCCTTTCAGATTCCTGTTCATCTAGTTCATTTACTTTTTCCCAATCAATCTCAGGTTGAGTAGTAGTGGAAACCGTAGTTGTCATAATCTCTGTTGCTTCTTCTGGGCTAGTAACCGTAGTTGGTTTCTTTGTAGTTGAAATGATTGTGTTGTGGTTAACAATTCCTCGGTAGTGGTAGTAGGATCAACAATCCTAAACTTAGGAAAACTGATGATTTTTCCATTACGAAACTGATGTTGATAAATAATATCTTGATGCAAATCAGTAATTTTATCCAAAGTCGATAGGGATTGTTGAATAGTTTTTAGAACATAGTAACGTTCCAAATTACTTCTCAAAGTCTGGACATGGCGTTTTATGATAGTTCTTATTCATAACTGACTGCTTTCAGCTGTACTAGCCTTCTTGCTTAATGCTGTAATTGTTTGAGACAAGCGTAGGCGATCATTAGTGTCTGTAATTAATTCCAACTGGTCCACCAAACGTAAGAGTAATGAATCAAAATGTCGTACTTGCATTTGGTAATATTCATAGTTCTTAACCATTTCCATAGTAAAGTTATTCTGTTGGTCAAACTGCAACAATATCTGCTGTATTTGATTTTCCAGATTAGAGACGTTGGTGTGGGTCAGCATGTGGGTGACATTCCAATTAGTTGAATGTATGGGATGCAGAGAAAACCATTTGATATTGAAAAATTCAGAAACTTGACCTGTCTGAATAAGTTTCTTATAATATCGAAATATATCATGTCGGGGTTCTAACTCTTGAAAATATGCTTTGCGAAATGGTTCATATTGTAAATGATCTTCGCAATTCGTGATGTTCGTAGATGATTGTAATAGCACTTTTTCTAATCTGCCCAAAGTGGGTGTGCAGTAAGTATGATTTTCGTGATCTGAACATTGTGCTGGTTTGGTATGATATGTCCAACATTGAGTAGAAGTCCTTGGTTCTAAAGTAGCAGTACTTTCCAAATTATGTCCTCCTGTCGTTCTTATTGTCCATTGATTATTTTCACAATGTGTATGTGAATGCCAGTATGAAAATATAGAATTTTGCTGTCGTAAGGAAGGTGGCATAAAGTAACATTTATGATAAGTTATAACAGTATGTGCTTTATCAAGTATCCACCAAACAGCAGTCTCCCGTTTTCTTAGCTGACCATGTCTAAGGTGTATCACTATCCAATTATGTGGTCTACTTGACGTGCTCCAATACCATTGAAAATACAAGCGATCATGATGGTGATTTTCATTTTGTAGACCTGGCCTCATGTCCTGAACTGGTCCAGCCGGGATTGGAATTTGAACTTCTGAATCGGATAAAGTGGTGATTTGTACTTTCTTTCGAAAGGTGTATTCTTCTAAAGTAGATGCGTTTACCTCACTGCCAATGTTATGGTTTACTTCTATAGATTGAATGGTGGGCATATCCTTTAGTAATATGTAACAGGGATCAACCTCTTGTCTGGTATAGGATCTATCATCAAAGAAAATTTTCCATGAAATCCATTGGTGTTTCTCAAAGAATGAGGTTAAAATATAGGGAAATAATATAAATATGTCTATAGAATGATAGGAATCCATGACTTGAGTTTCTTGTCTAGATGGGTCTATGTGTGAAATATGATATGATTTACGTGGCCAAAATAATTATATCATTTCGTAGCCTTGAATAAGCCGTTGTTGTTTTTGATCAACTAGCATTGACCAATTGTCAGGACGCCATTCTTGTGTTTTGATAAAGTTACAGCCACATGCTGGATCGATATGGAAGGGTGTTACTTGTATATGTTTTGCAGACACTCTTTCATGATGGTGGTTCCGTTCATCTAAATTTTCTCTGTACTGATGTAGATCACATGGTTCTACATCAAAGTGGGGAGTTTCATGTTCCAAGGATATCTTATTTTCCTCAGGTATTAACACAGTTTTCTTTCCTCGATCAGAAACAAGATTAAGCAAAGGTTCCAATTCATTACTACAATTTCTTTGTTGATGTAAATTGTCAGATTTTGCCAATTGTAGATGCAAAATGAAATATATACATAACAATTTGAACATTGCTAAGTAATTCTAAATGTTTACCTAAAATGTCACTGAAAATACAATATAAAAACTTTAGCGTGTTCCTTATTCATCTGTAACCTTGTTGATTATAAATGTTCTGCGACATAAGAATATTGTTCAAAATTTCAATTACTAGAGTAATGATCAAGGGTCCCATGAAAAGGGTTATTATCGGAAATTCATTGTGGGCAAGAATTACATTTGATTCCTGTTTGCCTAGTTGTTTTCCAAGTTAATAGCAACCGTCAGAATTCTAGTATTCAAGAAGTCTAAAGTAGGATATTCCCTTTTGGTCTTCTGAATTCTAATGGAAGCTTTCTGTTATTGGGAGGTGATGCAATATTGCATCATCCGGGGAATTCCACCCGTATTGACTATATAAACAGGGCTTTCAGAGCTGGTCACGTCATTCGAAATCATACATTGACGAACTATATTTTAACTACGGAATCATGTATCTATCATCGGCATTGGATGCTGAAGCAATCCTTCAGGATGAAACCATCCTAGCTCTTCAAGGTAGACGGCTTGACCCTATTTCTGCCTTGCAACAAGCAGAGGACATCGACTATTGTGGAGCTTTACTTCCACCTGACAATGCGGCATTCCGTCTCGTTTGGTTTACTGGAAGGGAACGGCGGTATCACAATCAGGTCTACATCTGGTTCGAATATCCGGCTCCGTATCCACTTCGTGCTCATGTCACCTGGGACCGGTCGCAACTACTGGGAGACCTAGAACTTTCTGAAGGTCGTTTCATTGAGACGGAACCAACTATTGTTAAATTATGGGACCATTAATTTTAATTCCTTTCTTTGTGTGTGTTTCCTTTTCAATTTGATTTCATATTCTTTTCAATTTTAACTTCCTGTTCCTTTTCATCAAATAAATTTCGTTATCATTAAAAATGTCTGCTTAACTTCTATCTTCTTGAGTTAAAAATTAGGCATCATGTTTCAGGCTATAAACTCCTTAATGATAGGAATATTCAAAGTCTAGAAGATTTTGGACATCAAATCTTCCTGAAAACTTCTGATATAATAAAAATTCCACTATTGACGGTCTCAGTGTACATTCTTATCATAATATTGCTATTCAGCCTACGGCTGGCTGTCTGGATAGACAGAATCAAAACCACAAGGTTTCATATTTGTTTGGCACACGAGTATAATTGTCATACATTTAGTGTCACCTAAAAATGCACATACAATGTACGAGGGGCAAACAGAAAGAAAACTCATGAAAACAGTTATTCATCTCGCCTCGTTCACAGTCCTTGTACCATTTTCAGAACTATGTTTCAACGAAACAGTTACTCAATAAATTTGACTATAATTTACAATCGTTTTACACATTAATCAATATTTGCAACCACTCATGTGTATTTTCATCGATTGGTGTATTTACAAGAAATTCCCAGAGCTACATAACTTGGCACTGGAACTTATGTATATTCACGTACTGAAGAAGCGGGCAATACCAGAAAAAGGAACTCTGAAATTCTTTATACAGCTTCTGCTTGAATATCTCGAAAAATAAAGGGTTTTCTTCTAAAGCGTCTATCTACAAATTTTTGGCCTGCAATTGATTCTGTAGTCTCACTATAGGACATTGGGGCCAATTGAAGTGTACAGAGTTAACGGCTTGTACAATGCAGTCAATTGAGTCATACAACAAATTGTCCTCTTCTGAATATGTCAGAATAGTATCTAGTTCAGCTTCTGTCACATCCATACATTCCAAAAAACTCTCAAACCAATTCTCAGAACTTGAACTCAAGGTGGCAACTTGACAGGCACAATTTGTCCTAGAACTTTGCAAATAAACAGTGTCCAAAGTGACAGTTGGATTCAGTACAACAATATCAGCGGCCTTTATGCCTTTAGACATTAAACTTTCTACACAATTTTCAGTAGCTTTTACTAGCATCTTGATTACTGCTGATCCAACACTCTTAATCTTAGAACAACCTAAACAACATAAATTCACAAACTTCGGAATGCAAATGCTGAAGAAAGAAACATCCAGAACACAGAAAAACAAAATAAGAATTGATAAAGTTACCACTTGTTTCCACAATATTATAAACCTTTCTAATAGACGTCTGATTTAGTGACTTTTATACTCCAGTGTAAGTCACGCCTATTCTGTTTCTGTTTTCAGCATACAAGACTCTGTTCTGTCTAGATTTCCTATCTTCTGTGCTAATTCGCATGTCCAAAATATGACAAATTATTAGGTAAGAACATGAAAATTTTTGAAAGGGCCTCACTCTCCCTCTATCAAAAGAAGAATCCAAACATAGTGACTCCATATAGTTAAGTATACTTATTAAATTGATTAAATTAGATTAAAATTCGTTGAGATCTGTAAGAAAAGAAGTCGAGCTAAGGTAGTACCCTTTTAAGCTAGGCACTACCTCACTGGTAGCACCATTGTTTATATGGCAGTCCCCTTCTAAAGAAGAAGACCACTACACATTTAGGACAGTTCCGCGAGAGCACTGGTGAATAGCAAGTGTCCATGGCACGCCCAAGTTAACAATTATGAAACTTAGACCCACCGGTTTCGTTCGACCCGCTCAGTTTATCACAACAAAATTGTATTCAATCGTGGTTTTATTAATATAACTTTAAGCACTGCGATATTCATCACAACAGGGGTTTATATCAACAATCATCAATTAAAGCACGTAGCGTAAGTTACTGCAAACATCAGGGGTTAACAACAGGGGTTAAATACGAATTCAATTCTTTCATGGAGGAAGAGAGTAAGCTTTTCTTTTGGGATAATTTATTAGTTAGCAATAAGCGTGTCCTTGTTCACGAATTCGCCAGACCCCACTCGTTCGCTAACTAGTTCTATTGAGTCTTGATCTAACCCAGTGGTCTCCAACCTGTGGGTCGCGACCCCACTTGGGGTCGCCTTAATTTTTTCCGGGGTCGCTGTAACTCGCCATATGCTTGCTGTTTTAGTACAAGTTAGGTGTGCTTAAACTGGTTTCAACT